>Ga0067045_1003008_pt1 | contig 33314 bp, 31 predicted proteins | sample TerdegcTABiofilm_FD_59184 | JGI IMG/M metagenome (GOLD analysis project Ga0067045, IMG submission 59184) | Combined Assembly of (Gp0054472, Gp0054536) Wastewater bioreactor microbial communities from Singapore -Terephthalate degrading...
TGGACGAGGCCCGTAAAAAGGTTACCGCTGCCCGGAAAGAACTGCAATTGGCGGAGACGAATCAACGGCGGGCTCAGTCATCTTTTACCGCCATTCAGGCTTCCATCGAAGAAAAATCCAAAGCCCTTTTAACGGCTTCAAACCAAGCCGCCCAAACCGCCGCACTGGAAGCCGCCTGCAAGGAAGCAGAACAGATCAGCGTAAAAGGACATGCTCTTGAAGGTCTGCGCAAAGATCTGGCAAAAACTTTGAGAGAACTTGACGCAACCGGCAAAGAACTGACGCGGGCCGAAGATCAATATGCCATAGCAAAACAAGGACTCGCACGGTTGCAGGAGGACTGGAACAACGGGCAGGCCGCCATACTTGCCGGCGGTTTAGCGGAAGGCGCTCCTTGCCCTGTCTGCGGTTCGGTGGAACACCCCGCCCCCGCCAGAAGTGAGGCGGCGCTGCCTTCGGAAAAAGACATCAAGGAAAAACAGCAAGCTGTAACCGCTCTCGAAATTTTACGCGACAGAGTGAAGGATAAACTTAACGGCATTATTGCCAAAAAGGCAGCGATAAGCGGAAAGATCGAAGAACTGGAAAAGGAACTGGGGGAAAAAGCCGCCGTCAATCCGGCTGTTCTGCGGGCAGCCGCCAATAATGCCAGAGAACTGTGGCAAAAGGCGCTGCAAGCTATGAAAGCTTCTACCATCATCAGTAAAGAACTGGATGATCTCAAAATGAGGGGGGAAAATTGGTCGGTGAACAGCTTGAAGCGGCAAATAGGGCTTATCAAGAGGCAAAAATAGCCCTCGAGGCGGGCCAGGCGGTGGTGCGGGAGAGGGAGTCGTCCATCCCGGAAGACCTCCGCGACCCGGCGTCTTTGCATAAAGCACAGACAGCGGCCAGGGAGAAGCGCGAGCAACTCTTGTCCGCCTTTGAAGAAGCCAGGAAAACCGCGGAAGAAGCGAACCAGGCGCTGGCCAAGGCCGAGACGGCCGTGAAGGAGGCCTTTGCGGTGCTGCAGGCGGCCGGCAAACGCGCCAGGGATGAAGAAACAACCTTCCAAAAGAGACTGGAATCGGCCGGCTTTATGACATTAATGGATTACGAGAGCGCCAAAAAGACGCCGGAAATGGTCCAACAGCTTGAGAAAGTGATCAAAGAGTATGACGAAAACCGGCGCGCCGCCGGGGATCGCCTGGAACGCGCCGTTCAGGCGGCGGAGGGCTTGAGTGAACCTGATATGGACAAACTGACTTTGGCCCTGGCAGAAGCGGAAAATGAGTGGAAACAGGCGCTGACCCTGGAAACTCAACTTCAATCGCAAACAAGCCGGGAAGCTGAATGGCTGAAGAAGATTGAGGCAACAGATAATGCTTTGAAGGAATTAGAAAGCCGTTACGCGCTCCTGGGACGCCTCTCCGAAGTGGCCAACGGCAGAAACCAATACGGCCTGACCTTTGAGCGGTTTGTGCTGGGAGCTCTATTAGACGATGTTACGATAGCGGCAACCGGGCGGTTAAAGTTAATGAGCCGCGGCCGCTACCACCTCCAACGCACTCTGGACCGGGCACGTAGAAACACAGCCGGCGGCCTGGAACTGGAGGTTTTTGACACATATACCGGCATGGCGCGCAGCGTTTCGACCCTGTCCGGGGGGGAAACTTTTCTGGCCTCCTTATCTCTCGCCCTCGGGCTGGCAGACGTGGTACAGTCCTACGCGGGCGGCATCCACCTGGATACAATTCTGGTGGACGAGGGCTTCGGCACCCTGGACCCGGAGTCCCTGGACTTTGCCATGCGGGCTTTAACCGACCTGCAAAAAAGCGGCCGGCTTGTGGGAATCATCTCCCATGTGCCTGAACTGAAAGAGCGGATCGACGCCCGGCTTGAGGTCCGGCCGACTGAACAGGGAAGCGTCGCCCGCTTCATACTGTCATAGTCTGTACTTCCGCTGCCGTGTTCTTATTCATTCTACCAAATAGTTCAACAAATATCTGCGAAGTATTTATCGCATCAAATATCGCCCTGTGCCAGATATCGTATTTTGGTTTGGTGTTTAACATTTCAAGAGCGTTTTTCAAAGATATTTGATTTGGCAAGTTATATAATTTAATAAAACTATTTTGGATATCATAGTAATTTTTTAATAAATCGCATTCAAAATCGTTAATGTCATTAATTTTAAAATTTCTTTCAAATGTAATCAGATCATCATTACCCCATCCGCATAAAACAAAATCTTCCTCGCCAATCCATTTTCTAAAATCATTTATAACATCAGACAACCCTTTCGCATTGTCAATCCATTCCTGCTTAATTCCTGTTTTCTTTTTAATTAGTTTGCTTATGGTTGGATATAATTTAGGCTTGATAAACGATTGAAAGCTATCAACTATTTCCATTTCGGAATTTATTTTTACCGCGCCGATTTCAATAATTTCATGTATTCTGGTCCCCCATTTGTTATTCATTTCTAGATCTAAAACAATATAATTCATGTTTCCTCCTCTGGTTTATACTGCGATACTATTATACCATACAATTTATTGCGAAAGTAACAGGGGAGCATATTAAAAAAAGCAGATATGGAAAAATATAATATTTTGAGTTGTTGATGGACCAGAAACCTGATATATTTTATATTTGAGTAAGGAGGTTTCCTTTTTAGATTCACATTTTTTGAGAAAAGTGGTTTAATTAACTTGGAGGCGGGGATTATGTCTGAAAAAAGAAATATCAAAATATTATTGGCAGACGATAATAAGGAATTCTGTGAACTATTAAGCAGTTTTATCAGCCAACAGGACGGATTAGAGGTTGTAGGCGTAGCTAATGACGGCCTGCAAGCTATAGCAATGATCCGTGAATACAGCCCGGATGTGGTAATACTAGATAATATTATGCCGCAGCTTGACGGCATTGGTGTTTTGGAATATTTAGCCGGCGCCGGTAATAGACCAAAAGTAATTATGCTTACCGCCTTTGGACAGGAAAGCGTTACAAGACGTTCAGTTGAACTTGGCGCCGATTATTTTATCCTTAAGCCGTTCGATTTTAACATACTGGTTGACCGTATTCGTCAACTTTCAGGTGGAGTCAGCCCGCACAACTATGTTCATAATACTATAAAACGGAATTTAGACACAGATGTTACCAACATTATACATGAAATAGGAATCCCTGTTCATGTTAAAGGTTACCAATATTTAAGAGAAGCTATCATAATGGCCTATAACGATATCAGTCTACTTAAATCCCTAACAAAAGAGCTTTACCCAAAAATCGCAGAGAAATTCAAAACAACTCCTTCCAGAGTTGAACGCGCAATTAGGAACGCAATACAATTGGCTTGTGATAGGGGTAATCTTAAAATGATTAATAATATTTTTGGACACCCCATGAATACCAATCGTGGTAAGCCGACGAATAGCCAATTTATTTCAGCTATAACCGAAAGATTAATAATGGAAGATAATAATAAATAGAGGTATATTTCCTTCGCTTAACTAAAATTTTATATGACCTTCAGTTTTTCCAGGATCATTTTCAGCTCATCGGGCAACGGCGCTTCGAATTCCAGGTATAACCCGGTGCGCGGGTGTTTAAAGCCGAGCACCGCGGCATGGAGAAATTGCCCTTCCAGGCCGAAATGAGGCCGGGCGGGACCGTATTTGGGGTCGCCCACAACCGGGTGGCCGATATAAGCCAGGTGCACCCTGATCTGGTGGGTACGACCGGTCTCCAGCCTGAGCTTGAGATAAGTGTAACCGGCAAAACGCTCCAGCACGCAATAATGCGTAACCGCTTGCTTTGAGTTCCTGTCCAGCACGGCCATCTTCTGCCTGTTCCTGGGGTCGCGACCGATTGGAGCGTCCACCTTGCCTGACTCTTCATCGATTCGCCCATGTGCCAACGCAAGATACCTGCGTTTGACCTGCCGGTCCTTCAATTGACTGGCCAGGCTGGAGTGCGCGGCATCATTTTTGGCGACCATTATCAGCCCGGAAGTATCTTTATCCAGCCGGTGCACGATACCTGGCCGCGTTACACCGTTAATCCCCGACAAATCACGGCAGTGATAGAGGAGAGCGTTCACCAGCGTGCCCGTGTAATTGCCCGCGGCCGGGTGCACCACCATCCCACGCGGCTTGTTTACCACGATGATGTCGCCGTCCTCGTGATATATATCCAGTGGTATAGGCTCCGGGTTTACTTCCAGGCCGTCCGGAGAGGGGATATTTAATGTGATCAGGTCACCCGACTTAACCTTGTAACTGGCCCGTACGGCTACCTCACCGTTGACTGCAACCATCCCGTCCGTTATCAACTTTTGGGTAAAAGAACGGCTTAGCTCTCCCGCGGCCCCGGACAGGAAAACATCCAGGCGCTTGCCGTCGCTTAACATGTCTACCTCGAAGGAACTAAATTCCGGCATTAAAATCCTCTTTCCTTTTCCGGTTTCTCATTACCGCTGCTAAATAAGTCCCAAACCAGAAGACAGGCTCCCACAACAATAGCCGTATCGGCCAGATTAAAGACCGGCCAGACGCGGAAGTCCAGGAAATCCACAACAAAACCGTACCTCAAACGGTCTACCAGGTTACCCAGCGCACCTCCCACAATCAACCCTAAACCACACCGTAACAGGTACCGCTTTTGGGGCAGTTTATTATATCCCAGCAACACACCTGCCGCCAGGATTACCGTAACTGTAATAAAAAAGGGCGTCTGGTAGGCCAGCAGTCCAAATGCCGCCCCCGGATTAAGAATGTAGGTCAGATAAAAAACCGGCGGCGCAACCGGGATCGATTCACCATGATACATCAACATTTGTACCATGGCTTTAGAGGTCTGGTCCAATATAAGGGTTAAAAAAATAATAAAGAACATACACATCACCTATTAATAATATTATCACACCTTACCATGGATAATATTAACAAAAATTTAATTTATAATATACACTTTTTTGGACAAAATATATTTACAAGAACACGTAATGACCAAGCCGGGTTGTAAAGAAGCAGGAAGTTTCTTATCAGCCGGAAAAGTAAAAATCAGGTATAACACCTGGTGTCAGCTTAAATTATCATGATTTCAGTGCTAAATATCTTTGATTTTAGCATACAGTGAAAGTGGTAAACAAAGCTGTTTATACTTCTAAAGAATTTCATGATAATAAGCAAAGGTCATTATGGGTTCTTAACATAGAAACCTTCCTCTTTATGAGGAAGGTTTCTTATCTGTTACTTTTCAGGTACTCAGAATTCAGACTACCCTGTACTTATGACTTTATAGCCTGTGCGCACCTCGGACAGATTGTCGGATGGTCTTCATCCTCCCCTACGCCCTCGTGGTACATCCAGCATCGTTCGCATTTTTGTCCTTTGGCCGGCTGGATGGAAACCGCTAACTCAGGCAGGTTTTCCGGACGCTTGGCATCTTCCGGCGCCTCGTTCAAGCGGCTTAAGACAACCCCTGAAACGATAAAAATAGTAGGCAATTCAGGTAACTCAGGCTCCAGGAAACTGAAAAGTTCATCATCGGCATACAGGTTGACGGAAGCTTCCAAAGAGTTCCCGATCACTTTATCCCGCCGCGCCGCTTCCAGGGCTTTTGTGACTTCGCTCCGCACCGCCAGGAGGCGTTCCCATTTCTGGTCCAGGTCCTCGTCTATATATTCTTCCTTAACCTCCGGCATATCTGTAAGCTGGACGCTGACCGTACACCCCTTGTCACCGGGCACATAACGCCAGATTTCCTCTGAAGTGAAGGCCAGCACCGGTACCAGCAGGCGCACCAGGACAGTCAATGTTTCGTACAATACAGACTGGGCGGCGCGGCGCTCCGCGGAACCGGCGGGCGCCGTGTAAAGACGGTCCTTGATCATATCCAGGTAAAGGGCGCTCATGTCGACGGCGCAGAAACCGTGAATAGCGTGGTGAACTACGTGGAACTCATAATCCTGGTAACCGGCAATGACCCGCCGGACCAGCTTCTGCAGTTTCAGCAGCGCCCAGCGGTCTATTTCAGGCAGTTTTTCATATTTCACCATGTCTTTGGCCGGGTCAAAGTCATACAGGTTCCCCAAGAGGAAGCGGCAGGTGTTCCTGATTTTCCGGTAAGCCTCGGTTATTTGCCTCAGAATGTTCGGTGAAGCAGCCAGGTCACTACGGTAATCGGCCGAACTCACCCACAGGCGCAAGATATCGGCACCCATTTGTTTAATCACTTTCAGCGGGTCGACCACGTTGCCCAGGGATTTGGACATCTTCCGCCCCTGTTCGTCAACCAAAAAACCATGGGTCAGCACCGCCCGGTAAGGCGGCTGACCGGTTACGGCTACCGAAGTGGAAAGAGAGGAGTTAAACCAACCGCGGTGCTGGTCACTGCCTTCCATGTAAAGATCCGCCGGCCAGCGCAGGTCCGGCCAGACCGACTGCTCGTCAAGCACGCCCATGTGACTGGTACCGGAGTCAAACCAGACGTCCATAATATCATTTTCCTTGGTAAAGTCCGCAGAGCCGCACTGCGCGCATTTTGTGCCCGGAGGCAGCAAGTCCCCGGCCTCCCGGGCAAACCAGATATCTGATCCATGCTCCCGGAAAAGCTTCTGGAGGTGGCTGATGGTATCATCATTAATCAGATCTTTACCGCAGCTGCTGCAATAAAAAATCGGAATGGGTACTCCCCAGGTGCGCTGGCGGGAAATACACCAGTCACTCCTGTTGGCTACCATATTGTAAATCCGCTCTTCGCCCCACTCAGGAATCCAGCGTACCTTCCGGATAGCGGCAAGCGCTTCCTGGCGAAAGCCGTCAATTGAAGCGAACCATTGCTCGGTAGCGCGGAACAGCACTGGTTTCTTACAGCGCCAGCAGTGCGGGTATGAGTGCTGGAAGGTGGCATATTTCAGCAAATAACCGCGCCGCTCAAGTTCTTCAAGCACCGCTTTGTTACCGTCAAGGTAGAACTGCCCGGCGAAAATACCGGCTTCATCAGTGAAGCGTCCTTTGCCGTCGACGGGTGACAAAACGGGCAGGTTATACTGCTTACCGACTTCATAGTCTTCCGCGCCGTGGCCGGGAGCGATGTGGACACAGCCCGTGCCCTGCTCCAGCGTCACAAGATCGCCCAGAATCAACAGCGAAGTTCGATCTATAAATGGATGGGCGCATTCCACTTTTTCCAGTTCCGAGCCCTTGAATTCCTTCAGCACACCGGCGTCCCGCGCGCCGATGATTTCCAGAAAGTTATCCTTTAATTCTTTCGCCACCACATATTTATCATTATTTACCTCGACCAGCACATATTCAAAATCCGGGTGGAGGCAAATCGCTACGTTGGCGGGCAGGGTCCACGGAGTAGTGGTCCAGATCACCACATAAGTATTTTTTTCCGGCAGAACACCTTTGCCGTCTTTTACCGGAAACCTCACATAGATGGAAGCAGACTCATCATCGCCGTACTCCACCTCGGCTTCGGCCAGGGCGGTTTCACAAGCGGCGCACCAGTATACCGGCTTCAAACCTTTATAGATGTAACCCTTTTTGGCCATTTCACCGAAAACACCGATCTGGCGGGCTTCAAAATTAGGCATCAATGTAAGGTAGGATTTATCCCAATCGGCACGCACGCCTAACCTTTTAAACTCATCCCGCTGGATATCAACAAACTTTAAGGCGAATTCTTTACATTTCTTTCTAAACTCGACAGAGTCTATATTGTGGCGGTTCAGGCCGAAAGCCTTTATCGCCTCCTGCTCAATGGGCAGGCCGTGAGTATCCCAGCCGGGTACGAAAGGAGCGTCATGCCCGGTCATGGAATGGAACTTTACCACAATATCCTTGAGCACCTTGTTGAGGACGTGACCCAGGTGAATGTGCCCGTTGGCGTAAGGCGGGCCGTCATGCAGGATAAACTTCGGGCGTCCGCTATTTTTTTCCTGAACTTTGTGGTAAATATCAATCTCATCCCAAAATTTTATAAACTCCTGTTCCCTTTCGGCCAGGTTGGCCCGCATCGGAAAGTCGGTTTTGGGTAGATTTAAGGTCTTGCTGTAGTCCATTTTTCACACCTCTCTAAAATTGAACACTAGTACTATTGACAATTAAAAACCCGTCCCCAAAGGGACGGGTCGTTATACCCGCGGTACCACCCTACTACCGGCCTGATCAACACTGCGACAAAAACGAAAAAGGGCCGGCTACCTTCACCGCCATTTAACGGTGGCGAGCCGGCCGCGCTTAATCCCTTGTTCAACCATGGTTTCAGCCGGCGCCTCCCGGGTGATTTTCAACGGCTGTCCGTGCCCGGCTTCCACCTAACCCAGGCTCTCTAAAACGGATCGTTCCCGCCTACTCTTCCCGTTCACAGGAAAACTCGTTATTCCAACACGAAATATTATATAGAAAAGCGCCGGAGCAGTCAACTTCCTTTTAATGAAACTATCTGGTACGCGGTAAGCTTTTCCTCTAAACAGTACTAAACAGGCCGTAAGGCGGCATGACACAAAACTGTGGTATAATTTCGCAAAATATTGCTACCGGGAGCGAGCACAGGTATATATGGAAGAAGAGCTTCTACCTCGCCATTTTTTTCTTGACTTATGGCGTAGGTTGCTGCTAAGATACAAATAATCGTGAAATAAGTCAAAAAATGAAAAAATTTAAATAATAATACAAAAATTGGGGATAAACAATTAAAAAACTTTTCGCCAATGAAGGATGAAAAGTTTTATTATTGCGATAGCACAAACGGAATAATCGAAAGGGGGATTATATGTTTAACAGTGTCAAATCAAAAATTCTGGCTTTACTGCTGTTGGCAGTGGCAATGCTGGTTGTTACCAATGTAATTGCCCTGGTTACAGCCAGGCAAAACCAGGCGGCTCAATTACATGGTAACCTTGAAAGCAGTACTGTGACCAACAGCAAAATGATCAATGACATACTCCAGCAACACGTTGACAAACTAACTGCATTGGCAAATACCCCCACAGTACTGGATAATGACCGTGAAGTTGCAAAACAATACTTGTTAGCTGAAGGAAAACGCTTGCAAAAAGAAGATAGCAATTTATTCAATATGATTTCTATGGCCGATTTAGACGGCACTGCGTTTATCGCGGACGGCAGCAGGGTAACAGTAACCGAACGTGACTATTACAAGGCGATAACCGGCGGACAAGATTTGTTTTTTTCACCGCCGCTGATTTCCAAAAGCGACGGCAAACTATCGGTGATCGCAGCGGTCCCTGTTAAAAAAGACGGCCGGCTGTTCCGCGTTCTTTTTGGCGTAATAGATCTGGATAAGCTATCCAATAAGGTTATACTAATGAAACATGGAAACAACGGGCGGGCCTTTATGATTGACGCCAATTGCGTATGTATCGCCCACCCGAACAAAGACTTGCTAAATCAGAATCTGTCAAAGGAAAGCAGTACTGTATCAGCGCAAATGGCTGAAATAGTTCGCAACATGCCGGTCACCAAAGCAGGGAAAGCAGAGTATTCTTTTATGGGAGTTGACTCAATCCTTCATTACCAACCAATTCCTGTCACCGGCTGGTTCCTGGCCATCGTCGCCGACCGTGGTGAAGTGTTTGGCACCATCAACGCCCTGACCAGGAACATAACCATAATTATTATTATCACTTCGCTGCTGCTGCTGGCGTTAGGCTGGTTTATGACCGAAAAAACAATCCGGCCGATTAACGACCTGGTCGCGGCAACCAACCGGCTGGCAAAGGGAGACCTGGATACCAGGATAACAGTCGACACACAAGATGAAATCGGTCACCTGGCCCGATCCTTTGAAGAAATGCGCCAGGACTTGCAGGCTGTTATCGGCAAAACCGCCCTGGCCAGCAACCAGGTGTCCGACACTGCCAAAGCGCTGGCTTTTCAAGCTGATCAAACTGCGGCGGCAGCTACGGCAAACGCCAGCACAGTAAGCGAAATATCCGCCACAGTGGAAAATGTGGTCGAAAACATCAAAGAAGTATCGGAACAGGCGGAGCAAGCCAGCCGCCAGGCGGGCCAGGGTCAGCAAAGCATTGATATGGTGATCGACACCATGCGGGAAATGAAACAGTCAGCCAATCAAGTGGCGGCGTCTATGAGCACGTTGAACCAGGCTGTGGGCAACGTAGGCCGGTTTGTAGAAACCATCAATGATATTGCCGGACAAACCAACCTGCTGGCATTAAACGCCGCCATCGAAGCGGCACGGGCCGGAGAGGCCGGCATGGGGTTTGCTGTTGTCGCGGATGAAGTGCGCAAACTGGCTGAAAGTTCCGCTCAGTCGGCCGGGGAAATAAGCCGGATTATCAGCGAAGTGCAGCAACAATCGGCGCGTGCAGCCGCGGATATGGAGAGGAGCAAGGAAAAAGTGGATCATGGCGATCAGGTGGTGAAAGAAGTCAGTCAATCATTGGTCGCAGTGATCAAGCTGGTGCAGGAATTTAACGAGAAGGCGCAGGATGTGGCCGCCGCCGCCGGGCAGGTAAGCAGGGCGGTGCAAGACGTGGCCGCGACTACCGAAGAACAAACAGCAGCCATGGAAGAGGTCTCGGCCGCAGCCGCTGAACTGAACGGCATCGCGTCAGAAATGGATGAAGCGATGAAAAAATTCAAAAGGTAGCACCAACACCATAACAGTCCAGCGCCGGCGCTTCACGCCGGCGCTTTTTCAACAGCTTAATCTTGCCGCCCAAAAGTTTTTAACACTTTTTCCGCGCTTACGCCAAATGCTTTGATTGTTTTATTGCGACCGGTGTGTCCTGAAAGGATCTTAACCTGAGAGCGGGGCACAGATAAAAGCCCCGCTAAGAAAGTCCGGCAGGCCTCGTTTGCCTCCCCTTCCACCGGCGGCGCGGTCAGGCGGAGCTTAACGGCATCATTAAAAAGCCCGGCCACGTTGTTTCCGGCAGCTTTCGGCTGCACCCTCACTTTAAAAACAACCCCGTCCCTTTCTTCCTTTATATAAAGCAAACCAACATCACTACCTTGTTACGATCATTTGCACGACAATAAAGCCATCTCAATATCACGTAGCGCTTATTGTATTATAGCCACCCTCGGATAAGCGAGGAAACTGTTTGAGCGAGCGAGTTTGACCGAGCCCGAGGACGAACGAGCTCAAACGATTTTAAAAGGGCGAACATGAGCCCGTTGGTAAGCGCCACGTGATACATCCGAGCAAGCTTTATATCATTTTATTATCATATTTTCCCGGCAAATGTTTATAAAGCTATGCAGGATACCGGCGGTCGCTCCCCAGATCAGCCTGTCGCCATAATCATAAAAGAATACCGGAAACGACCCAAAAACTCGCCAGCCTTCCTTGTAAGACGAAGGGATTTTGTTAAACGGGAAATCAGGAGCATAACGCGTACCTATTTCAACGCTGCTTTGAACAGGTTGGGCCGATAAAAAGAATTTTACCGGTACCAGGAAAACTTCCTTCACTTCATCCGGATTGGGAACAAATTCACTAACACCGGTAATCTTCCCCACATAAGGGTATATCAATGCTCCGAGCGGGCTGATAAAATAATCAAGAGGTCCAATTAGTTCAATTTGTTCCCTCATGATACCCAATTCTTCCATGGTTTCACGTATAGCCGTTTCTTGCGGCCGGCTCATTTCATTTTGCTCCACCATGCCCCCCGGAAAGCATATTTCACCCGGTTGCCTTTTCAGGTGGCTGGCCCGGACTTCAAATAGCACTTGCAGTTCACCGTCTGTCTCGATAATCGGCAATAAAACCGCTGAAACGAAGTATCCTTTCGAATTATGCAATTTTGGTTGTCTTTCGCCTAAAAGCCTTTTGAGATTTTCCAAGTCATTAACCCCTTATTGCAGCTGACTACGCTGAGGCAGAAATGTCTACGTTATCTTCTTTTAAAGAATCCTTAAGATCATCCGGCCTTTCTTCTTCTTTTTCCTCATCCTCCTCATTGTCGAGGAACCTGGCCTGAGCTTCTAAAAGGGCGCGGAACCGCATTCTAAAAACCTGTACCTGTCTCTCAAGCCGGCTATATTCTTCGATGAGCTGGTTAACTTTCTTTTCTGCTTCAGATATCATCGCAGCCGCCTGCCGTTCGGCCTTTTCAATAATTGCGACCGCCTCCTGCTCGGCCTCCCTGGTCAGCTGGTCCACCTCAATCCTGGCACGATCCAGCATCAATTGTGATTCTTTTTCAGTGTTGCACCTTAGCTCATCAGCATTTTTTTGGGCCAAAATCATAGTTTTCTTCAGTACTTCCTCAATCTCCCGGTAGCGTGCTATGTTCTGCTCAGCCTGGGCCAAACGCTCAGTTTGATCCAGATTTTCTTTATATAATGACTCGTAGTCCTGTGTTACCCGATCTAAAAATGAATCAACTTCTTCAATATTATAACCTCTCAGAGCGCGGCGGAACTCTTTTTTCTGGATATCCAGCGGCGTCAACATCGAGTTTTCACCTCAGATTAACATTTACTTAATATATGTGCTTAATATAATATCCATAAATAATACATAACCTTACGAACCAGCCATTCAAGTAATTGTAAAACAATCAAGGCAATTATCGGGGATAGATCCAGCATCCCGAAAGGCGGGATAATCTTGCGAAAAAACTTCAAGTAAGGTTCGGTAACCTCATAAATAAACCTGATCACCGGCTGGTAAGGATTGTGTCGAATCCACGAAAGAAAGATCCGGATTATTAATAGATAAGCATACACCCTGAAGGCCACATCAACAGCAGTAATTAAAATACCCATTTTTTCCACCACGCTTTTACTTAATACCTGACATTTCCCGGGAGCGCCGGGTGGCGTCCGCTACCGCTTTCATCATCAGCGCCCTAACGCCTCCTTCTTCCAGGGCAAAGAGACCAGCCATGGTAGTCCCGCCCGGAGTGGTAACCATATCCTTCAACTTACTTGGATGTTCTCCGGTCTCAAGAACCATTTTAGCGGCGCCGAGCATAGTCTGGGCAATCAAAACCCTGGCCGTGTCCCTGGGCAGGCCGAGTCGTACCGCCCCGTCGGTAAATCCCTCTATTATTGTATACATGTAAGCCGGGCCGCTGCCACTCAAGCCGGTAACACCGTCCAAAAGCGCCTCGGGCACTTCTACAACCTTGCCTACCGCGGCAAAAACAGCCCGCGCTTTTTGCATATTTTCTTCACCCGCGTATTTCCCCGCGCTCAAAGCAGTTGCCCCTTCCCCCACCAGGCAAGGGGTATTGGGAATTGCCCGTACAACCGGCACCGGCTCTTCAAAACAAAATTGAAGCTGCTCAATCGTAATCCCCGCGGCAATGGAAATAACAGTATGTTCCTTTCGCACCGCAGGTGCAACTTCTTTCAACAACGGGACGATCACATGCGGCTTTACCGCCAGAATAATAATATCCGCCGCCATCACAACGGCAATATTGTCACTTGACGTATTGACCCCCAGTTTTTTTTTCAGGTAGTCCAGCCGCCCGTGATCAATATCGCTGACATATATTTCAGAGGCGTCAACCAAACCTTCCCGGAGCAATCCCGCGACCAGTGCTTCGCCCATAGCGCCCCCGCCCAGGCAACCAATTTTCTGCCCCTTTAAAGGCATCGTGTCATCCCCTTATGTAGTTTATGAACGTATCCAAGGGAAAAGTCCCTTTTCCTTGCTTTGGCTACTTAAATCACTGCTAATGTCCATATTATTGGGCACAAAAAGAAAAATGCCGTTTCCTACTTTCTGCAAGCTTCCGCTTAAAGCATATGTGGCACCGCTGACAAAATCAACCACCCGCTTGGCCAGTTCGGAGTCAGCCTGTTCCAGGTTGACAATAACCGGACACCTGTTTTTTAAATTGTCGGTAATTTCCTGAACTTCATCAAAAGACCTGGGCTCAACCACAACAACGCGCACCTGTCTCTGTGAATGCAGGTTTAGGACAGTGCCTTTCTCTTTATTATCCTTCTTTTTGTGCCATGGATGTTCTTCACGAACCTCTTCGCGGCCACGCTTTTCTTCTTCTTCTTCAATTTCTTCCTCAAAACCCATAAAGCTAAGAACCTTGTCCACCAGTTTGGCAGCCACTTCCATCCCTCCTTATAACTAATAATTTATGTGCTATTGCCTCTCGCCAAATATTGCCGTCCCAATTCGCAAAATATTCGAGCCTTCCTCCACAGCCACCTCGAAATCTCCAGTCATACCCATGGAAAGGTATTCCATAGTCGCCCCCGCCGCACTATTTCCTATACGTCCAGCTAACTCCTTCAATTGCCGGAATACCGGCCTTACTTCTTCCGGATTACTGGTCCACGGAGCAATAGTCATCAACCCCCGCACAGCCAGGCCCGGCAGACAGGCGGCATCCCCGACAAAATCCGCGACTTCAGGCGGCAAAAGGCCGTACTTGGTTTGTTCGCCCGCAACATTCACCTGAACCAGCACGTTGGCCACAGTGCCGCTTTCCCCAGCCGCGCGGCTAATCTCTTCCGCCAGACGCCAGCTGTCAAGCGAGTGGATCAAAGCAACCTTACCAATTATTTTTTTAACTTTATTTGTCTGCAAATGACCGATTAAATGCCATTCCACCCCTGGAGGAAAATCTTGGTACTTCTGCAGCAACTCCTGTACTCTGTTTTCACCAAAACTGCTAACTCCGCCTTTTATCGCCTCTTTCATTGTCTCGGGCGGCACCGTTTTGGTTACCGCCACCAGCTTTATTTCCTCCGGCCTGCGTCCGGCCCGGCGGGCTGCGGCGTTAACCCGCTCCCGCACCCGGTACAGATTCTCCAGAACGCTCAAACCGATACACTCCTTTATTCCACCCGGCTCTCTTCTTAATGGAAATAATGGGATTGCCAACACCGGTTTTAGCTTTAAAATGTTTTTAGTTCGACGGCAAACAGCTAATTCCTGCGTAAAAAACGCCCAAACCGGCGTTTCACAGGAAAAATATTTATATCAATAATATAATGAATATAATGCTGGTAAGCGCCACGCCATACCTAGAACGTCCGGTAATTGACAAATTGAAGCGGTATGTCGAATTCATGATCTTTGATGATCTGCATCACGGCTTGCAGGTCATCACGTTTTTTTCCGCTGATTCTCACCTGATCTCCCTGGACTGTGGCCTGGACCTTAAGCTTACTGTCCTTGACCAGCTTCGTAATAACTTTGGCCTTTTCTTTATCCAGTCCCTGGACCAGGGTAACCCGCCGGCGGACGGTATCTTTGGCGGCAGGTTCCATTTTGCCGTATCTTAAGGCTTTTAAGTTAATACCACGTTTTACCAGCTTTGTTTCCAGGATATCAACAACACTTTTCAGTTTAAATTCGTCATCACCGGTAAGTATAATCGTTTCCCCATCATAGTCTATGTCACTTCTGCTTCCCTTGAAATCAAACCTGGTCCGTAATTCTCTAACGGCCTGATCCACAGCGTTTCTTACTTCCTGCATATCCACTTGTGACACGATATCGAAAGAATTTTCCTTGGCCATAAAAAACACCTGATCCTTTTTATATATAATGTACAATTTGCCATGGAATTTGTCAAAGACTTATATAATCATTATAATGAGTATTGTTATGTGTTATGTTTTTGCTACCAAAGGAAAACGTGCCGGAATGTCGAAATAAATATAAAAATGTCTAAAGCAGGAGAAAAGTAGTGGCGATATACTCGTTTGACGGTGTTGATCTGAAGATGATACTCAGGGGGGCAGTCGAACTCCTGGGACAGTCAAAGGAAGAAATTGACGCTTTAAATGTTTTTCCCGTGCCGGACGGGGATACCGGCACCAACATGTACCAAACCCTCGTGGCGGCGGTTAAAGAAGCTGAGTCGGTTGATTCACACCACATCGGATTGGTGGCCGGGGCGGCGGCACGTGGCGGGTTGATTGGCGCCAGGGGCAACTCGGGAGTGATTCTTTCCCAGATATTGCACGGTATTGCCCGTTCCCTCAGCGGTGTTGAAAGGGCGACTGCCTCCGATATAACCATCGCCCTGGAAGAAGGCGCGAAAGTTGCCTACCGCACAGTAATGAGTCCCGTTGAAGGTACAATTCTCACCGTTGTAAGAAAGTCGGCTGAAGGCGCGGCCGCCCGGAGAAGCGGCGATTTGCTGAGGCTGATGGTTACCGTTTTCAAAAAAGCATTTGTCGCTTTACAGGAAACCCCGGATTTGCTTCCGGTGTTAAAACGTTCAGGAGTGGTTGACGCCGGCGGCAGGGGCTTTGTAGTAATACTGGAAGGCTTCCTGCGCGCCCTTAAATCAGCTTCGCCGACAGCAAAAGCATCATACGAGGCCCCGGCAATCTTTGAAATAGAACCAACTGTAAAAAAACAGCCGGTTTTCTGGGAAAACGCCGGTGCAATCAGCTTCACTTACTGCACTGAACTGCTGGTTAAAGGATATTATCTGCCTCTCGAAAGAATGCGTGTGGAACTGTCTCCATTCGGTGACAGCCTGATGGTGGTCGGCGGCAACGGCGTAGCGAAAGTACATATCCACTCCAACAACCCCGGTCTGGTACTTGAATACTGCCTCAAACACGGGACACTGCACGATTTGAAAATAAACAATATGGTCGATCAAAACGAGGAACTTCTTTCCGGAGCCGAACCTTCCAGCTCCGGCAAACCTTTTGGGATTATTTCAGTAGGCGCCGGTGAAGGAATCACAGAAATAATGAAAAACCTGGGCGCTGACGCTGTGGTTTCCGGCGGTCAGACTTTAAACCCCAGTACCGGCGGGATCCTTAAGGCAATTGACGAAGTGCCGGCGAAGCGGATGATCATTCTGCCCAACAACAAGAATATCATCCTGACGGCCGAACAAGCCGGCACGCTATGCCAAAAGGAAGTGACGGTTATTCCTTCAAAAAGCATCCCCCAAGGACTTGCCGCTCTCCTTACCCTGAACCCGGAAGACGACTTTGAAACAGCCGGCCGTAAAATGATTAAAGCGCTGACCTCAGTCCGTTCCGGTGAGATCACTACTGCGGTGCGTGACACTGAATACAAAAACTTGCATATCAAGAAAGGAGACATTATCGGTCTGGCCGACGGGGATTTGGTCAGCGCGGGGACGGATTTAACCGGGGTGCTTGAAGATCTCCTGAAGAAATTGATTGAAGGTGAAGGCCGCCTGGTAACTATTTACTTCGGTGACAAATTTACTGTCGAACAAGCTGAAGCGGTAACAGACATAGTACGGCAGAAATTCACCGGGCACGATTTCGACATTCAAAGCGGCGGCCAGCCTGTATATGATTTGCTTATATCAGTTGAATAGGGATTAAAATGCAGACTAAAACAGTTAAAGGTGTTATTTTATGAATAGAGTTCATATTGTAACCGACAGCACTGCCGACTTGCCGGCGGAATTTATTAGAGAATACGGGATTACAGTAGTACCGCTAAAAGTGATTTTCAGCGGGTGTGAACCTTTATTGGACAGTGTAGATATCAACACCGAACAATTTTACCGCCGCCTGGTGGAAAACCGGGAGCTATCAGTCACTTCCCAGCCCACCCCGGCTGAGTTCGCCTCGGCTTACAGCAGGCTGTCCGCTGACGGCGGCAGCATCATATCCATTCACATATCCTCATCCATGAGCGGCACGTGCCAATCAGCCAGAATGGCTAAAGACATGGTTCCCGGCGCTGATATTGAGGTAATAGACTCAAAACTGGTCAGTATGGGGCTGGGCCTGGTAGTCCTTGAAGCAGCCGCTGCCGCCCGGGCAGGTAAATCAAAGGAAGAGATTCTTGACATCGTAAACAAGTCTATCTCAAAAACACAGGTGTTTTTTATCGTCGACAGCTTTGACAATCTGGTCCGCGGCGGCCGGATCGGCAAGGCGCAGGCTTTTTAGGCACTATTTTAAACATAAAGCCCCTTTTGTTTTTAAAAGACGGTGTGGTTCACCCTTATGAAAAGGTCAGGGGCAAGGTGCGGGCGATTGAAAGGTTAGTGGAAGTAGTCGAAGAAAAAGCCGGAAAGCAAAAAGTCAAATGCTCCCTCGTTCATGGAAACGACCCGGCAGGAACAGAGCAAATTCGCCGGAAAATAACGGGTAAGTTGAATTGTGACGAACCGATTATCGCCGGTCTTGGCGCGGTGGTAGGCACTCATGCTGGGCCAGGAGCGCTTGGTATTGTTTTTATCGTCCAGGATAACTAACAAGTTGTCAGTCTTTGTTAACCCCTCTGGGGAAGCAGGGGGACGTTGGGAAGCATAACGTCGCCAACCAGCTAACCAGACAGCTGGTGAACGGCGGAGATCCCGTATTTGATTATAACTATGACCGCAACGGCAACCTGATCCGGGAGACCAAGAACGGCTCAATTGTCACCAATTATACCTTCGACTACGAGAACCGCCTAACAGGGAAAAAAAGGAGATATCCAGTATATCCACATATCCTTTTTACGGACAAGCATCATGGACAATACCTCCTTTTACCGGATCAACGCCTGCAATCAAAACTGGTATTTAGACCAGGAAGATAGCTTCGCCATGAGAGTATTGCTTCATTTTGAAGTCACTTCTTGGTAGAATAAACCAGGAAGTGACTTTTAGTCTAGCTGCGCATAAACGGTAATAGCTGCCAAGGAAGTAGGTACCGGGTGGACAAGTAAGAGGTATTATGTTGGAGGAGGATAGAGGTTAGTTCAGAACAATAATCCCGTTATCGTATACTGGGACGCTTCAGCCGTTTTATCCGCGCTATTTAAGGATAAACACAGTGAAAAAGCGATAAACTGATCGCGCAGGGAAGGAGTTCATCTTATTTCTTCTCTATCCTACGCCGAGGTTCATGCGGTTATATCCCGCATAGGGCGTGAATGTCATCTGCCTGACATGCTTGTTAATACCAGTTATGAATCCCTGGAAAAGGGTCCATAGAGGCGTCTGTACCTAATGCCTGACTGGGTTAAGTTTAAATCCTTATCTCAAAAATGGTCGCTGCAGGGCACTGATTTATGGCACCTGGTAATTGCAAAAACGTTACTTTTATCATTAGCCGAAAGTCACCCAACGGATGACTTCCGGCACTTACTTTACCTGTTTCCCATATTTTATAATATTTATCAAATTTTCAATTCAAGGAGGTAAAGCTGTTGTTTGGGTGGAGTAAAGCCAATTATAAAGCCATTGCTGCCGCATTTAATAAATCAGAAAAACCGTAGAATTGCCAAAGGGTTATCCTAAAGGGGTGACATTTTCACAGAATATTGCCATACCATAGTATGGTTCACCAGAGATTCTCACCGTAATGGCTCATTTGAAATATTTTGGTATGCCGGGTTCCAACCGTACGCCGAAACATCATTTTCCAATACCTTGCAGTGTTCCAATTCACAACGTACACAGCGGCTTGTTACAATCCTCCCTACCCTGCCGCATACCGGGCAGACCTGGATTCTCGCATTTGGAACGTATCTATCCAGGTTCCACTCCCAGGCTGGACAGGCGCAGTTTTTACAAGCCATTTTTTCCTCCTTTTTATCCGGCCTTTCCCCCGCCGGACTAGGGTAAAATTTCATTCAAAGTAGTTCTACTCCCAAGGCAGCCAAAGAACTGCGTTCGGTCCTGTTTAAAGTAATATGCGCGTAAAGCCGCTGCCCCTTAAAGGCTTCGATTAAAGTAACAAAGCCGTTGTTCGTGGCGGTCAAGCGGCAATTATCAATTTGCTGAATGTCCCCGGTTATCACTAATTTCGTTCCCCTCCCCGCGTGCGTGATGATTGTCTCAATGAGATGGACTCCTTGATGAAGCTTCGGCCTCAACCCGTCAAGAAATCTAATGGCGCTGCGGGCGTGAAGGCCTCGCTGGTCTTCCAGACCTTTAAAATTATCCAGTTCGTGAATAACCGCCAGGGGCAAGATGATTTTACAGGGAGGGAATGATTGGATAATTTCTTCTATGGGGCGATCCAGCAGAACATTGGGTATCTAAAACCCGTACTGTCAAGTTTTATTCTCCCTACTCCATAATTTTATGGGATATCGTTGTGTGCCCTCAAGAGTTATTATAAAAGATAAATATTAAATCCAAACTAATTGCTTATTAATTCTCGGTTATTTTTTTGTAAAATGCTGTATATTATAATGCTGTATATTATATAGTTTTGAATTTACGAAGCTGTCCCTGGAGACTTTGGGCCATTACGGCCAACTCCCTGGCCAGTTCCGCCACTTTCCTTGCCGAAGAACTATGGTCATCCATAATTCCACCTGATTCCATTTCCACTGTCCCGGCAACGGAGCGCATCGTCAACACTACCTGCCCGGTACCAGCGGAGATTTGTTCCATACTCTGGCTTATTTCCGTTATGCGTTCATCAGCATTTACTATGGAGCAATAGATATTATTCAAATATCCCTCAGCATTACCGGTCATCAGGAGACCTTCTTTTGCCCCCTTTCTGCCCTCTTCCATCTTTTCCAACACGGCTTTGCTTTCAACTTTGACGGCATTTGTCAACTCGCTTATTTCTTTAACTGATTGTCCGGCAATTCCCGCAAGTTTCCTTATTTCATCGGCCACCACGGAGAAACCTCTGCCGTATTCCCCCGCCCGCGCCGCCTCTATAGAAGCGTTTAATGATAAAAGATGCGTCCTTTCTGATATGTCTTTGATTATCTCCAATACTTGTCCGACTTTGTCCAGATGTCCACTTAGAAGTTCAACAGACCGCGATTGGCCTTCTATTAGGACGAAATTCTCATTGATGTTTCTGAGGATGCTATTCAGAGCCGAACGCCCGTTTTCCACCGCCATTCGCACCTCGCGCCCGGCTTCTTCCGTTTCAGAAATCTTGCAGGATATTTCCTGGATAGAAGCAGCCATATTATTAACCTGCAAGCCCGTCTGTTGGATTAACTCTACCTGGTTCTCCGCAACAAAGTTGATCTTTTTACTGTTAGCCAGGAGATCTTTCACCAGGGTTTGGAATTCATTTATTAATAATGCCAGATCTCTTAACATTTTGTTAAAACTTTTGCCTAAAACGGAAAATTCCAAACCGACCCCTTCCTCATGGGCACGCACAGTCAAATCACCTGTTCCCGCTTTTCCCGCAACCTGCAGCATGGCGGCCAACGGTACGGCTATCCTTCTGGATACAAAAAAGCAAATCAAAAATGAAGCGGCAACAGCAACCAAACCGATAGACAGAGTGAAATTTCTCAGTTTATTAATAGGCGCCAGGTAATCATTTTCAGAAATACAAGTAATGTATATCCAGTTTTTTCCCGGTATGTTGACATAAGCAGCATTGTACTTTTCCCGTTCATTTTCAAAATATAGAGTTCCGCTTTTTTTCTTTACAATCTCCTCAATGGCAAGTTGGGGAATAAATTCGCTTTTATCTGCTTTCTCACCTAACTGTATTACATTCCTGCCCTCTCCATCGATCAAACGCAACTCGGCTCCGATCCCTTTATCGCTAAAATATGCTAATTCTTGAGTCATTAAATAACCTGCTTTATTTTTTAATTCTCTGCTATCTACCGTTGAAGTAAAAAGTTCAATTTTCCCCCCAACGTTTTTAACCGAAATATTTAAATTATCTGTAATTAATCTTTCCATGTTGCTTTTTAATATAAAATATGTTGTTCCTCCCAACAATAATACAACAAGAATAACAAGATTAGTAAACATAATCATAATTTGAGTTTGAAACCTTAAATTATACCACCACTTACCAAACAAATGAAACGGTTTCCTACTGATAACATTGTCTAACATCCTCATACCTCCACCTATTTATAATTCTTGCTTTTACCCCTGCCAACTTCATTTAGCTACCTCTTTCTATTTATGTTACCAATAATATGTAAAATATTATTTAATTACAAATTAATTAATTGTAAATTTAATATTATTTTTGTGTAAAAAAAATAAACCCGAGTTTAACTCGGATTTATCATCTATATAAAATAATTACAACATATTTATATTTAGTCGCATCAATTAATTCTTCTATTGTTAATTATTCCGATTGTTCCCGTACACAGACACTGCCGTGGACGGGTTTAGAACGATATTTTAATTGCTCCACCTTTTTGGATATAATTTTCAGGTTAGTCTTTTCGCCTATTCCACAATCAATTATAAACATTGATATAAAAGGAAAATACTCCTGGCTGTAAACCAGGCTTTTACTTTTACCTTTATTTTGCTTTTCCTGCTCAACTAAGGACATGATTAAATTATCAAAGTACTTGACGGTATGTTCGCAAAAGGCGTCAACACGTTCTTTTTCAATGACAGCGATGAAGTTGTCGCCTTTAATGTGAGCCAGAAAGTCTTTTTCTTCACCATATTTTTTTATTATGTTAGCCAAAAGTTTCGATGTAAATAAAACAATGTGGTTTCCACCCGACAAACCATATTTTTCCTTATACTCTTTTTGTGGCAAACTAATATAAACGATACTGAAGGGCAATCTCTCAGCTATACGTTTAAGTAACTCCCGCTCCAAAAAAACTTTGCCGGGCAGGCCGGTAAGAGGATTAGTATCCGCGGCCAATTCCAAACGAATCTTGTTTATGGTATCAGGGAATGTCTGATTCTTGTGTAATAAGCCGATTAAAAGCCTGACCAAGCCGACGGCCTTCCTGCAACTGAAAATCATCTCATCCCCCCAAGAAAACAATTTGCAAATAATGGTTTATCACCCTGTGTGTCATTCTTACGTCGCCGTCATCTTCCGGTGTATTCTCCTGCCAAGCCAGCGGGCGGCCAGGTTGAAGCCAAGCACGAACAGGATCAGCACCGCCGCGGAACCGTCCGCTACCCTTCGCAGGTCGGGGATAAGCCCCTCAGTGTTTATCTTCCATATATGAACAGCCAGGGTCTCTGCCGGGCGGAACGGGTTGAGAGGTGAGGTTTCGTTGAAAATATTCCATTCACTGAAATTCATTGGCGGGCTGGACATGCCGGCGGTAAACAGCAGCGCCGCAGCCTCCTCAAATACCCTGCCGCAAGTGATAATGACACCACTGATTAAGCCGGGAAAAGCGGCAGGCAATACAACTCTGCAGATCGTCTGCCAGCGGTTGGCGCCCAGGGCCAGGCTCGCCTCGCGCAGGCCACCCGGCACACCCCGGATGGATTCCTCAGCGCTTCTGATCATGAATGGAAGGTTTAGCACTGCCAGGGCAAGAGCGCCCGAGAGCAGCGAATAACCCCAGCCGGTCATATTAACGAAAACCAGGAGCCCGAAAAGGCCGACTACTATCGAAGGAAGAGAATTCAACGTCTCAATGGAAAGCCTGATTGCTTCAGTAAACTTGTTGGCAACCGCATACTCAGACAGATAAACCCCGGCTAACAGGCCTACGGGAATGGTTATGGACATGGACAGCACCAGGAGATAAAAAGTGTTAAATATCTGCGGACCGATACCCCCGCCGGCGCTTATTACCTGTGAAGGTTTTGTCAAGAAATCCCAGTCAATATACTTTCCTCCGTGGTAAAGAATGTAACCGATTATGGAACCCAGAAGAAAAATAACTATAAGAGCGCCGGCCCAGAACATTACAGTAGCGATCCGATCGACACGGCGTGAATTCACCGGACAACTCCCCCTTTACGCACAACAAAACGTAAAACCAGGATAAAAAAACAGGACATCATCAAGGTGAATAAACCCATCGACCAGAGGGCGTTGTTCCACAGGGAACCCATGGGCGTGTTGCCCATATCCATGGTAATGGCGCTGGTCAAAGTAATCACAGGATCCATAATTGATGCAGGCATTTTTCTCATATTGCCGATTACCATCTGCACAGCCAGCGCTTCGCCGAAAGCTCTGGCCAGCCCCAGAATAATACCCGTGATCAAACCGGAACGGGCAGCCGGGATAAGGACGTGGCGGATGGACTGCCAGCGGGTGGAACCCAGCGCCAGCGCCGCCTCCTTATATTCACGGGGCAAAGATCTCAGGCTGTCCGTCAACACGCTGACGATAGTCGGCATAATCATTATGGACAGCACCAGGAAACCGGCCAGGATGCTAAAGCCCATGCCGCCGATATTATTCCTGATAAAAGGGACTAACAGGCTTAAGCCGATATAGCCGTATACTACGGATGGAATACCGGCCAGGAGTTCGATTGAAGGCTGTAAATACCGCTGTCCCCAGAAAGGCGCGATTTCGGTCATAAATACGGCGCAGGCGATACTAAGCGGAGCGCTTAGAAGAACAGCCAGCACGGCGACTACTACGGACCCAAAAATAAAAACCAGCACGCCCACTTGAGGGCCGCCGTCTTCCGGCAGGCGATCCGGATACCAGTTAGTTGAAAATAAAAACTCCTTAACACTGACCCCATTGATTATAAAAGTGGACATGCCTTTTACGGTGATAAACGATACAANTGTAACGACGGAAACAATTGCCAAGAATCGCCGCCCCCATGGTCANGAGTCTGCCCGGCAACTCACTGTTCAGTCTAAATGCCCCCCTGACAATACTTTTCTTCATCCAAATCACTCCCGATTCCAACAGTGAACCTGTTTAGCCTCCGCTAAACTTCGGGGCTTCGGGGGGATTTTACCCCCACCGAAGTCTGAAGCGGTAACCCCATTCGTCAGGGGCATTCCTCACTATTTATTTGCAACCTTACCATCCACACCCCTGACAATTTTCATTTCAGTTTCTGGAATATAACCTAGCTGAGGCACAATGGTTTTCTGCACGTCGTCAGTCATCATGTATTTCAAAAAGGCTTCTGTCGCGCCTCCCGGCTTGCCCCTGGTGTAACTGTGCATGTAGGCCCACACCGGGTACTTGCCGGTGATAATGTTCTCTTTGGTGGGCGCCACACCATCCAGGCTGACAGCCTTCACGCTTCCGTCCAGATAAGACAGCGCCAAGTAGCCGATCGCTCCGGGAGTTTCTTTAATAATTTTGCGGACAGTTCCGGAGGAGTCTTCTTCGATGCCTGCCGCTTCCTCGGCGCCGCCCAGCGCGTATTTCTTAAACGTCGCCCGTGTGCCTGAAGCCTTCGGGCGATTTACCAAGACTATCTTCTGATCAGGACCGCCCACGTCCTTCCAGTTGGTAGTCTTGCCGGTAAAAATATCCACCAGTTGTTGCCTGGTCAGGTTGTCAATCGTGACAGCCGGGTTAACCACTGCTGCCATACCAACAACACAAATCTGGTGGTCAGTCAGTTGAGAAGCGTCGATACCGTCTTTTTCTTCCGCAAAAATATCGGAATTACCGATATCGGCCGCCCCCTGTGAAACTTGAGTGAGTCCGGTGCCGCTGCCGCCGCCCTGCACTACAATCTTCACATTTGGATTTTTGACCATGAACTGGGTCGCGGCCTGTTCCGCGAGCGGCTGCATGGCAGTGGAACCTACCGCCGTGACGTTGCCCGACAGCTGTTGGGCCGCCTGGTTACCCGTGCTTTGTTGAGCGCTCTGCCCGCCGCAGCCGGCCAACGCTGTTATAGCGAACAGGCACAGTACGGCAACTACCATTAATTTTGCCTTTTTCAGCAAGTCTTTCTCCTCCTTTAAACTTTTTTCTATGCAAAGTGGCTGGAACAAGAGCCACTAATTTTAGTTCATTTCGTGAAAACGGTATCCCACTCCACGCACTGTTTCGATATATTCAGGGTGGGCCGGATCTTTTTCAATCTTCTGGCGCAAGTACCTGATATGAACGTCCACGGTGCGTGATTTCCGATCAAAGTTATACCCCCAGATTTTTTCCAGAAGCTTATCCCTGGTAAAAACCCGGCCGGGGTTGGCCACCAGCAGGTAAAGAAGTTCAAATTCTTTCTGGGTTAGTTCCAGCCTTTTCCCGTCAAGCAGCGCTTCGTACTTCTCCGGCTGGATTACTAAATGGTTTGCCCTCACCTCCTCTTTCACAGCCTCCTCCTCGACAGGCGGCTGCTTGCGGCGCAAGTGCACTTTTACTCTGGCCACCAGTTCCCGTGGAGAAAACGGCTTGGTGATGTAGTCATCCGCGCCCAGTTCCAGCCCGAGCACCTTGTCCAGCATTTCATTTCTGGCGCTTAACATAATAACGGGAATGGAGGCGCTTTGCCGGTTCGACTTTAAGATACGGAGCACGTCAAAGCCGTCTATCTCCGGAAGCATTTTGTCCAGAATAATCAAATCAGGTGTTTTTTCGCCGGTTAACTTAATTGCGTCATTCCCATTGGTTGCTTCAATTACCTGGTAGCCCTCTTTTGTCAGATTAAACTTCAGAAGCTGCAGGATATTGACTTCATCGTCCACAACCAGGATTAACGGCATCTCAAACCACCCTTTTTCAGTATAAAACAGCATAGTTAAGAACTCGTTATCGCTAGTTTAACTGTTTATTAATAAATTATTAACTTTCTGTAAAACCAGCCCGGCCCCTGCGGTCACGCACGTATACGCTGCCGGGAATGGATTTGGCATAACGTTTAAGCTGGGCGGCTTTTTCAGATAAAGTCTTTAAATCTGTTTTTTCACCTCCTTCGCACTCAATAACAGCCATGGACACAGATATAAAAGGAAACCACTTGGCCCGCCCTTCCCTGTCGCACCCGGGAATCCTGCCCTCCTTGCGATCCTCCGGCAAATAAAAGGATTTAATCAGGCGGTCAAAATACTTGATGATCCGTTTACACAGCGCGTCTGTATGTTCTTTTTCAGTAATCAGAATAAAGTCGTCTCCACCTATATGTCCCAGAAAATCTTTTTCGCTTCCGTATTTGTTGATTACACTGTTTAATAGTCTCGAAGCAAATAAGATTACTTTATCACCGTTCTCAAAACCGTATTTGTCATTGTATATTTTGAAATGGTCCAGATCAAAGTAGACGATACTGAAAATTGGGCTTTCTGTCGCGCGCCTGAGCAACTCCTGCTCTATGGCAATGTTGCCGGGCAAACCGGTCAGGGGATTGGCGCCTCTGGCCAACTCCAGGCGGATCCTGGTCATGGTGTCCAACAGGTTTTGGACCGAAACTACTCCTTTAAGTAAATTGTTTTTTGTTACGATGATATAGTCGTAGAGTTTGAGCCGATCACGGTTCATAGCCACCTGGGACACTAACTCAATGGTCGCATCCTCCTCGACAACGAGCGGGGAGGCATCCATAATCATCGAGATCGGGCGCTTGTAATTAATAAAGAGGAACCCCGTACTGCATGCCGAGATGGCGGTACAGAAGATGGCGCATAACCAACCTACGGGGTTCTCCCTGATCTACTACCACTACACCCGCAAGAAGCTCGTCATTATCCAAAATCTCCTTGACTTCCCGCACAAGGGTGTTCTTGTCAACGCTTACGGCGTTTTCAGCAATACTGCTCACCGGAAAGGCAGGCTTCCAGATACGGTTGCGATTGTTGGATGCCAGGCGTATTATTTTCGTGAAAACAACATCACTTATTAGCGCTTTTGGATAGGCGGGCCTGCCGATAAAGAAACCCTGTCCGTAATGCACACCCATGCTGGCAAGCGTATTTAACTCTTCCTCCTCCTCAATGCCCTCGGCGATAATCGAGCAACTTATCTTTTCGGCAAATGTCGTGAATGTTTCCAGGAGCGCTCTTTTCACCCGGTTGTTATGAATGCCTCTGACCAGAGACATATCAATTTTAATAAAGTCCGGTCTTAATTCAGCAATAGATTGGAGGCAGGAAAACCCGGCACCGGCATCGTCAACCGCTACAAGGAAACCCTGACCCCGGTAATATTCAAGAGTCTTGTTAAAACAGGAAAAATCATCGATACAATGCCTTTCGGTTATCTCGAAAACAACATTGCGTGGATTCAAGCCCGCTTCCTTGATTAACTTTATGGCTTCACCTTTGACAAAGCCTGGATCACCAAGCGAACGGGGGTGAATATTTAAAAAAAGCTTCTGGTCAGCCGCCAATCCGCCAAGCTGATTGATGGCAATCCGATGGCAGTGCCTTTCCACCGGATAAAGCAGGTTTGCTTCTTCGGCAAAGGAAAAGATAATGTCCGGACTGTTAAAATAGCTCTCCCGGGGTCCTCTGGTAAGTGCTTCCCAACCTAAAATACAGCCTGATTGGAAAGAAACGATGGGCTGGTATACAGTGTTAAAACCCGTGCCTTGAAGAAGTTCTTTAAATTCATCCAGCAGTTTTGCTTTTTGCTGGTCTATAGAACCTTTGGCAATGCCCTGCGCCTCCCGCACGGCATTGTACAGCTGGCTTTCCAAATTCTCCGACTTGTGGCTGATAACGGCGCAACCCACATGGACTTCGAGTTCCCTTCCGGCTAATTTTATAATTTCCAGTTCCACCGCAATAAGCACGACATAATCATCGCCCCAAAGGTTTTCTACGGCCAACACCTTCGCGTCCGGGAACAGTCCGGGCATTGTATCCTGCAGGGCTTTCTTAAATATTGCGAGCACACGCATTGCGACTGAATGCCCGTTCACCTGTTCAATTTCATGAAATCCGGCTATATCGAAGTAGAATACCAATACAGAGTTAAGCTTATCAAGACAAGACCCGATTGTTTTTAACAATACTGGATTCTTCAAATACTGGTGACTGAAAATATACCTGTTCTTAACGCCAGGAAAGCTGACAAATCGCTCGAACAAACCAGCAATTTTCGTTAACACAGAATTGACGGCAAACACCTCCCACTGCACATTTTTTTATCAATGCATGGTTGGCTAAAGTTTGAGTTTAATATATACCTCTGATGTTAAATAATGCTTATTTGCATATTAAAGTTTTGTTAAATATTCCTTAAATAAAGGTTACTTTTTAGCGATAAAAAACCCGGTAACAAATACCGGGAATTAAGATGCTGGTAATATTGAATTCAGTAGTCTAATCGTTCAGTTCTTTGCGCTCACCGGTCACCAGGTAAACAATCCGTTCACCGATGTTGGTTGCATGGTCGGCAATCCGTTCCAGGTGGCGGCTGGCGAATAAGAGAGCGGTGGCCTGGTTGATGGTCTTGGGGTTCTCCATCATATATATAAGCAACTCCCGGAAGACCTGGTTATGAAGATTATCGACCAAATCATCCTCTTTAGCCATGGAGACGGCCAGTTGGACATCCTCCCGCACATAGGCGTCAAGGGACTCTTTCACCATTTTCTGGGCTATTTGCGCCATCCGGGGAATGTCAATCAGCGGCTTGATCAGGGGCTGGCCCGCTAACCTTATAGTTATCTTGGCAATGTCACAGGCCAAATCTGCCATCCTTTCGAGGTCGGTAATGATCATCAATCCCGTGGCAATACGCCGCAGGTCCTTGGCCATCGGCTGCTGGGTAGCAATGAGCTTCATGCACTTGTCCTCTACTAACTGATGCTGGTTGTCGATGAGCACGTCTCCGTCGATAACACCCTGGGCGATATTTTCATCCTGCTTGGCGAGGGATTCTACTGAACGGGAAATAGCCTCTTCCACTAAAAAACCCATGCGCAAAATATCTTGTTGTAGTTCACTTAAGGCCTGATCAAAGGTTGTTCTGGTCCTCATGTGTAATATTCATTCTCCCTTCGTCGCCTGCTGATTTATATTCATTAGTAAGAATTCAGAACATTTCAGGACGATAAACCATTCTCTTATTCTGCCCTGAAAATAAACCATTACCATTTTCATCCATATGATGGTGAAGCGAAGCTTCATGGGGGTCTGACTACTGAATCCTGAGTAGTACATATTATATTATGACCATTCACAGCATTATGCTTCATTATAATAGTATCTGTAATTAGCCGAAACGACCGGTAATATAATCCTCAGTACGCTGGTCCGATGGTTTAGTAAACATTGCCTCGGTATTGCCGTATTCAATAAGATCGCCGTTCAAGAAAAAAGCGGTGACACCGGAAACACGGGCGGCCTGTTGCATGTTATGGGTTACAATGACAATAGTGTAATCGTTTTTTAATACTTGAATCAGCTCTTCAATTTTCATAGTCGCCAGCGGATCCAAGGCTGAAGTGGGCTCATCCATAAGTAACACCTCCGGTTCCACTGCAAGCAGCCGGGCGATACATACCCGTTGCTGTTGACCGCCGGAAAGCCCCAACGCCGATTTATAAAGCCTGTCCTGCACCTCGTCCCAAAGCACTGCCGCACGCAGGCTCTTCTCTACGATTTCATCCAATTTGCGCCTGTTTTTCTCCCCGTGAATACGCGGCCCGTATGCTACATTATCATATACCGACATTGGAAAAGGGTTGGGGCGCTGAAAAACCATACCCACTCTTTTGCGCAGGTTAACCACGTCTTCGTCCTGGCGATAGATATCCATACCGTCTAAAAGTACCATGCCGTCCACTCTTACTCCCTCGATTAAGTCGTTCATTCTGTTCAAGATGCGCAAGAACGTCGACTTGCCGCAGCCAGACGGTCCAATAAGCGCTGTAACCTGGTTTCTTTCTACTTCCAGGTTTATGTTCTTCAAGGCCTGATAATTATTGTAATAAAAGTTTAATTTTTCTACAGATATTTTTGATGTCAAGTTGCTTGCCCCCCTCAAGTCAGCTGACCATTATAGTATAATCTGCAAAATATATTGTCGGATACATTATAACTAAACCAGGTTAGGTTACTATTATCGCTTTGTTAAATTTAGATTAATTTCATATGTATATCTCTAAAAAAATAAACATGACTTAATATAACATTTGCGTGATATTTTAATTAATTTAGAATTAATTAGAAGGATCTGTCGTTTCTTTGTAGAATCCATAATTAAGAACAATCGCACTAACGGGCGACTTAATTAAACCGGGGATACTTGCTATGGCCTATCTCTATCCTCGGTTTCTCCCGTATAAAACATCTCTCTCCCGCAATTAGGACAATCAACATCCGGCATTACCCCAGGTTCTTCATCCCAAGCAAATTCATCAATTACCCAAGCAGGAATCCATTCGCTAAATCCACAGCTCTGACAACGATACTTGTGATGGGTTCTGTCCTCCGGACCGTCTTGAAATGGAATTGTGTCTTCGTCCCATATGTTGTCTGTCTTGTCCGCCATCCTCTCTTACACACTCCTTCTTGAACTCAACAATGGCATCATAAATGTAACCATAGCGGGGATGCCAAATCACCCAAAGTTCCATCTCACATTTGTAACTCGGGCACATAAGGGGGTTCTTACCAAAACTTTGTATCAATCGTTCTTTATTCCCGGCTCTCTTCCAAATTTCTTTTGAATAATTCCCAGTAATACCTTCTGCCAGCTTTTCCGTAGGTAATCATAAGGAATGTATCCTGCACTTTTCCAATTCTTAAACTTATCTATAGCACCTTCCGTTACTAAAGCATGAACGTGAGGATTAAAGCCCAAATCACGTCCAAAGGTATGAATTGTCGTAATAATCCCGACTTCATAACCCATTTTTTTTGACTTATTTCTGTACCAATATTGAATTACCTCAGCAACTCCATCGCTCAGATCTTTTAGCATTTCTCTATGCCAGTAAAACTTGCCTCTTAACTCTTTAGGAATAGAAAACACCGTATGGCGGTGCCCTACATCAATAATCCTTTCGCCTGACCATGATGTAATCTACCGTCTGATAGGCCTGGGTGAAACCAGCTTCCATTCAGAACCATTAATTATAATATACATTGGAGGCGGGAATTATGTCGGAAAAAAGAAGTGTCACAGTATTAATAGCAGACGACAACAGGGAATTCTGTGAACTATTAAGTGGCTTTATCAGCCAACAGGACGGATTAGAGGTTGTCGGCGCGGCAAATAGCGGTACGCAAGCTATTAAAATGATCCGTGAACACAGCCCGGATATAGTAGTACTGGATATTATTATGCCACATTTGGACGGTATAGGGGTTTTGGAGAATTTAGCCGGCGCCGTTAATAGACCAAAAGTTATTATAATAACTGCCTTTGGACAGGAAAGTGTTATTCGTCGTTCAGTTGAGCTTGGTGCCGACTATTTTATAGTTAAGCCGTTCGATTTCAACATGCTGGTCGATCGTATTCGTCAACTTTCAGGTGAAGTTAGCTTGCAGCACTATGTTCATGAAACTAATAAACGGAACTTGGATCCAGATGTCACCAATATTATACATGAAATAGGAATCCCTGTTCACGTTAAAGGCTACCATTTTTTAAGAGAAGCGATAATAATGGCCTATAATGATACCAGTCTACTCGGCGCCCTGACAAAAGAACTTTACCCCAAAATAGCGGTTAAGTTTAAAACAACTCCTTCCAAAGTTGAACGCGCAATTAGGAACGCAATACAATTGGCCTGTGAAAAAGGCAATCTTGAAATGATTTATAATATTTTTGGATACACCATGAATGCCGATCGTGATAAGCTTACAAACGGCCAATTTATTTCAGCTTTAGCCGACAGATTGATTATGGAAGAAAAAACAATTGAAACTTGGGGCCAGAATGGGAACTCGTCGTCAACCATGTCCGGAGTACCCACCTGAGCGGCAGGTTTGCACCACACAAAGTCCACAAATTAGCCGTACATGCTTCGTGACAAAGGCCCTCCTCAATGTTTTCACCGGTAGTTTACCAGACACTGTCGGCATTGTTTCGTCTGGCGGATAATCGGCTCCAGTTCCTGCCTGGTTCCGAATATTAGACTGTCACTGGCGGCTGGTATAAAGGCGAGTTCAGCCTGTGGATAAAATGGGATCAAGTTCATGATAAAAGCGCCGGCTTCTTTTACGGCAATAGCCACCTGATTCAAATGATGATGGTTGATGCCGGGGATCAGAACAGAATTCACTTTTACCAACATCCCCCTCTTTTTAGCTTCACGGATGCCCGCCAACTGCTTCTTCAGCAGCAATTTGGCTCCCGCAAATCCATAATAAGGTTTATTGTCATAAAAGACATAGCTGTAAATCTTACAACCTATGATCGGGTCGACGGCATTCACTGTTACTGTTATTGTCTTGACTCCAACGGACTGCAACTGGTCCAGACTGTCTTCCAACATCAGGCCGTTGGTACTGACGCACTTGATAATGTGAGGATAGTGCTTATGCACCCGTTTCAGGGTGTCCATGGTTTCCCGGCTGGCCAGAGGCTCGCCGGGACCGGCCACGCCGATCACCCGGATTCGTTCGTCCTGATTAAGAATATTACGGACCCTTTTTAACACAAGCCAGGGAGGTAAAGGTCTACTGGCGGTACCAGGGCTGTTTTCGTTCACGCAATCGTACTCTCTGGAGCAGTAACGGCACTTGATATTACAGCAGGTGGCCACCGGTAAATGAAGCCTGGTAAACCAGCGGCCGGCATGGTGGTTGAAACAAGGGTGCTGGCTTAAGATTACTTTTT
>Ga0067045_1003010_pt1 | contig 33288 bp, 23 predicted proteins | sample TerdegcTABiofilm_FD_59184 | JGI IMG/M metagenome (GOLD analysis project Ga0067045, IMG submission 59184) | Combined Assembly of (Gp0054472, Gp0054536) Wastewater bioreactor microbial communities from Singapore -Terephthalate degrading...
ATTTCGAACTGCTTCAGTTCGTCCCTGCTGAACACGATCAGACGCCTCGGCTTGTAGTGCAGCAGGGTTTGGCGGACGAACTCCATGCCAAACGAGCCTGTCCCGCCAGTGACCAGAATATTTTTATTGTTCAACATGATGCGTCTCCACCTCTCTTCGGCGCCAGTGTTCCGCGACAATCCGTCCGGGCCGCAGCGTCTCTGTGTTTCTTGCCGACATTGGCCAGCAGGAGCCCGTCGTTGCGTCAACTATGCGGCGATTGACGGGAGTACCATCAGCACAAGCAAAAGGCGTGCCTGTGGACGGGGTTGAAACCGGGGTCTGGGGGCGCCAGGGACAGACGGGCTATGCATCCACGCTCTGGCCGGCCATGGCCTCGATGGCTCCGGCCCAGCGGGCGGCGTGGCGCTTGCGGGCGAACAGGGCCTGATAACGCGCCTTGGCCTGCCGGCCCATGGACCGGGCCCGGGCGGGGTCCTTGGCCAGGGCGACCATGTGCCGGGCGAGGTCGCGCGGCGACCCCAGCGAAAACATAAGCCCCGTGACGCCATGCTCCACGAGTTCAGGAATGCCGTTGACGTCCGAGGCCACGCAGGGTTTCTCCAGGGCCATGGCCTCGAGAATGACCAGCGGCAGGGCCTCCTCGCGCGAGGGGAGCACCAGGCAGTCGCAGGCCCGGACATACTCCAGGGCATTTTTGCGCACGCCCAGAAAGCGGACGCGATGAGCGCCGTAGCGCTTTCGCGCCTGTTCCACGATGGTCCACCCGCTCCACTCCCCATGCACGGGCCCGACGCAGACCAGGATGGCCTCCGGGACCTTGTGGAAGACTTCCGCCATCTGCTCCAAGAGAATGTCATGCCCCTTGCGCGTCTGCACGCTGGCCAGGCACAGATAGATCATGGCCTCGCGCGGCAGCCCGAGACTCTCGCGCAGATCGCCCCGGTCGCGCCGCAAAAGCCGTTCCGCCTCCTCTTCCGGGGCGCAGTTGGGGATGTATATCCAGTTCTTTTCCCCCAGGCCGTCAATGCGTTTCCATTCGGAAATGACGTTGCTCGAAACGCAGACATGATGCTCGTAGCTGGCAAAAGCCCGCATGGCCTCGTCAAAGAGATTGCGATACTCGAATTTCCCGGTGTACTGGTCCGGAGAGGTGTGATGCACGAACAGCCTGGGGCAGTCCGGCAGTGCAGGCAGGGTTTGCAGGAACCGGTGCCCTTCCAGCAGCACCCCCTCCTCGATGAGCAGATCCGGGGCTCCGGCCATCCGCCAGCGCGGATTCCCGCCCGGCTCCCGGCCCTGCTCCAGGGCCACCCACAAGGGCCAGCGGAAACCGTCCTCGCCGCAGACCAGCGCGGTATGCCGGGCGAAATCCGCCATGGCGTCGGGAAGCCCGGCGTGCCACGTGGTCACGACCACCACATCCGGCCCGTCCGCGCCCCGAAGCACCGAGGAAAGGGTCATGAACTTGGCCTGGGTGACGCCGTTGACCCCGCCCGCGCCGAATCCGAAGGTATCCGTGACGTACCACAGGCGCCTCGGCGATTCCTTCCGCGCTGAAAAATCGCCCCGGGCCGCGGCCAGGGCGCGCTTCGCGGTCCGGTACTGGCCAAGGCCGCCGGCATGCGCGGCGAAATCGGCCCACGCGGCCGCTCGCGTCGGAACGAGCATGGTCACGGCGTCCTTCAAGGCCATGGCTTGGGCCTGATCCGGGGTGTCGCGGGCAAAGCCGGCCAGCAGGTCGGCCATGCCCTCGTGCAGGTCGCGCCGCAAGGGAAGCAGGGCCATGTATTGCCTGCCCAGGGCATAGGCTTCCGGTTCCCTGGAGCAGCGGGCCAGGATTCGCATGGTCACGTCCACGGCGGCGATTTCCCCGGGATACGCGGCCAGGAGCGAGGCCGCGGTCTCCACGGCCGCGTCATGCCCGCCCCGTTCCGCCAGGGAGGCGGCCTTGCGGGAAAGCCGGGAAGACAGGGCGTTGAAAATGACCGGATCGCCCTGTCCGGCATCAGGCCGGGCAAACACATGCGCCAACGACGGCAAAAGCTGGCCCAGCATCTCCAGAAGGGGCCGGGTCAGGTCTTTCGCGGCCTCGCCCGACGCCGGCCGGCCCGGACCGCGCCGGGGAATGACGAGATCCGAGCGCAGAAGGACCGGGGGAATCCAGTTCTCCTTATGAAGTTCCTGGCGTGCCTCCCCGAGCCTGGTCACGTCGTACACGTCCGGATGCAGGCGGATGATCTGTTCCTTGATGGCCACGTCCCGGGTCTTGGCCCGCATGACCACGGAATCGGCCTTGCGACGGTAGAAGAACAGGGGCTCCTCGATCTGCGTGCCGGTCCATCCCTTCCTGGTGCACCGGATCCAGAACTCCCAATCCATGTACCCGTGCACCATGCGCTCGTCGTAGCCGCCCACGTCCCGCCACATGCTCCGGCGATACAGGGTGGTGTTGGTCTGCTGGTTGGTGACCAGAAGCGCCAGGGGCTGAAACGGTTCACCGGGCCATATCTTGTTGGTGCTGCCGAAAAAAAGCGCCCGCGTGCTCACATAACCCAGATCCGGCCTGTTTTCGAGGACCTCGACGGTGCGTTCGAGAAACGTCGGGGCCAGGAGGTCGTCCGCGTCCAGGGGCAGGATGAATTCCCCTTTGGCCAGCGTGACCCCCCGGTTGCGCGGCTGGACGATGCCCCGGCGCTCCTGCTCCACGTACCGGATACGATGACCCGGATGGTCCGCGAGAATCCCGGCGGCCACGGCCGAGGTGTCGTCCGTGCTGCCGTCGTTGACGATGATGAGCTCCCAGGCGGTAAACGTCTGCGCCAGCACGCTTTCGACGCATTCGCGCAGGTAGGCGCCATAATTATGACAGGGCACGACGACCGAAACCACGGGATTTCCCTGCCCCGGCGGCTGGATGGCCCCGGCCGCGCGGTGAACGGCCATGACCCAGGCCGCAAGGACCTCGGATTCCCCACCCCGGGTCAGAAACTCCAGCACGGCCTCATACAGCCGGCGGGGCGGGCCGGCGCCGACGCCGGCGTCGGCCGCGGCGGATTCAAGGGCGTGCCTCCGGGCCGTCACGGGGTCTGCCAACAGGGCGTGGCGGGTGTCCTGACGTGTTGCGGCGTTTCTGGCGGCATCCGGCATGTTGCGTGTGTCCTCCGTCGTGGGAACGCCACGCGGCGTCCCCCCCGGCGGGACATTCAAAAAGCGTTCCGGACGCGTCGCAAAGGGGCGCCGCAGGGAGAAGGAACAGGGTTCCCGGGGAGTGTCGCGGGCTGTCGGCCGATTGCGCCGGATCCCGGCCGGGTCGGACCGGGCCGGGATTTCCGGTCCCGGCCCGGCAGGATCAGCCGAAGGTCGCCTTGACCATGGAAAAATCGTCCGCAAGGACCTCCCGGCCGCCCATGCGGCGCACGTGGGCCAGAAGGGCCTCGATCTCGCCCGTGGCCGGCAGGGAGGCCATGTACTCCCGGAACTCGGCATACTGCCAGTATTCCCCGCCGGGCACGGCCACCTCGTAGACCCCGTCGGAAAAAAGAAACAGCCGTGATCCCGGCTCGACGGTCCGGGAATCGCTTGTGAAGGCGATATCCGGCATGGCCCCGATCATCAGGTTCCGCGCGATCAGGTCCACGGCCCGGCCGTCCGGGGTCAGGAGCAAGGCCGGCGGATGTCCGGCGTTGCCGAAGCGCATGACCCGGGACCGCCGGTCGTAAACCCCGTACCAGACCGTGAAATACAGATTGTTGTGCCGTTCCATGGGGAAGGCGTCGTTTAGGGCCGCGAGCACCTGGGAGGGATCGCGGTAGTCCACGCCGGGCAGCATCTGGTTGCGCAGGACGTTTAAGGCCTGCACGGACAGAAGCGCCGGGCCCACGCCGTGGTTGCACACGTCCAGGAGGTAGAGGGCGAAATGGTCCCGGTCCAGGGCGTGGTACCCGAAGGCGTCCCCGCCGAGCTGGGCCGAGGGCACGAAGCTCCACTCGGCGCGGATGTCCCCCTCGGCCACGGGCAGGGCCGCCGCCACGGAGACCACGGCGATGAGCTTGGCCTTCAGCGTCCAGGAGTGAAACAGGGGTTGCAGTCTCATGATTGCCCGCACCGTCCCGCGAAATGGGGAGCCTGCCGAGATGGTTTGAATTTTATGCACTATGGCGCGGAGTTGAAAGGAAAGCAACCGCATACCGGCCTTTCCCCGGGTCCCGGGGCGTCGCGAAGGCCCATGCGGGGTTTCCGTGCCGGCGTACGCCGGAACAAATGTTGCCGGCAATCACGCGGGGACTCGCGGCGAAGGGCGCGACGACGACGACGCCTCCACCGAGATCCGCCACGGCCGCATGATCCGGGAACAGGCCATTGACCTCGTCGCCGGGCACGACCATGTCCGCCCCGGAACATGGACATTTTTCGCGCCGCCGCGGCCTCATAGAAAGAATTTCCCGCCTACCTCCTTTTCTTTATCCCAAAAATACGATAGCACAACGCAACAATTTTTCATAAAATATATTTTTATATTTATCCCGAGACGTTGTCATCGTGTTGCACACTTCGCCCGGAACACCGTCCCTCCCTTTCGAAAGGAAGGGCGCGCTCCGCAGAAGGAGAGCCGCGCAATATGGTCCTGTCGGGACAAGATTCCCAAGGCCCGCCGGGCTTGTGATCGCCAACGGGGCATGCTTCAACGCTTCGACTGTATTGAGGATTGGTTTTGGCGGGTTTCCTGCCGATCCGTTCATGCGGCCCCCCTCCACTGGTGTTTCGTTGCCTGACATGAAGATGCTCTTTCTGTGGGTATTTTCATAAGACGCGTCTTGGACGCCTCAATTTTTCAATGCCTCTGAAGCGTTGACCTGTGCGACGTTCCCCAGGTGGGTGAGTTTTCGCTCTCAGTCTCTGACTCGCGACATTCCCAGACTCAAGCTTCTCTTGTTGTTTATGTGTCATTGTGCTGATCGGTGTCGTGCGATCTTTTCTTACCTGCCTACGGGTTCCAGTTGAGAGGACAATCCATGCCGAATCAACAGCAATCAAAAAACAACTCCACGCGACTTATCCACAATTTCCTGGGAATGGCGGAGACCCGGCTTGCTTCGATCAAAAGGCGGCTTCGCGCCGAACAACTGGGACAGGCATCCTCCGGCTTGACCTGCACGTATGTGAATGCCGCGACTCTCTCCGATGAGGACTTCTCCCGGCAGCGGCAGGAGGTCTTTACGTCCCTCAACCGGCCGGGAAACGACGGCATGGCCTTTGTTTCCCCGGAACTGCTGGTTCTGGCGAATGTGGAGAATCCCGCAGGGGACTCTCTTTCGACCGTACTGCCCGGAGGTGATGCAGGAAAACGCAGGATTCAATCACCCGATGATTTGCCGGCGGGGGCGTCCTTGATCGTTTATAGCCAAAAGGATCCCCCAACGGAGTTTTTCCGGGACATGTGCTCGGATGTCTTCAATTCCATGCCCTGCGGGCTCTTCGTGTACCGATACGAGGAACCGAACCGCTTTATCCTTGAAGAATGCAATTCCGCAGCAGAATGGATCACGGGAATATCTATCGAGCAGTTTCGTGGTCGGGAATTTGAGGAAATTTGGCCGAAGGCTGCAAATCTTGGCATAAAAAAGGCTTTTCTTCACACCCTGTTCAACAGAGAGAGCTTCGAGGCCGAGGACGTCTGTCACAAGGATCATCGGATGGAAGGGACGTTTCTCATAAAAGTCTTCGGTCTCCCCGGACGGCGGCTGGTTGTGGCTCTCGAAAACATCACCGCCCGGAAAACGACTGAAAACCAGTTCCGTCATCTGGCCCTGCATGACGCATTAACCGGCTTGGCCAACAGAATCAAACTGCGCGACCGCGTCCAACATGCCATTCAGATTTCCAAGCGTTTGCCGCACAGCCTGTTTGCCCTGCTTTTCCTTGATCTCGACCGGTTCAAGCTGGTCAACGACACCTTCGGACATGCCCTGGGCGACGCATTGCTTGTCGAGGTCGGGAAACGGCTTGTCTCCTGCGTCCGTTCACTGGACACGGTCTGCCGCTTTGGGGGCGACGAGTTCATCATCCTGCTTGAAGACTTGCCCGCCGTCAGGGATGCGATGGCCACCGCCCGCCGCATTCGCGCCACACTGAGCCGGCCTTTTGTCCTCGACCAGCATACCTTGTCCATCAGCGCCTCGGTGGGCATCGCCATCCCCCCATTCCCATCCGAATCACCGGATGAGCCCATCCGCAGGGCGAGCATGGCCATGCACCATGCCAAGGAGTCCGGGAGAGGGATCAGGGCTTTCTCCAAAAAAATGTTGCAGCGAAGCGTTGTCGCCGAAAACCTGGAAAACGACCTGGAACGGGCTCTCAACCAGGACGAGTTTCGGTTGTTGTATCAACCTATCGTGGATTCGACGATCTTTCAGAATGACACAGCACTGTCCGGCGACTGCGTCCGGGGGTTTGAGGTTTTGTTACGCTGGGCGCATCCGCAGAAAGGACTGATTCATCCCATGGACTTCATCCCCCTGGCCGAGGGATGCGGCAAGATATCGCGGATCGGCTCATGGGTCATGGAAAAGGCCTGCGGGACACTGGCTGGCTGGCTCCGCGAGGGGATGCCCGAGAACGGGATTTTTCTCTCGATCAACGTTTCCCCCCGTGAACTGGCCTGGGTCGATTTCATGGACAGCCTCGTCAGATCACTCACGGATCACGGCCTGCCCCCGGGAACGCTCCGGCTTGAAATCGGTGAGGCGGCGGTCATGAGCAGCACCGCGACTCTCTTCGAGCGTATCAAGGAGTTGTCGGAGCAGGGCATAGGCCTATCGATCGATGATTTCGGCACAGGATATTCCAACATAGCCCTGCTTGGAAGGCTGCGCCTTTGTGGAGTGAAAATCGACACGAGCATTATCCGCGCATTGGAACACAACACACAAAATTGTTCACTTATAAGAGCTATTACCACCATGTCCGAGATTCTTGGCCTGGACGTTGTTGCCGAGGGCGTAGAGACGCAACACCAGAGACACATTCTCATGGAAAACGGTTGCCGTTTACAGCAAGGTTTTCTCTATGCCAAGCCGATGTTGGCAAACGAAGCCATAAAGTATCTTTCTGAAAGAAAGATTGCGTGACAAGACCGCCTTGAGGCGACATGCCTCTTTGTTTCGATGACTGTCACACAGAATACCCTATTTTATAGCTGCGTGATTTGAGTTGCCATGGGCGAGTGCTGAACTGGTTTGAGCGACACATGCGATCCTTCCGATACTGCCCAGGTATTGTCACATGTCCTTCGCCATGAACAGCGGCATGAGTCAGACGCATTCGCGGGAAAATATCGGCTCACTATACGGTGCGGTGACCCATTCCGCCGGAAGGAAGATATGCTCGACACGTGGCGCGGGCCAAGAATCGGCCCACAAACGTATTGACAAATTTTGAAATCCCGGGCTAATGTATATTTGACAAAGATGTTGCTTTAGCATTTACCAGCCAAAGCCTGACCCGCCGCGAGGCGGGTTCTTTCGGAAAACCGCGGATCTCTCTTGAGACAGCCGGGTTGCCTGGTAAAGTCGGATTGTTTTTAACGTGCTCCTCGATCCCTTCTGTCATGCTTTGCAGGGCAGCGGCGCGGAGGCGTTAAAAAAACTGCATTCCGAACAAGAACCAGGTACCCCCTTGTTTGAAAACAGGCGCGTCCTTTATCTCTCGGTCATCTCCTTCCTCAGCCATGCTATCGCGATTGGCGCGTTTCTCATTTCCGTATACTATTCGCATACGGATTTGGAGATTCTTCCGCATGACGACGTGACATATGTCCCATTCGGAGCCGTAGTAAGTATAGCTGTCCTGGCCTGCGCTATTGCGATAGCGAATATAATCTTCATTCACTACTTCTATTCATATCAGCACCAATTTTACCTGCCGCGCCCCAAGGCCCAGATTGCCAACTTTCTCGTCATGGCCATGGCCGATGTATTTTTGGCATATTTTGTGCAAATATGGTTGCCGTTCAAAGTTCTTTCGATGGATTTTTATCCCCGTTTCTACGCTGTCGCTATCTTTTTAAACTGGATGGCCGCGCACGGGGTTCATTACATCTTCAAGATGGTGAACGCCCGGCCGAGAAACAGGCGGAATTACCTGATGATTGGCACAAATAAACGTGCTGTTCAATTTTCAAAATTTTTTGAACGCAACAGCGTTCTGGGATTTTACAATATCGGCTATCTTGACGATACCAATTATAGCGGCGAAGCGATCAACATAATCGGCACCATAGATCAATTTACTGACATAGTAAGAAATAATATTGTCGACATCGTCGTGGTGCATCTTCCAATTCGTTCATGCTACGATCAAATTGTGAGAATTATCAACATATCAGAAGTTCATGGAATATCCGTGCACTACCTCACGAACATATTCGATCCGAAGCATAGCGCGGTCATGACCTCAAAGGTAGGGGCCTTGGCTTCAATCATTATGCATACCGCTCCGCTTGAAGACTGGAGGATTCTCATCAAAAGGATTTTTGACATAGTGTTTTCAGCCTTTGCAATAGTATTTTTCGCACCGTTGATGTTGCTTGTGGCGGCAATCATTAAAATAAAAGATGGCGGCGATATCATCTATACGCAGGAGAGGGTTGGATACAACAAAAGAATCTTCAAGGTTTATAAGTTCAGGACCATGTGCGCGGACGCCGACAAAATACAGAATGATTTTTCACATCTCAATGAAATGGATGGTCCCGTTTTTAAAATTAAAAATGATCCCAGGATTACTCCATTCGGACGATTTTTGCGGAAATTCAGCATCGACGAGCTGCCGCAGTTGTTCAACGTCCTCAAGGGAGACATGAGCGTGGTCGGGCCGCGCCCCATGGCCCTTCGGGATTACGAGGGATTTTCCGAGGACTGGCAACGGCGAAGGTTTTCGATGCGCCCGGGGCTGACCTGCTACTGGCAGATTCGGGGCCGCAACAAACTGCCGTTTCAGTCCTGGATGCGCCTGGACATGGAGTATATCGACAACTGGAGTCTATTCGAGGACATAAGAATCATCTTGCTCACCGTTCCCGAGGTCTTGCGCGGCGGGGGGGTGTGATCGGATTCATGCCGAAACGGATGCTACACTCGTCATTTACAGCCAAAGCAGAAGTTTCAATTTGTTAAAAGTTCAACCAGGATGCGCACTCATGAAAAAAGCGGCAGCCCAGGACAACAAAAACGGCAAGGTGCTGGTCGTCGTGTTGCTTTTAGCCCTCATCGGCTATTTGGTCTATGCGAGCAATGCCTTTTTCATGTCCGGCACGGAACGGCTGATCGCCGAAAAAATCACCGCCATGGAGGCGAAATGATGTTCTGCCGGCATCTCTAGGCGGGCACAGGATTGCGGGATCGTCCATCAACCTTCGATATCCAGGGAGACGTCAATGTTTCTCTTCGCACCTCTGGGAAGGCCACCATTTGAGGCCCTGCGCAAGGCCGCGGCCCCGATCGGCATGGTCGTCGCAACGCTTTGCATCGTCGCCATGTTCGGATGCGCCGGGAAATCTCCCAATGCGGACAAGTCGAAGGAAGGCATACAGCCCGTGCCGCCCGAGTTTTTCAATCCCTATTACCCCTCGCACGCGGTGACCATCGAACCCGGCGACGTGCTGACCGTGCGTTTCTATTACCATCCGGAACTGGATTCGAGCCAGGCGGTGCGCCCGGACGGCAAGATTTCCCTGACGTTGTTCCAGGGAATCGACGTGGCCGGAAAATCCCCCGAGGAGCTCCAACGGCATCTCACCGAGGTCTATGCCAAGGAGTTTGTCGATCCGGTCATTTCCGTGGAGATTGAGAAGAAGTCCAGCACCACGGTCTTCGTCACCGGCCAGGTGGCCCAGGGGGGGGTCAAGCCCTTGCAGTCCAATTCCACCATGGGACAGATCCTGGCCCAAAGCGCCGTTCGGGAACGCGATGCGGACCTCGGCAGCGTGGTATTGGTGCGCAAGCACGGGGATACGGATTACACCGTGTACAAAGTCGACGCCAGGTTCGAGAACGGCGCCGAGCGCGATATCTATCTCGCGCCGGGCGACATGATTATCGTGCCGCGCAACACCATCACCATTCTGGGCGACTTCGTGCAAAAGTATCTGAGAGACATCATCCCGCCACAGATGAATATCTACTACGGCCTGACCACAGACCTTACCGACAAGTTCATATTTAAGTAGGAAGAGCCATGAACACCACTTTCAAAGACATCCTGGACATCTTCTTCCGCTACCTGCGGTACGTCATCGCTTTCAGCGTCATCGTGGTCGGATGTACCATGATCTATGTATACGGAGCGAAGAAGGTCTATACCTCCAAGGCACAGGTGCTCATCCGGCTCGGACAGGAACAGATGGGCAGCATGCAGTTCATGAACAATGCCAGAAACGTCTATGTCACCAGGCGCGAACAAGAGCTTAAGAACGAGGAAATGATCTTTTTGAGCGACAAGGTCATGACCTCCGCCGCCAAGCTCATCCTCGGCGACGACGCCCAGGACGCGGAAGAGATGACCGCGGTCAAAAAGTATCTGGCCGACAAGCTCGAGGTCAAAGCCCTTTTCGAATCGGACACCCTGTCCATCTCCTTCGAGTTCCCCAATCCATATGTCGCCAAAAAGATCCTGGATATTCTGGTACAGAAATACATCGAGCATCACATCGGGGTGTACGAGAACACCAAGGAACTCAGTTTCGTCAAATACAAACTCGACGAGTCCCGGAAGAAGTACGACGAGTCCTTGCAAAAATATACCGCATTCATCGACTCGGTGCAGATCTATGATGAAAAACAGATCGAGTTCTTGGTTGATAAAAGCAACAAAATGCGTACGGATCTGTCCAACGCCAAGGCTGACCATGAATATCATGTCCAGAAACTTGCCAGGGCCGAGGAAGAATTGCGGCTATTGCAGCCATACGAGAAGTACAATAGCGTCGAGGTGCTCAACGATCGTCGCAACAAGCTGAAGAGCAAGCTCAACGAGGCGAACCTGGAAAAGCAGAATTTGTTGCAGAAATATACTCCGGAAAGCCGCCTGGTTCTGGATATCAACAAAGAAATCGAGATGCTGCAAAAGCTCATCAAGGAAGAACCCGAACGCGTGGTCGATACCGTGGACAATCGCAAGAACGAAACCTATTGGAATATCGACCAGACCATCATCGACCTGAAGACCACCATCGCCGGTGAGGCGGGCAGGATCGCCTCCCTGTCCCAGGAGCTCAAAAACCTGGAAGAGGAGTTGTCGCGCAACGCCCATGACTACCAGCATCTCTCCCTGCTCAAGAAAGACCTGGATCTGGCAAAGGTCACCTACGAGAAATACTACGAGGGCTTTCTTGAAAGCGATCTGAGCAACATGAGCAAGGCCGAGCAGGTGACCAACATTTCCATCATCGAGGAACCTTCACTCAACGTCATTCCCGAATGGCCAAGCAAAAAGAAGGTGTTTCTTTTCGCCTCCGCCTTCCTGGTCGCGGGCAACTTCTTTCTGGTGATGCTGCTGTCCATGCTCAGCAACACCGTCACCAAGCCATCGGATATCGTGCAACAGTTTGGAAAACAACCCCTCGGCACGATCCCCTTCGAGTTGAGTCCGATGAAAGCCTCCGATCAGAAGTCCATAAAAAGCATCACCAACCTGGTCCATGGAGACAGCAGGGATGGCGGATTGAGCCTTTCCTATTACGAGAGCAATCTCAAAGAATTTCAGCGACTCTATATCAATATGACCCTGGCAGGAGAGAACGAGAAGGTCTATCTCGTGGGCCGATCCCGCCCTGGAGAGGGAGGCGCCACCATCACCTTCAACCTGGCGGCGTTCATGGCCGCCTACCTCGGCAAGCGGGTCGCGTTTGTGGACTATGCCGCGTCGCGGGTCACCGCCTCGGCCACAGGCTTTCAGCCGACCCTGGACGGGAGCTTCGAAAAGGCCGAGATCGGCAAGGTGGATTGCTATCGCTCCCTGCCAAGCAAGCAGTTCCGTCATGACGATCTTAGGGAAAAGTACACCCCGCTGGACAAACTCAGGGAAGAATACGACTTCGTTTTCTGCAACGTCCCGCCTGTCAAGGACTCCGCCGATCTCGTATTCCTCAACTACCATGTGGACAGGATCCTGTTTTTCGTCGAGGCCGAAAGGACAAAGCTGCAAGTTGTCAAGCACAACATCGACACCCTTGTCCAGTATGGCTTCTCAAAGATATCTTTTGTGTTGAACAAAAGGCTGTTCTACATACCGAAGTCCCTTTACAAGTATGTGTAATGCGGCGTCGTTGCTGATCAGATTCAGATGAAAACAGGGAGGACCTCCGTCGAAACGCGAACTCCATGGAAAGAGAATCTTCCCGGCCACGCAGGGTATGCGGCGGCCTTTCTCGATGCGGCCCGGATGATTTCCGAGCTACCAGCGCTTGAGACGCACAACCTGCCGGAGAAGTCTTCTATTGACGCAGGTTGTCATAAGGAATGGCAAGTTGGATATCATCGAAAAAAACGAGAGACTTCATTTTCATTTCTCTCGATTCTACACGAAAATGGCCAAGCGCTTGTTTGGAGCCTTTGGCCCAGACAGTATACTCTACTATCCTTCACGAATCCACAACCCGAAAAAGATATTCATTGGATCGGCCGTGCTTTTGCAGTCGCATATTTGGCTGAATGCTGTCGACAAATGGCTTGATACCGAATACGATGGCGAGATTCATATCCATGATGAAGCCTGCATAATGAATCATGTCCAGATTTCGGCCATATCCCGCATCACGATAGGAAAACTGACCGGCATCGGCCGCAATTCCGTCATTGTCGACCACTATCATGATTATACCCGCGTGGATACGCCCATCATGCGCGCCCCGTTGAGCGCCCCCAAGCCCGTGACCATTGAGGACGACGTCTTCGTTGGCGTCAACTGCGTCATCGCGCCCGGGGTGACCATCGGCAGGCACAGCTTCATCGCCGCCAATTCCGTGGTCAACCGCGACATCCCCCCTTACAGCTTCGCGGCGGGCTCCCCGGCCCGGGTCCTGCGTACCTATGACCATCAGGCCGGGGCATGGAAAAACCCCCAACAGGATGCTTCATGAGCGCGGCCATGGACGGGTGCCCGAAAAACGGGACCTCCGACGTTCGCCGCACGCTGGGCAACACCATGTGGCTGACCGCCTCCTCCCTGGCCACCAAGGCCCTGGCCTATGTCCAGTTCCTGCTCGTGGTCCGGGCCTTTTCCGATGTGCAGGTCGGCATCTACGCCGTATGCCTGACCGGGGTGGTGTTTGCCGAACTCGTGGCCAACCTGGGTCTGGACAGGGTGGTCGTCCGGGAGGTCGCCCGGCTCGGGACGCCGGATTCCCGTGAACTTTTCGACAGTTCGCTCCTGCTCAAAACGGCCGCCTCCATGGGGGCCTATCTGCTGTGTCTGGGCGCCTTCTGGCTTCTGTACCCAGAGATCGTCACGCCGCATGGGCCGGCGCTGACCGCCTTTTTGGCCTATGTGCCGGTCTGCGCCCTGGCTCGCAGCTTCGAGAGCCATTTCACAGCCCTGGAGCGCATGGCCGTCCCGGCCCTGGGCCAGTTCGCCGAGCGGGTGACGATGCTTGCGGCGGCGTTGGCGGCCTGGCTCGGACTGTGCGGCTTCGACGCCTTCCTGGCGGTCTTCCCCCTGGCCGCCGTGGTTCGGGCGGCCATCCCCGCGTTTTTGTTTTTCACCGGCCGGGACGGCGGCGGGACCCTGCGCATTTCGAGATCCCACGCCACAGGGCTGCTCTCCGATTCCTCCTGGATGTTCGGGGTCGAGATCGTGGCCGTGGCCTATTTCCGGGTGGATATCTTCATGCTCTCCAAGATGGTCGACCTCCGGGCCACGGGCCTGTACCAGGCGGCATACAAGGTCTTTGACTTCTTTATCGCCTTGTTCACCGGCTACCTGACGGCGATTTTTCCGGTCATGGCCAGGGACAAGGCCCATCTGCGCCCGTCAATGCTGCTTTTGGGCGCCGGTGCGGTATGTTTGCTCTTCACCGTGCCGGGGATCGCGTTGCGGCGGGAGATATTGGCCCTTTTCAAGCCGGAATACGTGGAAGCCGCCCCGGTTCTGGCCTGCCTCATGCTGACCCTGCCTCTGATCTACATCAACTCGCTCTTGGCCAACTTCGCCGTGGCCATGTCCCGGGTGCGGATGCTTTTTTTCGTGGCAGTACCCATGCTGGCCGTCAACGTAAGCCTGAACATGGGGCTTATCCCCAGGTACGGCATCCTCGGGGCGGCCCTGGCCACGCTGTGCGGCGAAATTCTGCTGGGATGCGTCCTGCTTTTGGCGTTGAAACCCTTTAGAGGCAAGTCGCCTCAGGCCCCCGAGGTGCTCAACGGAACCGTATGAAAAGCCGAAACATCCTCCTCCAGGTCACGACCCTGGCATTCGCGGTCTTGTACTGCCTGGCGCTCATCTTTCTGCGGGACAAAGGCGTCCTCGTCGTCCTGGGCGGCGCGGGCGCCTTGGTGGCGCTCTATTATTCCTCCCGGTACCCAACGGTGGTGCTTGGCTTGGTCATCGTGGTCATCGGTCTGTGCCCCTTCTTTGCCAGCGTGCGGATTTTTTCCGGGCTTCCCAAACTGTATGCCGATGATCTCCTCTTTTTTTATGTTACGGCGTATATGATCGTCTTCTATGGTTTTCTGCGAAAGAAAAAATTCCACATCGGAAGTGCTAGCCTGTTAGTTTTTTTCTTTATATTTCTTGTTGCGACGTGTGTTCCATTCTTCACCGAGCCACTCGCCAAGTCCGCAATACGAAATTTTACGGAAACTGTCATTCTTGGATTCTTCTTTTACATCGTCTATTTAAATGAAACTGAAGAAAACAACATTGATAAACTTATTTCATATGTAGCAATAACGACTTTATGCCTTTCGTTGATTTTGTGTGTCGAGGTCATGGCCCAATCCAATCCGCTTATGAAGGCCGCAGAAAAGATGGTGGACGATTTTGTGTATCTGGCGCCATCCTATTACAAATTTCTGGGCACCTATTACAGGCCCTATGCCGTCTACTTCCATCCGTCCGAGGCGGGGACCTTTGTGGCCATGGGGTTGCCATTCGTGTATTACACCGTGCGCGACAAGCATCCCCTCCTCAAATATGCGGCCCTGGCCCTGGCCGGGGCGGGCGTCGTCCTGAACTTCACCCGGGGCGTCTGGATAGCCATGGGGATTGCCATCCTGGTCTGCAACTTCTCACGGATCAAGCGGTATCTGCCCGCCGCTGCCGCCGCCGGGATACTGGCGCTGGGCGTGTTCGCGTTAAGCATGAGCGACTCGGGGTTCGGCAAGCGTGTCTTCGACCCGTCCAACCTTTCGAATCGCCTCTACTACTGGAAGGTCGGATACAACATGTTCATCAACTACTTCCCGTTCGGCATCGGGCATATGAATTTCAAGACCAGGTATCTGGAATTCGTGGACACGGAGCCGGCCCCTCCCGGGCTCGAAGTCAAGGAAGTCTTTGTCGCCGACAATGTCTTTCTGACCACCCTTGTCGAGCATGGGATTCTGGGGTTTGCCGCGCAGATGGCGTTCTATATCGCCTCCATCTGGATGATCGCCAAGGTGTCCAGGATGTACCGGAGACACGGCGATGCGAAAAACGCCTTGCGGCTCAACATCTTCCTCCAGGCCGCCCTGATCTATCTCTTGGCCGGGACCTTCGCCGACGTCCAACTCTTCGCCAAGGTCACCAAGATGTTTTTCATCATCCTGGGGATGGCCATGGCCGTTTGCAGGTTCGCTCCGGCTGGAGGCGCAACCCCGTCCGTCCAATCCGAGCCGGCGGGCTCCGCATCGTCGCGAGTGGGCGGGTCGATGCGCCCGCTGCCCAACACCTTCTGAAAAGGACCGCCGATGCAGGGATCCCGGATCAAGGTCCTCGTGCACACGGTTTCCCTGGGCGGTGTCCGGCAGCATATCGAGGACATTGTTACCCAGATCGATAGCAAGCGGTTCGAGCTCGTCGGCGCGTTTCCGGACAGGTTGCTCAACCGGACCTACCTCCCGAACGACGTGGACGGATACCGGGAACTGTTTGCCAAGGCCGGATTCAGGACCTGTACGGTGGAGACGCCGACAGGGGCCAGCCCCCTGGCCTGCGCCAAGGCCGTGCTGGAAATGCTCCGGCTTTTGCGCCGGGAAAAGCCCGACGTCCTGCATTGTCACAGTTCCATGGCCGGGGCCGTGGGGCGTCTGGCCGCGCTGGCTTGGCGGCCCAGGCTGGTCCTTTACACCCCACACCTGATGTTCTCTCTGCGATTCACGGGCGTGCGCCGGTTTGTCTTCGCCACCCTGGAACGGCTGCTGTTCCCGCTGTGCGACTGGGTGATCGCGGTTTCGGCATCGGAATACGCGGGCATCACCAGGGTGCTCGGGAAGAGTCCCAAAATAAGGCTGATCCGAAACGCCGTCCCCTGCCTGCTGGCAACGCGGACGCCCCGGTATGACACGAACGGACTCTTCTCCGAACTCGGCCTGCCCGCCGGCAAAAAAATCATCCTTTCCACGGCCCGCTTCGACGCCCAGAAGGATGTGGGGACCCTTGTCCGCGCGGCGGCGCTGCTCGCCCGGACCCGTTCCGATTTCCTGGTCCTGCTTGCCGGCGACGGCGAGGAGCGGGACCGGATCATCGAGCTGATCCAAGGCCATGGGCTTACGGACCAGGTACGCCTTTTGGGTTGGCGAAGCGATGTGCCGCGTCTGGTGGCGGCCTGTGACGTGATGGTGCTGTCCTCGCGCCGGGAAGGGCTTCCCTACGCCTTGCTCGAGGCCATGGCCCTGTGCAAGCCCGTGGTGGGCAGCGACGTTCCCGGGGTCAAGGATTGCATCGATCCGGGGCGGACGGGATTTCTCTTTCCCCTGGGCGATGCGCGGGGATTGGCTGAGGCCCTGAATCGGCTGCTGGAGGACGGGGAATTGCGCGAGAACATGGGCGCCAAGGCCAGGGAGATGGCCCTCGACCTTTTCTCGCCGCAGGGCATGATCGACGCGCTGGAATCCCTCTATGCCGGCCCTTCCGTGCCGGGTCATGACCCCTCGAACACGTCGCGGCCGGATACGGCGCCGCGCCGGGCCTGACGTGTTCAGCATCATAACCCCCACCTTCAACCGGGCCGCCGTGCTGGAAAAGGCCCTGGCCGCCATGCTCGGCATGAACGGCATCGCGGACTGCGAGATCATCGTGGTGGACGACGGGTCCACGGACAGCACCCCGGAGCTGCTTGAGGGGCTGGCCAGCCGACATCCGGGGCTCGTCCGCTTCGTGCGCCAAAAAAACGCGGGGCCGGGCGCGGCCCGCAATGCCGGACTGGCCTTGGCCCGCCGGGAGCGCATCCTTTTTCTGGACGACGACGTGTTCCCCGAGTCCGATCTGTTGCGGGCCCACACCCGGTTTCTCGATCAAGGCTTCGACCTGTCCCAGGGGGTGCTCACATGGCATCCCGACTTGGCCGATACGTGGCTTATGCGCTATATGGACGCGCATGGCATGCAGTTCGCCTTCGACCGTGTCGAAAACGACGAGGAGTTGTCGTATCTGTACGTCTACACCGCCAACCTGGCCGTAAAGGCCGACAAGGTCCGGGAGGTGGGGGGGTTCGACGCCGCATTCGCGGCCAAGCGCTATGCCTTCGAGGACACGGCCTTCGCCTATGCCCTGAAAATGGCGGGCTGCCGCCTGGGGCTCAACCGAAAGGCCCGGGCCGTGCACTACCATCCCATGACCCCGGAGGGGCTGGCGGCCAGGGAATACAAGGTGGGATACGCCGCCGGGGTGTTGCGGGAGCAGTATCCGCAAATCGCCGCCGAACTGGGGCTGACCCGTCCCGGCGCGTTCTCCAGGGCGGTCACCATGGGACTTGGCGCGGCGCTCCGGATTCCCGTGGCGCGCCTTTTCGGCAACGAAACCCGATTGCGCCTCGCCTGCCGCGAGGCCTTCGGACGGGGGATGATGGATTATGAACGGCAACACGCCAGCTTGTAGCGACTTTTCGATGGCTCGGACGCTTTGTTTCGGCTTGCTGCTTCTCGGCCTGCTCGGCGTCTGCCCAGGGGCGGCATGGGCCGCGAACGCCTATGTCCAGTTCAAGGGCAAAGGCAATGCCCCATACATCACCAATCTGAAATTCCACTACGCCTTGATGCCGGGGCCCATCGAGGAGGTCATCGTGGTCATCCCCGAGCAGACCAAATACGAGAAATACCCTCTGTCCCAGGTGCGCCAGATCGAATTTTTGCAGGTGGTGGGTGAAAAAAAGATGTGCCCCGTGTACCGGGTCAGGCTTCACCTGCGCATGCCGGGGCACTGGCGCGAAGTCTTCCTCATGCCCTTGCGGGAATTACAGGGCGTCTCCTTTGGCGCGCCATGGACCTTTCCTGTGGATTACGACCGGGGATACGATGAAAACGCCGAGGAACTCCAGGAGATTCGCGTCGCGCCCGCCAAGCCCGGGCTCTAGTGTGATGTCCTCAAAATTCTCGTATACGATTTTTAAAAAACTAATTGAAATAATTATATTTTCTTAAAAAATACCGGCGTATTTTTTAAGGGACGCGACACTAGCGTCACATCCCATAAAACATCCGTCGTTTTTTAAGAAAAACATGTAGTCCAAAATTCGCGGACACGAATTCCGAGGCCCCGACACGAGGAAGGCCGAACGTGAATGACGCGGCGGCGTTTTGCGACATCCCAGATTGTGCGGCGAGCCAGACCAGGGACGAGGCACCAGTGCCAAAACGTCGTGCCGACTCCCCCCCCCTGGTCTCCGTGATCATCGTGACCTACCGCAACGAGGGCACCATCGAGGCCTGTCTGGCCTCCCTGGCCGATCGCGCGGTGGTTGCGTCCGAGTCCGAGGTCGTGGTGGTGGACAACTCGCCGGACCAGGCCACCTGGGAGCGCCTCCAGGCCTTTTGCCGGGACCACCCAGATATGGCCGTGACCCCCGTGCGCCCGGGAACCAATCTCGGGTTCGCCGCCGGATGCAACCTGGGGGCGCGGCACGCCCGGGGGGACTTCCTGCTTTTCCTCAACCCGGACACGCGGATTGAAAACGACATCCTGTCCATCTTTCTCGCCTTCTGGAAAGGCCGGGCCAATCCGGGACTGCTCGGCCCCCTGGTCCTGGACGGGCGGGGGAACACGGTGCGCACCTGCCGCAACCTGCCCACGGTGACAGGCATCCTCCTGGACGCCACCGGCCTGGACCGGTTCCTCGGGCGCTACCGCCTGCTGCGTTTCGCCCATGACCGGGCCCGACAGGTTCCGCAGATCATCGGGGCCTGTCTTTTCACCTCCAGGCCGCTTTATGAGGCCTTCGGCGGAATGGACGAACGGTTTTTCGTCTATTTCGAGGAGGTGGATCTGTGCCGGCGCATGGCCGAGGCCGGATATGAGATATGGTTTCTGCCCGAGGCCCGCATTTCCCATGCGGCGGGCACCTCCTGCGAAACCGGGTCGGCCGCCGCGGCCATGATCGTCCAACTGCGCAAAAGCCGGATGCTCTATTTTCGCAAGCACTTCGGGCCGGCGGCCACGGCGGCCGTCGGCGTCCTCACCATCCTGGAAGGCGCGGCCAAGGCCGCCGTGTTGCTGGCGCTTTACGCGGCGCGCGGCCAACGCCGCCACCTGGAGAAGGCCAAGGGATTTTGGAGGGTGGCCGCATGTCCCGGATCCTGGCGCTGACCGTACGTCCGGTCACCGGGCCGGACACCCGGTACCGGATCGCGCAGTATGTGCCGCTCTTTCGGCAGGCGGGACTGGAGGTCGTCTGCCACGCCCTATATTCCCCGGACTATTACCGCCTGCTGGGCCTCCCGGGTCACCGGACGGCCAAGGCCCTGGGGCTCGGGGCGGCTTTCCTTCGCCGTCTGGCGGACATCGCCCGCCAGGCCCGGCACTTCGACGCCGTGTGGGTCGGCCGGGAGATCTTTCCCCTAGGGCCCCCCGTGCTTGAAAAACTGCTTTTTCGCCTCAATCCCCGGGTCATTTTGGACATCGACGACGCCATCTATCTGCCGGACGCGGCCAATACCGGATTCATCCATCGCCGGCTGCGGGATTTCGGCAAGCTCGGCCGCCTGGCCGGCGCGTTCCGGGCCGTGGTGTGCGGCAACGCCTTTCTGGCCGACTACTTCCGGGACAAAAATCCCAACGTCCACGTCATCCCCACCGTGGTGCCCATGGCCGACTACGGCGCCATCACCCGCAGCGCCTCGGCCAAACCGCGCATCGGCTGGATCGGCACCCCGTCCAATGCCGGACATCTGGAACTGGTGCGCGAACCGCTCGCCCGTCTGGCCGCAAGCCATGACTTCACCTTCACCGTGGTGGGGCTCTCCCGGCCCCTTGACTGGAATCTGCCGAACATGCTCCACAAACCCTGGACCCTGGAGGGGGAACTCGAATTCTTCGCCGATTTCGACATCGGCATCATGCCCCTGCGCGACTCCCCTTTCGCCCGGGGAAAATGCGCCTTCAAGATCATCCAGTACATGGCCGCCGGGATACCGGTGGTGGCCTCGCCGGTCGGCGGCAACCTGGACGTGGTCCGGGAGGGGGAAAACGGATTTCTGGCGGACAGCGCCGAGGACTGGATGCGGGCCCTGGCCGCGCTGCTGGACGATCCGCGCCTGCGCCGGACCATGGGCGAAGCCGGCCGGCGCACCGTGCGGGAGGGGTTCAGTCTGGAGGGACATTGGAAACGCTATGCCGAAATCATCAAGGAGTGCCTATGACCACTCGCCATCCATGCCGCCTTCTGCTCATTCGGGCCGCCGCCGCGGTCCTGTTCCTGGTTGCCTCCGCCTGCCCGGGGCTGGCCGGGCCGTTTTCTTTCGGGGTCAACGCCGACAACTGGAAAGGAGAGGTGCGACGCCCCGGTTTCGCGCAGGTTCTCAAGGAGATGGGTGTGCAGTTCGTTGTCTGGCACATTTCCCCGGAAGAACTGGCCACAGGCCGGATCATGGAGATCGTGGAGTTTTGCCGGGCCAACAATCTCGCCTATCTCTTCAACACCGAGCTGGTGAACTACGTCCCCGGGGTACCTGATTTCACCAACCCCGACGGCACCTACCGCTGGGATCTCACGCCAGGGACCATGGAACGCTTCAAGGACGACCCGCTCTTCTTGGGCCAGGTCTATGACGAGGCCATGCTCATGCAGTCCCTCAACGGGGAGGTGGTGAACGGCCGGCGCATTCCGCCCTATTTCGTGAACACCTCGGCCATGCCTCCGCAACTTGCCTTTGATGCCGTGACGGCCAAGATCGCGGCCATCACCGCAGAAAAGGCCGGCTACGGCAAGCTGGCGGTCTTCGAGATGGTCCTGCCCGACTACGCCCACGCGGCGGCCCGGGGCGGGGCGCTTCTGGCCCCCAAGCTCCTCAAGGAAACCTCGAACGACCTCATGTTCGCGGTCTACGCCGGTGCGGCCCGGCAATACGGGCAGCAGGAACTCTGGGCCTGCGTGGATTTGTGGTTCCTGGACAAATTCCCGGAAAAGGGCCAGGCCGGCCCGGGTTTCCACACCCCGCGGGAACTCTACGACGCCCTGTGCTACGCCTACGAAATGGGCTTCGACCGGGCCTACGTGGAGCACCTCAAGGGCCTGGCGGACCTGGACACCGGACAGCTCACGGAATACGGCCGCCAGGTGGCGGCCTTCCAGGCCGCGAAAAAGGATCTGCCCCGGGGCTCGTGGCGCGAATTCACGCCGACGCTGGTGGTCAAGCGCTTCCCGGACGGCTACTGGGGCCAGAAATACTCCACGTTCCTGCCGGACCATCCCTACGGGACCCGGGAGACCACCCCGGCCCTGCGGGAGGCCGCCGCCCGCTGGCTGGCGCTTCTAAGCGCCGAGAGCAAGGGCAAGCTGCCCCCCGACGCCAACAACTGGAACGCCCTGACGCACCCCTATTTCCAGAAGACCGCCTATTTTCTTCTGGCCGGGCTGCCGCCCATGCTGGTGGTGGATCAGACCTTCACGAATGCGGCCGCCTTTCCGGGGGCCCGGTTCGTGGACCTGACCCGGGAGGCCCCATGACCGTGGCGTGGAATCCTGCCGCCACACGGCGTCCGCAGGGCGCCCCGGAGAACTCCCGCCAAGCGCCGTCTCTCCGCCGGGACACGGGATACGCGGCGGCCCTGGCTGAGACGGGGGAAGCCCCAGAGGTATCCCCCCCGGCCCGTCAAGGCGGTGCGTACGGCCCCGTCCGCCACGCCCCGAACCCGGCGGGACCGCCGTCCCGAAGGAGCACGACATGAAGCTGCTCGATTTTGCCCTCAGTGTCCTTAGCAAGATGGGGTTTGTCACCCGCTATTTCTGGCACCTGCTGGCAAGCGCCGGCCGCCTGAAGATGGAATGGTTCGTTTTCCTCGAACCCGGGGTGGTCTTCAAAATCGGCCCGGGCAGTCGGGTCATTCTGAAAAAGAACTGCTATATCAAAGGCGGCGCCGTGTTCGAGGCCATCGAGGGAGGTCGCATCGTCCTTGAGGAGGGTGCGGGCGTCGGCCATTATGCCTGCATCGGCGCCTCACGGCTCGTGTCCATGGGCAGGGGGTCGATCATCGGCCAATCCTGCACCCTTGTCGACTCGGCGCATGTCCATGACCTGTCCGTTTCCCTGGACAAAAGCGGCTACACCTATGGGCAGCTTATCCTTGAAGACGAGGTGATCGTGTATCCCAAGGCGACGATCGGTCCGAACCTGCGGATCGCCAAGGGAACGTTGATCGGAGCCCATGCCTTCGTCAACAAAAGCATCGATACCGGATACGGCCTCTACGTCGGCATTCCGGCGCGCAGGGTCAGGGACTTGTGATATGGACGTCTCCGTCATCTACGTCAACTGGAATGCCGCCGAGGAGATCGCCGCGTCCATCGTCTCGGCAAAAGAGCACGTTCGGGACCTGGACTACGAGATCATCGTCGTGGACAACGACTCCCCGGAATCCTGCGCCGTACTGGAGCAGGACGGCGTCCTTTTGATCCGCAACCCCGTGAATTCCGGGTTCGGGGCCGGATGCAACCTCGGCGCGGCGCATTCCCGGGGACGTTATCTGCTTTTTCTCAATCCGGATACGCGCCTTCAAAACGACATCCTGTCCTGTCTCTCACAGTTTTTGGACGAGACCCCCACCGCCGGGGGATGCGGCCCCATGGTCCTTCGGGAAGACGGCGGCATCGACTTCGGCGCGGCCAGGGCCGACATCAACGTGCTCAACGAATTCCTGGAGCACAGCACGCTGGCCTTCCGGTTTCCGAAAAACAGCATCCTGGGACATCCCCACTATCTCTCCTGGGACCACCAGTCCACCCGAACTGTGGACTCCTTGCTCGGCGCGTGCATGATGTTCAGACGGGAGGTGTTCGACAGCCTTGGCGGATTCGACGAGAACTTTTTCCTGTATGCGGAGGAAGTGGACCTGTGCAGGCGGACGCGGAAGGCGGGCTATGACATTTACTATGTGCATACATGCAAGGTGCTCCACAAGAGCAAGCACAGCACGACGAAATATTTCGGCGGGATGCAGAAGATGGTCATGCAGTATCTGGTCAGCCTGAATTATTATTTCAAGAAGCATTACGGCTTAACGGGAATGCTGGCCTGGCGCATGGTCATATTCTTCGTGTATCTGGCCCGGGGGCTCCTGGGGCTGCGCCGGGGCTACCTGGACTACTGCCTGTGGAGTCTGGGCCTTGTCAGCTATCGCCATCCGAACGCCCCGCAAGGCCGAGGGGAGACTGGCCGGGATGCTCGATCAGGCCGGGCCTGAGAGGACGAAGGGAGGAAAGCATGCCCGGACGTTGGAAAAAAATCTTTCCGCCTCTTGACCCTCCTGTGACCGTTCCCTGCCCTCTGCCCCGCGTGACTGAGTGTCGTGTCCTCGAAATTCGAGGACCCGAATTTCAAGAATAACAATGTAACATACTCATTTCGTTAAAGGGACGCGACACGAGTCTCCCGGAGAAGGACATCACGCCTGGAGGGAAGAGGCCCCGGCGCACCGGATTGCCGGAGGGCGGCGAAGGACGAAGGCGTCCTCTTTGCGGTGCAGCAACGCGAGCCACGCCTCCACCACCTCGCTGTCCCACTGCGACCCCGCGCCGTCGGCCAGGATGGTCTTGGCCTTCTCGAGGCTTCGGGCGGGTTGATAGGCCCTGGCCGAGATCATGGCCTCGAAACCGTCCACCACGCTGATGATCCTGGACAAGAAAGGAATGCCTTGTCCCGCCAGTCCGTCCGGATACCCGGTACCGTCCACTCGTTCATGGTGATGATAGACGACCGGCAGCACGTCGTGCAGCGAGTCCACCTCGGCAAGGATATCCCGGCCGATCACGGGGTGTCGGACAATGACCTCGTATTCGTCGGCGGTCAGGCGTTCGGGCTTGTTGAGGATGCTGTCCGGGATGCCGATTTTGCCGATATCGTGCAGGGTGCCCGCGATGCGGAGGATTTCGAGTTCGCGGCCGGTCAGGGAAAACTCGCGCCCCAGGGCCCCGGCGTAGATGCTGACCTGCTCGGAATGGCCCCGGGTGTAGGGGTCCTTGGCCTCCACCGCGCTGACAAAGGAGGTGACCATCTGACGGTTGACGTCGCGCAGCCTGCCGATGGCCTGGAAACTTTCAAAGCAGGATGAGGCGTGGGCCCCAAAAATGGTCAGAAGCTGCAGGTTTTGCAACGTATAGGGCGGCTGCCCATGGCTCCTGAGAACGGCGATGGCCCCGGTCTTGCTGACAGGCGAGGAGACGGGGGCGATCATGGCGGACACCATGCCCACATGCCCACCTTGCCCCTCGTCGTGAGCGAGTCCGGATCTGCGGGCGACGCGCTCGAGAAGGTCCGCGCCGAGCAGCCGAGGTTTGCCCTGGCGCAACAGCGACTGGGAGAGCCCCAGAAACCAGTCCCTGATCCGTGCGTCGTCGCGGAAAATCGGCCCGACCAGGATATGCCGCATCTGGCCCATGGCCCGACCGTCGTCAAAAAACATGGCGATGCCGTCGGGCTCAAAGGTTCTGCCGACCTGGAGCACGAATTCCTTGACCAGGGAACGCATGTCCGTGTGATTTTGCAGGGCGTTGTTGAGGCCCAGCATCTTGGCCAGGTTGCCCACGCTTTTGCGTTGCTGGCGCAGGCTCCGCTCCCTCAAGACCTTGTCCACCGCGTCGCAGAGCTGGTCGATGCGAAACGGCTTGAGCAGATAATCGGCGGCGCCAGATTTGACGCAGTCCACGGCATTTTCAACTGTACCATAGCCCGTCAACAGAATGACATCCACATCAAGTGAACATTCAGTGACTTTTCGCAACAACCCTATGCCGTCAAGCTTTGGCATGCGGATGTCGCTCAAGACCAGGTCAAATGGCTCCTTCCGCAGGAGCCTCAAGGCGTCCGCCCCGTTATATGCCGTGGCCACGCTCCTCTCTGGCCCGGAAAGCGTTTCCGAAATCAATTCCAGCAGTTCTGGTTCATCCTCGACCACAAGAATTTTAACAGTGTTCATTTGACGCCCCGCACGCCGCCGCCATGTCGGTGACAATGGAAAGTTCGCAATTCCAAACGGCTATCTCTTTCTTGTTAAACTAGACCAGCCCATGTTAAAAGTCCAGGATGCGGCCCGGATAAAACGCTATGATTTCCCTGCGTTTTTCCAGGCATGTTGTTTTGCGCTTTCTGGACGTTTCCAGTTCCAACCGCAAAATCACGCCCTACTCCGTCGGGAGGGATGAAGGGAGGAATCCCATGGCGCAACGGGAGGAACGCCTGCAGCATGAAGGCCGTTCCCACATAAAAAACATCATCCGGCGGATCGATATCCTGCCCTCGCCGCCGGCCGTCGCCGCAAAGATCCTGAGCATGGCGGTTTGCGAGGATGCCGATGTCCGGACGCTGACCCATTTCATCGAATCCGACCCGTCTTTGGCCATGCGGGTGCTCAAGATGGCCAATGCCGCGCGCTACGGCCGCGTGCAGACATTGACCCAGGCGGTCAACCTCCTGGGTTTCAATGCGGTCAAGAACATTCTTTTGACCATCGCCGTTCGGGACACGATCTTCCGTGAGCCGTTCTCCGGCGACCCTGATCTCACCGGCCTGTGGAAACACAGCCTGGCATGCGCCGTGGGGGCCGCCTTCCTGGCCGAACGCAACGCGCCGGACCTGGCCGAGCTGGCCTTCGCCGCCGGTCTGGCGCACGATTGCGGCAAGCTGATCATGCTCGCGGCCTTTCCCGACCGGTACGGTCCGTTGCTGCGAACCGCCGAAAACGCGCCGTGCGCGTTTGCGGATGCGGAAAACGACGCGTTCGGGGCGGACCACTGCCTGGCCGGAAAATGGCTGGCCGAAGCCTGGAATCTGCCCCGCTCCCTTGTCGACGCCATGTGGCTTCACCATCACTCCCCCGGGCAGTTGGCCCTGATGGGTGACGAAGGACGCCTGGCCCTGCTTGTGGCCGCCGCCGACACACTGGCCCACGAGGTCATGTCCGATCGCGATCCGACCATTGCCGCGCCCGCCAGAAGGGACGCCTTTCAGGCCCTGGGAATTTCTTCCGAAGCGGAGGCGGCCTCACTGGCGTCTCGCCTGGGCCAAGGCTACGCCGAGCGGGCGGAAATCTTCGACCTGGCCCCTGATGCCGGAGCGTTTTATTTCCAGGCCCTGACCAGGGCCAACGCACGGCTGGCCGCCGCCAACACCGGGCTCTTCGCCAGCAACGAATCGCTTCAGGGCCTGCACCGGGTGCTCGGGGCCATGAGCGAGCACGCGCCGGGCATGGTCGCGGCATCCGACGAGGACGAGGTGCTTTGCCGACTGGCCGATGCGCTTTGCGCCAGCGGGGCGCACAAGGGAGCGGTCTTTCTCCGTTCCTGCGACGGCTTGCGCCTCGCTGGACGCTGGTGGGACGAGGGCCTCGACCATGCCGCCTTCTCATGGCCGGCCGGTGACGCCCGCGGGGACAGGGAATGCGAAGCGCCCGCTTTTGTCCAGGAGTGCCTGAGGCGTTTTCAAACCCGCCAGCCTCCGGCGTGCGACCTGAAAACGCCGGCCCGGCCGTTGGTTTCGCCGTTCGCCGAGGGGGGCTTCAGGGTCCTTCTCCCCGGTTTGGGCCTCCCGGCCGGAGAAATGGTGTTCTGGCCGACCCGCGAGCCCCATTCGCCCCAGGAGGGCATGGCCTACGGCCAGTTGGCCGAGTTCACCGGCACCTGCCTGTCCCGCCTGGACCTGCTGCGTCAATGCCGGGAGCAGGCCGAGCGGATGGCTTCGACCATGCGGGATATCCGGAACATCAACGCCAAGCTGGGCCAGGCCGAACGCCTGGCCGCCGTGGGACAGCTCGCCGCCGGAGCGGCCCATGAGATCAACAATCCGCTGGCCATCGTCTATGCGCGGGTCCAACTGCTGGAGCTCAAGGAGACGGACCAGGCCAAGAAAAAAAGCCTGCATCAACTGTTGCGGCAGATCGAGCGCATAAGCTCCATCCTCACCAATCTCATGAATTTCGCCCGCCCCGCGCCCCCGGTCTTCGCCACGGTCGACGTGGGGGGGGTGCTCGACAAGACCCTGTCCTTGGCCCAGGCCGGCCTGGAAAAACAGGGAATCCGCGTGCATCGGGACCTGGCCGGGGATCTGCCCGAAATCCAGGGGGACGCCCACCAACTCGAACAGGTGTTCCTCAACCTGATCATCAACGCCGAGCACGCCATGGAAAAGGGCGGGCTTTTGACCGTGTCCACGCGCCACGACCCGGCCTCCGCCGCCGTGGTGGTGGGGGTGGAGGACACCGGCATCGGCATCTCCCAGGATACGCTGAGCAAAATTTTCGATCCTTTTTTCACCACCAAGTCCGAGGGCAAGGGAACGGGGCTGGGGCTTTCCACGGCCTATGCCATCGTGGCCGCACACGGCGGGGAGATACGGGTGGAAAGCACCCCCCACAAGGGGACCAGGATGGAGGTGGTTCTGCCCAGGGAGCGGAATGCCACGCGGAGTTCAGGCGAACAGGGTGCGCTCCCGGACAGGGAAGGTCCTCCAAAGGGCATTTTGGTGGTGGACGACGAACGCCATATCCGGGACATCCTGACCGAGGCCCTGGAGGCGAATGGCTACGGCGTGGTCACGGCATCCAATGGCGTGGAGGCCATGGAGCGCCTTCACAAGGAGAACTACCGGCTTGTGATCCTGGACATCCGCATGCCGTTGCGCGGAGGGCTGGACGTTCTGCGTGAACTCACGGCCAGCGGATCGACGACCCCGGTCCTGGTTTTGACCGGACTCGCCGGTCCCGAGGAACTGGCCGAGGCCAAGGCCCTGGGGGCCGCCGGGCATCTCACCAAACCGTTCCAGATCGACAGCCTGATGCGGGAAATCCGAAGGCTTCTCGGCCGGGAGAGCACCCCTTGACCCGGATCATCGGCATCGCCAGCGGGAAAGGCGGCGCCGGGAAGACCAGCGTGGCCGTGGGGATCGGCTTCGCCCTAGCCAGGGCCGGCAAGCGGGTCTGCATTTTCGACGCCGACCTGGGGTTGGCGAACGTGGACATCCTGTTGGGCCTTTCCCCGACGCTGACCCTGGAAGACGTGCTCTTCAAGAATGCGCCCCTGGAGCGGACGCTGATCGCGGCCGGGCCTGGAGTCGACGTCATCCCCGGGAGTTCCGGGGTGGCCCGCATGGCCGACCTGACCAGGGCCTCGCGCCTGCGCCTGGCCCGGGAATTCCACAAGCTGTCGGGGTACGACTTCCTTCTGGTGGACACCTCGCCGGGCATCTCCCGGCAGGTGGTGGGCCTGTGTCTGGCCTGCTCCGAATTGGTGGTGGTGGTCAATCCCGAGGCCACCTCGATCACGGACGGGTACGCCCTGATCAAGGTGCTCAAGGAGCAGGGCCTGACCAGGCCTCCCATGCTCCTGGTCAATCGGTCGCGGGACGAGCGGCTGGCGCGGTCGGTCTTCGAGCGGGTCAAGGCGGCCGTCCAGAAATTCCTCAAACTCAATCTCCACTTCCTTGGACAGGTGCCGTGGGATGAGACCCTCTCCCTGGCCGCGGCGAGGCAACGTCCGGTGCTGGAGGCGGCTCCGGCCGGCGCGGCCTCCCTGGCTTTTTTACGTGCCGCGCGGGTTCTCTCCGACTTGTCCTTTGCGCCGAAGCAGCCCCACAGGTTCTTTGACGAGGCGGTCGTGCGCGCCATGGAACAGCCGCGTTTCAATGGGAACGGACACACGGCGCCGGCCCGGGAGGCGTCCCTCCCGCTCGGCTCGCTGCGCGACCTGGAGGCGGCCATGGCCCTGCTCGACGGCCTGGAAGGCCTTGGCGACCATTCCAAGCTGATCCAAAGGCTCGACGCCGCGCGGGCGACGCTTCGCCGCCTGCGCGATGCGCTCCGAAAAACGTCGGCGGGGGGCCCTGTCTCCACCCCTCCCCGCGCGCAGGCCGTGATCTTGAGCCGCAATCGCTCCATGGCCGAGGTGTTGGTCGAGGTGGCCGAGGCCGCGGGCTTATGCGTCACCCAGCCCCCTGCCGGAACGCGGTCCGACCTTGCCGGGAAGGGGCTGCGCCTCGTCTATTACGACGGCGACCCCGGCGATCTCGGCCATGTCCTGGCCGGCGCGGGAAGCGCGCCCATCGTGCTGGTCACTCCCCGGGGGCACCTCAAGGGACACCCGGGGAGCCTGGGCGTGGCCGAGGTGGTTGAGGCGCCGTTTCGGGTGGACACGTTGGTTTCGGCCATTCGGCGGCACGCCCCGGCGGCACGGGCGGAGTCCCTGGCCACTCCACGGACGGACAAACGCTGACGGGCGAGGTTCTCTCGGCCTTCATGGGATGCCTCCATGGCGGGTGTTGCCCCAAAACATGTCCGATGGGGACCCTGGTTGTTCACCCCATTCATCGGCTTGAACCGGGCGGGCGTCATGCGCTTTCGATATGCCCTCGCTGGATCCTTCCCGGCTTTCCCGAAATCGGCCCCCTGTTATCCCGCGCGCATTCCTGGAAATGTCGCGGCGCGGCGATCGCCCGATTGAGACATAAGCAAGACGCCGCGAATTGCGGATCAGTCCCCGGCTGCGCCGCGACGGGCGCGTCTGGTGGGAATGCCGACCAGCCCCAGATAGCGGTAGATGCTGGGGACGCTCAGTCCCGAGACCCGGCTGGCCTGCGTGACGTCGTGGTCGCAGGCGGCCATGAGCTCCGTGAAATAGGCGCGGTCCCGGTCGGCCTTGTAGTCGTCGTAGGCGGGCACGGGCCGCCCGGACGGGGCGTCGGTCGCGGCGCCGGACGACGCGGCGCGGGGAGGCCGGGGCGGGAGGGGGTTCGCGCCGCGCCGCGCGCCTCCTTCCGGTTCGGCCCCGTCCAAAGCCCCCAGCCGGACATGTCCGGGCAGGTGCTTGGGATAGAGCGCCCGGTCGTCTCCGGCCTCGATGACCGCCGCCTCCATGACGTGCAAAAGCTCCCGCACGTTTCCGGGCCAGCCGTATCCGGCCAGTATCTCCACGACCCCCGGGGACAGGCGCTTGGACGGCAACCCGGCGCGCTCGCAGCACCGGGCCGCGAAATGCGCCGCGAGCATCGCCAGATCCTCGGGGCGTTCGCGCAGCGGCGGCAGGGCCACCTCCACCGTGCGCAGCCGGAAAAGCAGGTCGCTGCGAAACTCCCCGGCCCGCGCCATGGCGGAAAGGTCCCGGTTGGTGGCCGCCACCAGCCGAAAGTCGCTTTCACGCTCCCGCGCCGCCCCCAGGCTGCGGTAGCGCCGCTCCTGGAGCACGCGCAAAAAGGAGCGTTGCAGGCCCATGGGCAACTCCCCCACCTCGTCGAGAAAAAGCGTCCCGCCGTGGGCCTCGGCCACAAGCCCGGCCCGGTCCGCGTGCGCCCCGGTGAACGCGCCCTTGACGTGGCCGTAAAGCACGCTCTCCACCAGGGTCTCGGTCAGGTTGGAGCAGTCCACCACCACGAAGGGGCCGCCCCTGCGCCGGCTGTTGGCGTGAATGGCCCGGGCCGCCAGTTCCTTGCCCGCCCCGGTCTCGCCCAGGATGAGCACCCCGGCCTCGCTTTTGGCCGCGCGGCGCACAAGCTCCATGGTCCGGGTCATGGCCGCGGAGCCGCCGATGATACCGCAGGCGTCGAAGCCCTGCGGCCCGTCGTCGGGGGCCGGCGCCCCCTGGCCGCGTTCGCGGCGGTAGGCCAGGGCCCCGGTCAGGGACTCCCGGACGCTGTGGGGGGAGGCGGGTTTTTTGATATAGTCCCAGGCCCCCCGGCCCAGGGTCTGGCGCGCCCCGTAGTTGTCTCCCAGGCCGGTGATGACGATGATCTCCGGGCTTCCGGGCATGGCCGCCAATTCGCCCTGGGCCTTTTGCCCGTCGCCGTCCGGCAGGTCCAGATCCAGGTAGATGACGTCCACGCCGGTCTGGGCCACACGGCGGCCCTCGCCGAGGCCCCCGGCGGCCAGGACCTCGTGCCCCATGTCCGCGAGGCAGCGGGACAGGCTTTTGCGGATGAGTTCGTCGTCGTCGATGATCAATACCCGGGCCATGCCCCGTTCTCCTCGCCAAGAAGCCGTCGGATGTCGTCCACCAACGCCCGGGGGGACATGGGCTTCAGGAAAAAGCCCTTGACGCCCGCTTCGCGGGCCTTTTTCTCCAGGTCGGGCTCCACGTGGCCGGTGACGATGACCGCCCTGGCCCGGGGGTCCTGGCCCAGAATGCGCCCCAGCATCTCCATGCCGCTGAGTCCGGGCATGGACTGGTCGGCCAGGATCAGGTCGAACCCGCCGGGGTCCTCGAAATAGGCCGTGAGCCCCTCCTCGGCGCTGTCCGCGGCGCGCACCGTGAACCCTTCCCCGCGCAGGACCCGGGCCATGGCCGCCAGCGCCCCCCTGTCGTCGTCCACAAGCAGCAGGCGGCCGGTCCTGGGGCCGGACACGGCCGGTTCGGCCACGATCTCCTCGCCGGCCGGCTCGACCACGGGCAGGTAGACGGTGAAGGTGGCCCCCACCCCCGGGGCGCTGGCCGCCCTGACCGCCCCGCCGCAACTGGCGGCGATGGCGTGGACCACGGCCAGCCCCATGCCCGTGCCCCCGGTGTTTTTTTTCGTGGTGTAGAAGGGCTCGAAGATGCGCTCCATCTTGTCCGGCTCGATGCCGCACCCGGTGTCCGTGACCCGCACGACCACGTAGTCGCCGGGAGCGAGGCTCGGATGCGGGGCGGTCTTGGCCGAGGCCACGCGCATGTTGGCCAGCCCCACGATCAGGTCGCCGCCGCCGGGCATGGCCTGCACGGCGTTGCGGCACAGATTGAGCAGAAGCTGCTGGATCTGGGCCGGATGGGCCAGGATGCGGTCCAGGGGGGCGTTGTATTCGGCCGTGAGCCTGACGCTTGCCGGAAGCGAGGCCTGAAGCATCTCCAGGCTCTCCGCGGCCAGGGGAGTCAGGCGCAGGGGGGAGTGGCTGACGTTTTGCTGGCGGCTGTATTCCAGGACCTGCTCCACCAGGTCCGCGGCCCGGTAGGCGGCGCGCAGGGCCTCGGACAGGGGCTCGGACAGGACGGGGTCCGGGGTCTTGTTCAGGGCGTAGTCGAGATTGAAGATGATGGGGACCAGATTGTTGTTCAGGTCGTGGGCGATGCCCCCGGCCAACACGCCGATGGCCCGCATCTTGTGGGCCTGGAAAAGCTCCCGCTCCACCCGCTTGAGTTCCGTGACGTCGATGCCCAGCTCCATGACCAGGGGCTCGCCGTTCTCGTCCTCGAAAGGATAGTCGTGGATCTGGAAGGTGCGGCCCTCGGCGTCGGTGAACTGCCAGTTCTCCGGCCCGCCGGTGTCGAAGACCCGGAAGGTGGGGCAATGGGGACAGGGGGTGTCGCGGCCGCTGAAGACCTCGTAGCAGAACCGGCCGTCGGTCTCGCCGTAATAGTTGCGGGTTTTGCGGTTGGCGTAGGCCACGGTGTAGTCGCGGCGCTGCATGTAGACGAACACCGGCAGTTCGTCGATGACGTTTAAAAACAGCCTGCGGCCGCGTTTCTTCAGGTGCTCCTCGCGGCGGCGCACCAGGCGCTCGGCGGCCAGGGCCTGTTTGAGCCGCTCGGCCACGGGCTCCTCGGCGATCTCGACCACGACGCCGTCGTTCCCCGGCAGGGGAATCACGGTGCAGCGGTGGCGTCGCAGGTCGACCTCGCTTCCCTCCTCCCAGGAGAACCCCCCGCCG
>Ga0067045_1001131_pt1 | contig 33269 bp, 29 predicted proteins | sample TerdegcTABiofilm_FD_59184 | JGI IMG/M metagenome (GOLD analysis project Ga0067045, IMG submission 59184) | Combined Assembly of (Gp0054472, Gp0054536) Wastewater bioreactor microbial communities from Singapore -Terephthalate degrading...
CAGGTGGTGCAACGATATCTGGAGAGAGACCCGGAGCGCTACCGCAAAAACGGTCACCAGAGCAAGCCGCGTCAGTTCGGCTGCTCGCTTTGCGACTTCTCGTATCGGTTCGCACAGTTGCTGGACCGTAGAGAGGGGCGCAGCCTGACGCCTCTGGTGAAGGCCTTGGCGATCCCGAAGCAGGTGCGGTTTTTGGACGAAGCCCTGGAGCCCGGTATCGGTCTTTGTGCCCATGTCTCTTACCGGCGGGCGGCCGGAGAGGTGGAGCGCATCGGGGGGCAGGCGATGAGCCACACGACGCTCCACCGCCGACTGCAACAGTTTGCACGAACGCATGAGCCGTTTACCAACCTCACGGGCAAGCCGTTTGCCTGGTTGCTGGTGGACGGCACCCAGGTGCACCTGCAGGGGGCGAAGGGGAACGATCTGGGGCAGGCCCAGATGCGTTGGGCTCTGGCCTCGGTGGGCGCCGGGCAACCCTTTGAACCGGTGGGGTTCTGGATCAACACCCCCTGGAAGAGCATCCGCAAGGATCTGGCTGAGCGGCTGGAGTATGCCAAGCTTCGGGTGTTGTTCTCCGATGGCGAGTTGGGGATCGCCGAGAACTTGCTGAGCAGCCGTATGCGTCATCAACGCTGTGTGTGGCATGGCAAACGCGACTTCCCGTACCTGTTGTATGCCGATGAGCTGAAGAAAGCCGATCAAAAGCCCTTTATCGACCAGCTGCACGCCATTGCCGCCATGTCAATGACCAAGGCGCAGCTGGAAAAACTGCGGCCGCAGGACCGCCTCCGGGTGAAACAGTTGGCCGAACAAACGCAGCAGGGCTTTGAGAACCTTCTCAAGGCCCTTGAGCCCTATCCCAAGGCCAGGGCCTATATTGCAAACCTGGTCAAACCCGTGTCCACCTTCTTCACTTGGTGGCTGCAAAAAGGAGAGGCTCTGCCGTTAACCACCAATGCGATCGAAAGCCACTTCAGCCGGATCTGCAACCGGGTCAAACGCATCGGTCGAAGGTGGTCGGATCGCGGCCTGCTCAACTGGCTGACGGTAAGCTTTTATAAAATCTTCAAACCCGAACGGTGGAGCTTGCAGTGGGAAAACGCTCCACGAACGCTAAACAAAATCCGACTGCTGTCGGTTGAGGCCACCTACCGGTGGTCAGCGGCCCTCACGTAAACTCGGAACAAAGTCTAAATTTGGGCGTCTTGTCCATGACGGTTCGAACGGTTACGGACTTCAACCGTTCTGTGGATGCAGGGCCGCCGAGAGCGACCCAGCGCTGCACGACGTCAAAAAGACAGGAGGAGGACAGCACAGCCACGATGTCGTCGGCTGTATTGGGCCTGTCGGAAAGATAGACACCCACCACCAGCACGGATGGTTTACGATTACCGATTCCATCGTCGCGGTCGTGGTAGGCCGGTTCCACGACAGCTGGCCGGAGCCGATTCACGACGTCGGAACTGATGGCCGCAGGCTCCACGACGCCTGTATGTCTCGCGCTCTGTTCCACGAATCCGACGGCGGATAGCGGTTGGTAATATAGCCTTCCACCTCTTTTGCGGATGGATCGGGAAAGATCCATCAGGGCCAGGCCAACGTCTTGGATCTGTTCGTCAAAACCGCCACTCCGCGCCCATGCGTCCCGCGTCGTCAACACCAGGAAGCGCGAACCGTGGGACGTTTCGCAAACATAATTGAATCTGGGGTCGTCAATTCTCGCACGTTCGCCGTTGCCCTTCAGGCTGCCGTTGCAAATCGTCGAGAACCCCGCCTCGAGCAGAGTATCAGGAGGGATGCCGACCTTGGGGAAAATGGCGCCCGGAAGCGCTTTGTTTTCGGCGACCTTCAGCAGAGGCTCCAGCCATCCCTTTGAAAGCAATAAGCGGGGATCCATGAAGACGAGATAACGACCGGTCGCCTTCCTTGCGGCTGCATTGAGCGTTACAGACGCATGGCCTGTTTCCTTGACCGTCACAACCCTCACCTCTTTCCCCTCGCCGGTCACGAGCGTGGTGCCTCGTCCGTCAAGGTTCTCACCGCAGCTCAGAATGATCTCGTAATCCGCGCCGCTTGTCGTCTGAAGGACGGTTCCGAGGCAACGCGGCACGGCGGCAGGGTCGTTTCCGACGGGGAAGATGATCGAAACATCGATTTCTGACCACGATCCGTCTCCGGCAGATTGCCGGTCCTTGGCTTTGCACAATTGCCCTAAAATGGCGCGGGCCGAACCGTTATCGGGGTCTATGTTGAGGATTCGCTCGAAAAAGGTGAGCGCATCCTCCGGTCGGCCAAGCACGATGCAGACATGGCCGACGGCAGCCAGCGTTTCAATGTCGGAGGGATGCTGTGCAAGAATCCGGTTATAGAGATGGAGAGCCTCTTCCGTTTTGCCTTGCTCGACGAGGTAGAAGTCCGCCAGGTTCTTCATATAGGTTGCGTTTCCAGGTTCGAGTTCCACGGCCTTCTCGTAGTGGTGTAGGGCAGCCGCTTTGTCTCCCTGCCGATGGAAAAGGACGCCTAGATCGTTGTGGGCGGCGGAGTCATGCGGATCGACGCTCAGCAGGCCTTCGAGCTTTCTTATGGCCCGGTCCGTCTGCCCCCGTTGATGAAGAAGCCGTGCCTCCCGCAGAAGCACGCCGGACGCGGGGAGCGCGGCTTCGCCATCGAGTGCGTCCACGGCGTCGAACATGTTCCAGGCGAGATCATTCGAGGGGTCGATTTCCAGGACCTTCAGATAGCACTCTCGCGCGCCGGAAAAGTCTTTCGCCTCCACCCGGAGGTTTCCGAGAATAAGCAGGGACTCCGAGTCCCTGGGGTTGAGCTCCAGCGCCTTCTCATAGTGGAGGACGGCCTCTTCGGGCCTCTTCATCGCGACGTAGAGGAAGTCGGCCAGGTTCTTGCGGAATATGGCATTGGCAGGGTCGAGTGAGACGGCTCTGCCGTAAGCCGCAAGCGCTTTGGGAAGGTCTTGTGACTCGCCGTAGAGGACCCCGAGGTCGTTGTACCCGGGAGCGTAGTCCGGGAAGGATTCGACCAGCCGCTCTAGGGCGAAAACGGCTTCCGTGCGCTTTCCGGCCGCGACGAGCAGCTTGAGGATTCCCTCGTGGGCCTCGGCGGCAGGACTTCCCTCGTGAGGAGATTCCGGTCTTGCTGTCGGGAGGTATTTTGCCTCGTTACGACGCTCGTTATGATTCGATGTTTCGTCAGATGTGAGGTCACAACCCATACACCACGCTGTAGAGTTAGGTGTCCGTTCTTTGGTTTCTCGACAGTGCCGGTGCTCGTTTTGAAGGTTTGCGATTAAGGCATCCTTCTCTCTAGCTTGCCTCTTGAGATCTAAGATCTGCTTTTCTTTCTCGGCCAATATGCTCAGCGTCTTGTCCAATAGATAGGAACTTTTTTCGGCGGCGATGCTTTTGTTCGAGCAAACGGCAATGAAGTACAGAGATTGCTTTGAATCATCGCCTATCACAAACCGCTGGCCGTCGTTTTCTATCGCGTACTCTGTGCATGTTGCCGTTTTGCCGTTCGAGTTTAGAAGCCAAATATTGGAACCGGCGCATATCTTCTGTCCATAGATTGAAACATGATTAAAAGAGCTTTTGAGGAAATCGTAGAATTCTTGCTCGTAAAACTCTTTCTTGTGGAATTCATTTTGATATTTTGGGATGTCGGAATAAAGCAACTTGTTCGGTGTCGATACGAGAAAGATTCCGTCGTCCATCAGAATCCGGCTAACTTCCTGCAAGAATCTTTTTTGAGTATCATGATCCACGTGCTCGATCGTCTCGTAAGAAACGACGACGTCGATCATCTTTTTTCCTGGAATGGGGATCTCTTCGACGGATCCCTGGCAGTATCTCAAGTTGTCCTTGCGGTACGCCTTCTGCGCATACGCAACCGCCTCGGCGGAAATATCCACGCCTAGGACCGACTTCGCCCTATGCGACAAGAGGTGCGAGCCATAGCCCTCCCCGCATGCAATATCCAGCACCGTCCGATCTTTGACCAGTGGCGTAGAAAAGAAATACCGGTGCCAATGCTCATAACTGATCTGAGCTGAATTGAGACTTGTAACGTAACGTTCTCCTGTGAAGTTCATCACCACCCCTTATTGTTTCTGACATACGAAGACTGCTGACAACAGCGCAAAGGCATCGAAACAATAGATCCGACTGAAGAATCGTTCGCAGAGCTCATCAATGAAATCGACGCCGAATTCGTGGTATACAAGCATATCTTCAGAGCAGGTATCTTTATTCCCATGATAGGAAGGCGGCAACAAGAAATGAACGGATCCATCTTTGCGTCGCACTGCTCGGGTTCTTGTTGACCGAGTCGGCAAGATCGGAACAGTTGTGATGAAAAACCCGCCGGCAGCGAGAACGCGTTTGATTTCCTCCAGAGCCTTTCGGTAATCGGGAACATGCTCTAAGACATCCGTCATAAGGACGAAATCAAACATTTCGTCCGGATAGGTAAGGGCCATGACGTCCTCTGAAGGTATTGAAGGATTCACGGAGCCGTATTCGGAATAGAGCAGATTAGGCAGGAAAGAGATGCGGGCATGAAGGGTCTGGCAGTTATTGATCTCGGCAACCCGCAAATTCCTGATGACGGATTCTTTCTCCAAGTGTAGCATCGCGTCGCAGTGAAGATTGTGCTTGGCGTTGATTGTATCGAGGATTGCGGCGGCTAGGTTTCTGATGCGTGTCGATGAAGAGCATTTTCTGCAGCGGGACCCTTCGCGGTAGTCAAAAGCTTTTCGACTCGCCTCATCTAGAACCCAATCTGAAGCCAATTTGTCCGAAATGACCTTGCGATATTCAACCGCGAGAAGAGATCCACAAACCGGACAGATTATTCGTGGTGCACCAGAAGTAATCGAAATATTTTCTTTGCCGAGTGTGGGTAAGCCCAGGCCGCTCATTATCTTTACCCCCTATCGTCCCTTCCCACGCGGGAATCGGAGTGAAATCAAGATATTTGATCCAGTCTCGATGCCACCTGACGGATGTGCCGAAAGAGTCTTGCAGAGAATGTGCCAGCGTGAATGGTCTCAACGAGGCGGTTTGTTTATGCTTTTCCCGCGGACCGTTGCCATGCAACGGGGTTTGGCAGAGTTTGATGGCAAAAGGGGGAATGCGATTGCACTTGGAGGGATAGACGAGGATCTTGAAAAGGCCGGTTTTCCCTCAGCCCGCGCCCTGCTGCAGGTGGTTCAGGAGGGCCTGGGCTTCGGTGAAGGCGGGGTTGATCTGCAGGGCCTTCCGGATGGACTCGACGGCGGGTTTCTTCTCGTTCTTGGCGGCATAGGTCCGGGCGAGGTTGTAGAGGATACCCTCGTCGTCGGGGGCGACGGACAGGGCCTTTTGGAATTCCGCGACGGCCTTATCGCAGGCGCCTTCCCTGCGGGCCTGGATGCCGCGGGCGTTGTAGGTCTGGAGGATGAAGCAGAGGAGGTCCTCGTTGGTTCCGATCAGGGCGCGGGCCTTCTCGTGTTCGCCCTTGTCGATGAGCCGCATGATCATGAGGGCACGGTTTTCCCGGGTCTCTTCCGTGCCGGCCAGGTTGCGGGTGATTTCCTCCTCCGAGACGTTCACCAGCTGACGGACAAAGGCCAGCGACGTCTCGTTGTCGTTGTCCTGGAACGTAACGGGGCCGAAGGCGTTGCGGAACGCGGCGCTCGTCATGAGATGCCGCTGAAACTCGTTGATGCCTTCCTGCAGGTCCTTCTCGTCCTGCGGGAGCATCCGGGTGACAAGCATCTTCTCCAGGACGTCCTTGAATCCGCTGAGGCAGGCATAGACGTTGCCCTGGTGGATGAACTTCTTGCAGCTCCCCAGGGTCCTGGAAATATCCGCGGCGCGCTCTCTGACGATAGTCTCGTCCATGTCATCCCCATAAAAAACGGAAGCTCAGAAGAACTTCCTGCGCTTTCCCTGCCCGGCCGGTCATGCTTCCCGGGCGTCTCTCCGTGGCACGGAACGTGCTAACCTTTCATCGGCAGAAACGGACCCGGACTTGAATCGGGGTCGAACGGGAGCCGATGATGGGCGAGGGCGAAGGCGGCGGGAAAAAGCTCGATTTCGACGAGAAGAGCTTTCTGTTTGAATGGCTCGTGGAGAACAACAAGACCCTGACCCGGAAAAACAAGGAGCTGCTGGTCGAGAACCTGAAGTTCCGCTCCCGGGTGGAGGAACTGGAGAAGATCAGCTTCATCGACCCCACGACGGGCCTCTACAACCGGTGGTACCTCCAGCCCCGCCTCGTGGAGGAATTCTCCCGGGCCAGGCGGGGGGATTTTTCCCTGTCCTGCCTCTTCATCGACATCGACGGCTTCAAGGCCGTCAACGACCGCCACGGCCACTTCATCGGCGACAAGGTCCTGCGGGACGCGGCCCTGCTGCTCCGGGGACAGACCCGAAAGGAGGACGTGCTGGTCCGGTTCGGCGGCGACGAGTTCGTCATGCTCCTCAGCTCCTCCGGGCAGAGGGCGGCCAGGGCGGCAGCCGAGCGGATCCTGGGCCGCTTCCAGGCCCATGCCTTCACGGGCGTGGAACCGCAGCTTGCGCTCTCGGTCTCGATCGGGGTGAGCACCCTCCGGAAAGAGCACATTGCCGAAACCCGGGACCCCTGGGAGATCGTGTGGACGGCCGATGGCGCCATGCACCTGGCGAGGCAGAAGGGGCCGGGCGGGATCCACTGGCTGAATTGCCACAGCACCCGGGAAAGGGCCGAAAGCGGCGAGCGGGCGGCATCGTAGGGAAGGGAGTCCTTTCTATTGATGTAATCCTCTTTACTTTCTTTCCCCCTGAACCCCGGACCCTGGCCCCTGCACCCCGTACCCTGTCTGTTTCCTGCCCCTGAACCCGATGCCCGCAGCCCGACTCACCCTGCTTTGCCCTAAAGTTTCTTTACTATGTGACGATAAAACAGGTGCAGAAGTTGCACAGGATTTATATGTTGCTGTAATGTAACAAAGCAGAGCGAGCCCGAACCGAGAGGTGCTTCATGGCCAAGATGTTTTTCTCCACTTCCGAAGTGGCGGATCTGTTCAACGTGAACCGGGTGACCATCTACCGCTGGGTCAAGGAAGGGATGGTGAAGGGCTACAAGGTGGGCAAGCATCTCAAGATCCCGCTGGCGGAGGTGGAACGGCTCAAGCGCGAGTTTGGCTTCGGCGACGTGCCCCTTGATGAACTGCAGGGGGGCGAGGCCGGGGCGGCGGAGGCCGATAAGGCGGCGCCGCGGGGCCCCGGCTTCAAGAAGCTCGTCATGGCCATCGACGACGACGAGAACATCCTGACCTTCATCCAGAACGCTTTCGAGGGTTTGGGCCTCAACCGGCACTGCAATCTCAAGACCTACGCCAACGGGCTCGAAGCGGTTCTGCAGATCGGAGAGGAGAAGCCGGATCTCATCCTGCTCGACATCGTGATGCCCAATCTGAACGGTCTCGAGCTTGCGGAGAAGATCCGCAAGATGCACCGCGACATCAAGATCATCATCATGACGGGGTACCCGGAGTACCTCACGGAGGACGAGCGCGGCAAGTTCCTCGACTACATGACGAAGCCCGTGGACCTGAGGAAACTCTACGAGACCATCGTCAAGGCTCTCGACATCCCCGCGGACAGGGCCAACGGAGCCCAGGCGCGCTCCTAGCGCCCTGCGGCGGGAGACGGGGCCGGGGGTAACGGCCGGGCAGGCACGGTTTTCGCGGCGGACTCATGATTCAAGCAGCACAGGGAGGAAGCAAGACATGCAGACGGAGATGATGGAAAGACAGGAAAGCGCCCTTGCCGGGATCCCGGAAAGGGAAGGGAAATACCTGACCTTCTCGCTGGCGGGCGAGGAGTACGGGATCGGGATCCTGAAGGTCAAGGAGATCATCGGGATGATGAACATCACCCCCGTTCCACAGACGCCGGAGTTCGTCAAGGGGGTCATCAACCTGCGGGGGAAGGTCATCCCCGTGGTGGACCTGCGTCTCCGGTTCGCCCTGGAGGCCGCGGCCTACACGGAGCGCACCTGCATCATCGTCGTGGAGGTTGCGGGGACCAGCGGCTCCGTCATGATGGGGATCGTCGTCGACGCCGTCTCGGAGGTACTCAACATCCGGGGTGCCGACATCGAGAACACGCCCGCCTTCGGGGTGAAGCTCAACACGGATTTCATCCTCGGGATGGCCAAGGCGGCCGGCGGGATCAAGATCCTGCTCGACATCGACAGGGTGCTCAGCAGCGAGGACCTCGTCGCGATACGCCACGCAGCCTGAGAATTGATGCAGCAGAAGGTTCCCGAATGAAAAACGTATCTCTATCCGTCAAGATCATCGGTCTTGTTGTGGCCGCCGTGTTCAGCGTCGGCGCGGGCGTGTTCGCCAGTTCCTATTATTTTGTCAACCGGGGGTTCAGCGACCAGACGCAGCAGGACATCGGGAAGCTGGCCGACGCGGTGCAGCTCCGGGTCGACGACGCGGCGGCGAAGATGGCCGCCGTGGCGCAGCTGACGGCGGCCCGGAAAGACCTGGCCGAGGCGATCGTCAAGGGCGACACGGCCTTCGTCCGGAACCTGGGCAAGGAGGTCATGCGCGACTCGAAGGCCGGGTTCATCACCATCGCCGACAGGGACGGAAACGTGGTGGGCCGCGGCCACTCGGACAAGGCGGGCGACAGCGTCCTGAACCAGCCCAACGTGAAGAGGGCCCTCGCCGGCGAGGCCACCACGGGGATCGAGGAAGGCACCGTAGTGAAGTTCTCCCTGCGGGCGGGCGCCCCCGTAAAGCAGGGCGGCAAGGTCGTGGGCTCCGTCACGACGGGCGTCGACCTCACCCCGGCAAGCCACGCCTTCGTCGAAGAGATCAAGAAGATGTTCGATATCGAGTGCACCCTCTTCCAGGGCGACACGCGCGTGACGACGACGATCATGAAGGACGGCCAGCGGGTCATCGGCACGAAGATGGACAACCCGAAGGTCCTCGACGCGGTCCTCGTCAGGGGCCAGCGCTACCTGGACGTCAACAGGATCCTCGGGAAGGAATACAACACGGCCTACTGGCCCCTCAAGGACGCCTCGGGGAAGGTCATCGGGATGCTCTTCATCGGCAAGGACCGGTCGATCGCGGCCTCCACGGTGCGGAACACGGAGCTGTCGGTCCTGGCGATCCTCGCCGTCGTCGGAGGCTTGATGATCGTTGCCGGCATCCTCGTCGCGCGATCCATCACCCGGCCCGTCAACCGGGCGATGGCCGGGCTGACCGAGGCCGCCGAGCAGGTCGTCTCGGCCTCGGGGCAGGTGTCCTCGGCGAGCCAGTCGCTGGCGGAGGGGGCCTCGGAGCAGGCCGCCTCGATCGAGGAAACCTCCTCGTCGCTCGAGGAGATGGCCTCCATGGTCAGGCAGACCGCCGACAACGCGGCGGAGCTCCGCAAGGCGGGCGAGGTGACCTACCAGCTCCAGAAGGAATGCTACAGGAGCCTGAACATCGCAAACGAGCGCATGAAGGAGACGGGCGAGGCCGGTGACAGGGCCACGAAGATCATCAAGACCATCGACGAGATCGCCTTCCAGACCAACCTGCTGGCGCTCAACGCCGCTGTCGAGGCGGCCCGGGCGGGCGAGGCGGGCGCGGGCTTTGCCGTGGTGGCGTCGGAAGTGCGGAGCCTTGCCATGCGCTCGGCCGAGGCGGCCCGGGAGACGACCGGCATCATCGGCGAGGTTACGTCGAAAATCGCGGAGAGCAGCGGCCTCGTGACGAAGAGCCTGGAGATCTTCCGCACGATGGGTGAATCCGGGAAAAAGACGATGACCCTCATCCAGGAGATCCACGACGCATCCGCCGAGCAGGCCCAGGGGATCGACCAGATCAACAAGGCCGTGGCGGAGATGGACAAGGTGACCCAGCAGACGGCGGCCAACGCCGAGGAGTCGGCCTCGGCCTCGGAGGAGATGAACGCCCAGGCCGAGCAGGTGAAGGACATCGCCGCGGAGCTTGTGCGCATCATCGGAAGCGGGACCGCGAGGGATGCCGGGCAGAGACCCGCGGAAGCCGCCGGAGCAGGGTCTTCCGCATCGAAGGCACCCCTGCCGGCGCGCCTGAAGGCTTCCGGTGACAAATCTCCCGGCGCCGATGCCGGCCGGAAGGCCTTGAGGTCCGAAGAGGGGATTCCCTTCGGCAAGGGCGATTTCAAGGATTTCTGAGAAAGGAAGGCGGCGCGCCCCGTACAAGACAGGAAGTTTTGAAGTTGGGATGTTGGGAACCTTGGGTTTGCCGGCGACAGATTGCTTGCTCTTCGGATTCTCCAAGCTTCATGACTTCACAGCTTCCCAGCTGCCCAACTTCCGCATTCGGAGGGGCATCCCCGGTCTGGCCGGGTAGGCCAGGTCTTACGCCGGGGGACCGGCACGAGAGAAGACAACGCTGCATGATCCTGGAACTTCGCGACACGGAATTCGAAAAGATCAGCAGGCTGGTCTACAGCCACTGCGGCATCCACCTGCACGACGGGAAGAAGGAACTCGTCAAGGCTCGGCTCAGCAAGCGGATCCGCGAGGGGAACTTCAAATCCTTCGCTGACTACTACGAGTACGTGAAGACCGGAGAGGGGACCGACGAGTTCATCGCCATGATCGATTCCCTCTCGACGAACCTGACGAGTTTTTTTCGGGAGGAAGGGCATTTCCGGGCCCTGTCCCGGATCGTCCCGGAACTGGCCCGCGAGGGGGCCCGCCGGGGCCGGCCCCGGATCCGCCTCTGGAGCGCCGGCTGCTCCTCCGGGGAGGAACCCTACACGATGGCCATCACGGCCCTCGAGGCCGCCCAGGGACTCAACGCGGAGATCCGCCTCCTGGCCACCGACATCTCCACACGGGTCCTGAAGAAGGCGGCGCAGGGCGTCTATCCCGCGGAGCGGGTCAAGTCCGTCCCGCCCGACCTGCTGCGGAAGTATTTCCAGGTCGGCCAGGGCAGCTGGGCAGGCCACTACCGCGTGAAGAGGGACGTGCGGGACCTCGTGAGTTTCGAGCGTTTCAACCTCATGGACCCCCCGCCGCCGGGCGACCCCTTCGACGTCATCTTCTGCCGCAACGTGATGATCTATTTCGACAAGAAGACCCAGGAGGGCCTTGTGAACCGGTTTCACGGATGCCTGGTCAGGGGAGGGTACCTCTTCATCGGCCACTCCGAGAGCCTCACGGGTCTGAGCCACGCATTCCAGTATCTCGAACCGAGCCTGTACCGGAAGTAGGGGGGCATGGCGGAACTCGTCGTAGGCATATCGGACCTGAAGGTCACGAACAACCCCGAGGACTCGATGGTCACCTATGCCCTGGGGTCCTGCATCGCCGTGGCCGTCTACGACCCGGCGGCGAAGGTGGGGGGGCTCCTGCACTTCATGCTCCCCGACTCGACCCTCGATGCCGTCAGAGCGATGGAAACGCCCGCCATGTTCGCCGACACGGGAATCCCCCTGCTGTTCAAGTCCTGCTACAGGCTGGGGGCCGACAAGAGGCGGATGGTCGTGAAGGTGGCCGGAGGGGCGAGCATCCTCGACGAGTCGAACTTCTTCCGCATCGGGCAGAAGAACATCATGGCCATGCGCAAGCTCTTCTGGAACAACAACGTCCTGATCGACGCCGAGGACACGGGAAAGAACGTCAACCGCACGGTGCGGCTCGACGTCGGAACGGGCAAGGTCTGGGTCAAGCGGGCGGGCGGCCCGATGGAGGAGCTATGAAGCTCAACAGGCGAATCCTGAAGTCCATCCAGGCGCTGCCGCCCTTCCCGGTGACGATCCAGAAGGTCATGGCCTTGGCCGGCGACCCCGACTCGTCGCTTACGGAGCTGGCCGCCGTCATCCGCCTCGATCAGGCCATCACGGCGAACATCCTCCGGATCTGCAACTCCGCTTACTTCGGCCTGCGCCGGCCCGTGGACAACGTGGGCGACGCCATCCTGCACATGGGGAAGAAGAATGTCCTGCGGGCGGTCATGGCCGCGGGCCTCTCGCGGTATTTCCGCACCGCGAAGGGTTACGACGTCGAGGGAGGCGGCCTCTGGGAGCATGCCGTCGCGGTGGCGCTCATGTCCCAGATCTGCGCCGAGCGGCTGTCGGTCCCCGACGACCCCCGGCTCTTCACGGCGGGGGTGCTGCACGACATCGGGAAGATGGTGATGGGAGAGTTCGTCGAGGAGGCCTGGCAGAGCATCCGGGAACTCACGGGGAGTCGGCGGTACTCCTTCCTGGAGGCGGAGGAAGAAGTCATCGGCGTCAACCACGCCGTGCTGGGCGGGGAGATCGCCCTGATCTGGAAGTTCCCCGACGAGATCCTCAAGGCCATCGCCTACCACCACCGGCCCGACCTGCTGGAAAACGGGGACACCGTGCCCTGGATCGTCTACCTGTCGAACCAGGTCTGCCACGTGATGGGGATCGGCGTGGGGACCGACGCGCTGGCCTACCGCGCCGTCGGCGACGTGGCCGGGCGGTTTGATCTGAAACAGCGGGATCTCGAGGACATGATGGCCCGGCTGCACCGGAGCATGCAGGATGCGCGGGAGCTGGTCGGCATCGTCCCGGGGCCCGGGGGCTGCGGGAGGGGCTAAACGGAGGGAACGATGTCCTTCAATCTTCTCATCGTCGACGATTCGAGTTCGATGCGCTCCGTCGTGAAGAAGATCGTCGGCCTGTCGGGCGTGGCGGTCAACCGGCTGCTCGAGGCGGAGAACGGCCGCAGGGCCCTCGAGGTCATGGGCGGCAACTGGGTGGATGCCGTGATCCTGGACATCAACATGCCGGAGATGAACGGCCTGGAACTGCTTCAGAAGATGAGCGAGGATGCCCTCATGAAGAGCATTCCCGTGGTGATGATGAGCACGGAGGCCAGCGAGGCCCACATGAAAACCGCCTTCGAGCTGGGGGCGAAAGGGTTCATCCGGAAACCCTTCCTGCCCGAGGAAGTCAGGAAGATGCTCCACGGGGTGCTCGGGCTCGACGAGAAGGGGGATTATGGGGAACGTGAAAGAGATTCTGGCGGAGTCGATTTTTGAGGTTTTCGAGAGGATGTTTTTCATCTTTCTCGAGCCCGGGGGGCAGGCTCCGGTCCATGATTACGAGGCCGCGATCCGCTTCGACGGTCCGCGGCGGGGTACGATCCGCATCCTGTTCACCCGACCGGTGGCCCGGCTCATGGTGCGCAACATGCTCGGCCTGGACAACGGGGCCGTGACGGAGCAGCAGGTGGCGGATTGCGTCAAGGAGGCCGCCAACATGGTCTCCGGGAATTTTCTCGTGCACCTCGACGCCTCGAAGAAATTCACCATGTCGCTGCCGGAGTTCTCGGCAAGGCCGAGTCCTCCTCAGGCGGGGCCGGGGGACGCCCTGTTGTTCGACTTCGACTGCGAGGCGGGGAAGATGAGGGTGGTGCTCGAGATGCAGGCGTAAGGCGAAGGGCGTAAGGCGCAGGGAATAAGGATCTTTACCTTTCGCCTTGAGCCATAAGCCTTGAGCCATAGGCCCTGACATCGAAAGCACGCACGGTATGGAACAGAACAGGGAAAAGGGTTGGGTTGAAGGGCATTCGAGCGGTGAATAGGATCAAGGTTCTCATCGTCGACGATTCGGCCATCGTCCGCAAGATCTTCTCGGAGGAGCTCTCGAAGTTCCCCGACATCGAGATCGTGGGGACGGCGCCGGACCCTTACGTCGCACGGGACAAGATCGTCGCCCTGAAGCCCGACGTGGTCACCCTCGACATCGAGATGCCCCGCATGGACGGGATCACGTTCCTGCGCAAGCTCATGAAGCACTACCCGCTGCCGGTCATCATCGTAAGTTCGTTGACGCCGAAGGGTGGAAAACTGACGCTGGAGGCCCTCGACATCGGGGCCGTGGAGGTGATCGCAAAGCCCGGGGCGGCCTACACCGTGGGCGATATGAGCGCCCAGCTGGCCGAGAAGATCCGGGCGGCCTCGCGGGCACGGATCGTGAAACAGAAGGAGGACGGCCCCGGCAACGGGGGGCCGCCGGAGCCGGTCCGGGCCCTGGCCCAGACCACGAACCAGGTGATCGCCATCGGTGCCTCCACGGGGGGCACGGAGGCCCTGAAGGCCGTGCTGACCCGGATGCCCGTGAACTCGCCCGGAATCGTCGTCGTTCAGCACATGCCCGCGAATTTCACGACGGCCTTCGCCGAGCGGCTCAACGGCCTGTGCCCCATGACGGTCAGGGAGGCGAAGAACAACGATTCCGTGACCCAGGGGACGGTGCTCATCGCCCCCGGGAATTTCCACATGCTCCTGAGGCGCAGCGGCGCCCGCTACTACGTGGAGGTCAAGGACGGGCCCATGGTGCATCACCAGCGGCCCGCCGTGGACGTCCTGTTCAAGTCCGCGGCCCAGGTCGCCGGCGCCAACTCGATCGGGGTCATCCTGACGGGGATGGGCGCCGACGGGGCGGCGGGGATGCTCGAGATGAAGAAAGCCGGGGCGAGGACGATCGCCCAGGATGAACTATCGTGTGTGGTCTTCGGCATGCCGAAGGAAGCCATCAAGCTCGGAGGTGCGGATCGGGTCCTTCCCCTGGACCAGATCGCCGCGGAACTGGTGAGGATGATGTGACATGGATCACGCTGAACTGAGACGAGAGATCGACGACCTGGCGTCGAGTTTCCTCTTCCTGGAGAAGAAGGAAATCGACATCCCGACGGCAGGGCAGCTCCTGAACCAGCTCGAAGGGATTACGGCGCATGCGGAATCCCTCGGGGCCGTCGAGGCCCGCCGGCTTGCAGGGGGCCTGACCCGGCTCCTCGAGAAGGTGGTCCTCGAGGCCGTCGACGCCGCGACGGGCTTCGGCCTCTTCGAGCAGGGCATCGTGCTTCTGCAGTCGGTGGCCGACGGCTACTGCAACGCGGGCCGCTACGACGGGAGCATCGACGGCTTCATGGCCGCCCTGGCCGCCTGCCTGGGCGTTCCCCCGGAGCCGGCGCCCGGCTGCGAGGCCGCATCGCCGCCTGAAGACGCGACCGCGACACCCCCCGCGGGGGACCGGAAAGAACCCGTCCGGGACGAATCGCTCCTCCGGGACTTCATCACCGAGGGGCTCGAGTACATCAGCGAGATCGAACTGAACATCCTCAACCTCGAGCAGGAGCCGGACAACAAGGACTACATCAACGCGATCTTCCGGCCCTTCCACTCCGTCAAGGGGGTGGCCAGCTTCCTGAACCTCGATGCCATCCGCACGCTGGCCCACGACCTGGAGACGCTCCTGGACAAGGCCAGGAACGAGGCCCTGGCCGTCACGCCGGAACTCATCGACCTCATCCTCGACGGCTCGGACACCCTGAAGGCCATGATCGGCCGGCTCCGGGACGAGCTGGAGGGCCGGGAGGCCACGGAAGTGATCGACACCTCCGACCTGGTGCGGCGCATCAAGCTCGCCGAGCAGGGCGCCGAGCAGCCGAAGCAGCCCAAGAAACTCGGCGCCATCCTCGTCGAGGAGGGGGTCATCAACGAGGAGGAACTGCAGAAGGCCCTGGAGCGCTCCCAGCTCCCGCCGCCCCGCAAGCTCGGGCAGACCCTCATCACGGAGGGCATGGCCTCTCCCAAGGACGTCTCGCGGGCGCTGCGCAAGCAGGCCCAGCAGGTGACGGACTCCAACACGATCCGCGTGGACATCAAGAAGCTCGACGACCTCATCGACATGGTGGGCGAGCTCGTCATCACCCAGTCCATGATCCGGCAGAGCGAAACGCTGCAGGCCCTCGGCGACCGCAAGCTCCTGCGGGACATCTCGCAGCTGGCGAGCATCACCTCGGAGCTGCAGCGCTCCTCGACGGTCCTGCGCATGGTTCCGATCAAGCAGACCTTCCAGCGCATGGCGAGGCTCGTGCGGGACCTCTCGAAGAACTCGGGAAAGCTCGTCAACGTCGTGACCGTGGGCGAGGACACCGAGATCGACCGCAACATGGTCGAGGAGATCTACAACCCGCTCGTCCACATGATCCGCAACGCCGTGGACCACGGCATGGAGATGCCCGAGGAGCGCATCCAGGCCGGCAAGCCCGAGCGCGGCACGATCAAGCTCAAGGCCTTCCACCGGGGTGGCAACATCGTCATCGAGATCTCCGACGACGGCCGGGGCCTCAACCGGGAGAAGATCCGGCAGAAGGCCATCAAGAACGGGCTCATCAGCCCCTCGGATAACCTGACGGACCAGGAGATCAACCGCCTCATCCTGCTGCCCGGGTTCTCGACGGCCGAGAAGGTCACCGACATCTCGGGCCGCGGCGTGGGCATGGACGTGGTGAAGCAGGCCGTGGAGAAGCTTCGAGGCAAGATGGACATCCAGAGCGTCGAGGGGAAGGGGACGACCTTCGTCACCGGGTTCCCGCTCACCATGGCCATCATCGACGGCATGATCGTGAAGGTGGGCAACGAGCGCTACATTCTGCCCACGGTGGCGATCCGGCAGCTCATCCGGCCCGACCGGGCGGCCTACAACTGCATCGTCGGGGAGGCGGAGACGATCAACGTCATGGGGCGGCTGCTGCCGCTGGTGCGCCTCCACCGGCTCTTCGACATCGAGCCCGCGCACGCCAACCCCTGGGAGGCCACCCTGGTGGTCATGGAGGGGGAGAAGCGCTCCAAGTGCCTGCTCGTCGACGAGATCCTGGGCAAGGAGGAGGTCGTGATCAAGAACCTGGGCGAGAGCCTCAAGCGCATCAAGGGCGTCTCCGGCGGCGCCATCCTCGGCGACGGCAACGTGGGCCTGATCCTCGACCCCGAGGGGCTCTTCGAGATGGCCGAGGCGAACTGACGCGGCGGGCACCGGCGCCTGCCGCGCGTGACGGATTTCCGGATTCCGGGATCAAACCTGATTGCGGGGGAAGCATATGAGCGTGAACAAGAATCTCAAGATCCTCATCGTCGATGACTTCGCCACCATGCGCAAGGTCATCCGGAACCTGCTCAAGCAGGGCGGCTTCGAGAACGTCGTGGAGGCCGAGGACGGGGCGGCGGCCCTCAAGATGTTGAAATCCCAGCAGGTCGATTTCATCATCTCCGACTGGAACATGCCCAACATGAGCGGGCTCGATCTGCTCAAGGCCGTCCGCGCCGACGACGAGCTCAAGGCGCTGCCCTTCCTCATGGTGACGGCGGAAGCCCTGAAGGACAACGTCGTGGCGGCCGTCAAGGCGGGCGTGAGCAACTACATCGTGAAGCCCTTCACCGCCGAGGTGCTCAACGAGAAGATCGAGAAGATCGTCAAGAGCCTGGCGGCGTAGATCGACAAAGGACGACCTCCCATGGATGTGCGATTCATCAACCCCTTTCTCAACGGGACCGTTCAAGTCTTGAAAACCATGGCCTTCGTGGAGCCCAGGGCGGGCAAGCCCTTTCTCAAGAGGGACAGCCTCGCCCGCGGCGACATCTCGGGCATCATCGGCCTGACCGGCTCGGCCCGGGGGTCCCTGGCCCTGAGCTTCACCGAAAGCTGCATCCTGAAAATCGTCTCCAACATGCTCGGCGAGGAGATCAAGACCCTCAACGGCGATATCAAGGACGCCGTGGGCGAGATCACCAACATGGTCTCCGGCGCGGCCCGCAAGGAACTCGAGACCCTCGGGTTCAACATCACGGCGGCCATCCCCACCGTCGTGGCGGGCAAGGACCACTCGATCAGCCACGTGCTCGGGGGGCCGAGCATCATCATCCCCTTCGAGACGCCCCACGGGCCCTTCGTCGTCGACATCTGCATCGGCGGCGGGGGGCAGTAGACGCCGCGCAGGCTCGACGGAGCCGGGCGGCGGCCGGCGTCGGAGCCGAGGCATCCCGTCACCGAACGCGAAGGCAGGGAATTCCTTCCGTCTTTATCGCGTGGCCTGGTACTTCCTCACGACCTCCCGGAGGGCGGCGAGCTGCTGCTCGCTCATCTGAAAGGTGTAACGGTTTCCCCCCTTGAAGGTCACGGTGACGGCCTGGGACTTGGCCAGTTTCAGGATCTTGTCCTCCTCGGCGATCTCGTTGTCGGACCATTCGTTGACGCCGTGCACATCGACGGAGGACTGTTTCTGCGGGTAGATCGTGTCGATCGTCAGCCTCGTGCCGTTCTGGCCCTGCAGGGTGACGGACTCGTAGGAGAGGTACTCGGGGGCCTCGTACCGGGTTTTCACCTTGAAGAACTTCTTCCCGGTGTATCGCTGGACGAAATAGATCTCCACGTAGAACTTCCGGTCCTCGCCGATCTGCTGTGCGAGGTTGCGCGTGGAGCGGTAGACCTTCCAGGACTTGATCGGGTCGTCCTCGATGAGGATGTGCCGGCCGATGTCGCGCTGGGCCTCGAGTTCCTCCTCCAGATCGGAGCGCAGCTCCTCGCGCAGCGCCAGGAGCTTCTCGCTCAGGTCCTTCGTCAGGAAGGCGGACTTCATCTCCCGGTCGATCATTTCGATCCGGCCCTTGAGGTCCCGCGTCGCCTCCACGGACTTGACGATCTTCTGGTACTGGTTCAGGGCGAGGTTCCGGATCTCGGCGATCTTCTCCCCCGCCGCCGCGGCGTGCCGACTCGTCGGGAAGCGGTCGACGAGAGTCTGGAATTTCTCCAGGGCGTCGCCGTAGCGCTTCTCCCCGTAGAGGCTCATGCCCGTCCGGTAGTAGAAATCGGAAAGGTCCTTGAGCTGTTTCAGCTCCTCGGCGAGGGTTTCGTTCTGCTGCCGCGAAAGCAGCAGCTCCTTGTTGAGCCGTTCATTCTCGAGCTGCAGATCCTCGAATTTCTTGTAGGAGACGCAGCCGGACAGAAGGAGGGCACAGACCAGCAGAAGGAGAAAGCGATGCATAAGGGCTCCGTGAAACCATAGACAGCCATCCACAGGAATAATGGTATGCAACATACGATATGATTGAAGCAAAATAGCGCTATTCGGGCGGATTTTCAAATCATTTTCAAGACTCACCTTCGGAAAATCGTTGCAATGCCGCAAGTTCCCGGGATCAGGGCATAATTGCCCTCCGGCCTGCCCGGAAAGGGGAGTGATGCCTTGCGGCACCCGGGGCGGGCAGATCTCCGGTGGCGACGGCACGGCGCCGACCGTCACGGCGACCTTGACCCGGGGGATTCGATTTGTTAGGGGTGTCAGGGGTGGGGGGCAACATGATCTGGCACCAACAGGACGTCAAGTCGGTTCTCGCCGAGCTGGATGTTCCCATCGACGGCCTTCGTTCCGAAGAAGCCGGCAAACGACTCGCAAAATTCGGCCGCAACGAGATCGAGGAGAAGGGCAGGCGCTCTGCGGTCTCGATGTTCCTCGACCAGTTCCGGGACTTCATGATCCTGGTGCTGATCGCCGCCGCCGCGGTCTCCGGGTTCGTGGGCGAGGCGGCCGACACCGTCGCCATCCTCGTCATCGTCTTGCTCAACGCGGCGATTGGGTTTGTCCAGGAGTACCGCGCCGAAAGGGCCATGGAGGCCCTGAAGCGGATGGCCGCCCCCGCGGCCCGCGTCCTGCGGGACGGCAAGGTTTCGGCCGTCCCCGGCGCCGAGATCGTCCCGGGGGACCTCGTGCTTCTCGAGGCGGGCGCCATCGTCCCGGCGGACATGCGGCTCGTCGAGGCGGTGCAGCTCAAGGTCGAGGAAGCGGCCCTCACGGGCGAGTCGGTCCCCGTGGAGAAGCACACCCGGGCCCTTCGCGAGGAGCTCCTTGCCCTGGGGGACCGGTCGAACATGGTCTTCAAGGGCACCGTCGTCACCTCCGGCCGGGGCACCGGGGCGGTCGTCGGCACGGGGATGGGCACGGAGCTCGGGAGAATCGCCTCCATGCTCCAGGAGGACGGGGAGGTCAAGACCCCGCTCCAGAAGCGGCTGACGGTCTTCGGCAAAAAGCTCGCCGTCGCGGTCCTCTTCATCTGTGCCTTCATCTTCGGCGTGGGGCTCCTGCGGGGCGAGGCGCCCGTTCTCATGTTCCTCACGGCCGTCTCGCTGGCCGTCGCGGCCATCCCCGAGGCCCTCCCCGCCGTCATCACGATCTCGCTCGCCCTCGGGGCGCGCAGGATGGTGGAGCAAAACGCCCTGATCCGGAAGCTGCCCGCCGTGGAGGCGCTCGGCTCCGTCACGTACATCTGCTCCGACAAGACGGGAACCCTCACGTGGAACCGCATGGCGGTGGAGGCACTCTGGGCCGAGGGGACGCTGTTCCGAAGCGGCGACCCCGCCGTCAAGCGGTTCGACCGCCTCATGAAGGCGCTCGCCCTGAGCAACGATGCCCTCCCGTACGCCAGCGGGGACGTCGGAGGGGACCCGACGGAGGTCGCCCTCTGCCGGGTGGCGGGGGAGCATGGGTACGCGAAGGCCGAGCTCGAGAGGGAGCACCCCCGGGTGGCCGAGATCCCCTTCGATTCGGAGCGCAAGTGCATGACGACGATCCACCGCTGGCCCGGGGGATTCATGGCCTTCACAAAGGGCGGGGTCGACGTCATGATCGAAAAGGCCGTCGACATGCTCGCGGCGGACCGGATCGCCCCGCTGGACGCCGCGGAGGTCGGCCGCGTCAACGACCGGTTGGCCGACGAGGGGCTCCGCGTGCTTGCCGTGGCCTGCCGCTTCTGGGACGAGATACCCGCCGAGCTGACGCCGGAGAGCGTGGAGAAAGGACTCACCTTCCTGGGCCTCGTGGGCATGCTGGACCCGCCGCGGGAGGAAGTCCGCGAGGCCGTGAGTCTCTGCAAGTCCGCCGGCATCCGGCCCGTCATGATCACGGGCGATCACCCGCTGACGGCCCGCTCCATCGCGCGGCGCATCGGCATCATCGACGACGGCGGCACCGTGATGACCTGCCGGGACCTCGAGAAGATCTCCATGGACGTCTTCGAGGATCGCGTGGAGGACATCCGCGTCTACGCCCGGATGATCCCAGAACAGAAGCTCAAGATCGTCAAGGCCCTCCAGGACAGGGGGCAGTCCGTGGCGATGACGGGCGACGGGGTGAACGACGCTCCCGCCCTCAAGCGTGCCGACATCGGCATCGCCATGGGCATCACGGGCACGGATGTCTCCAAGGAAGTCTCGCACATGATCCTGCTGGACGACAACTTCGCCACCATCGTCAAGGCCGTCCGGCAAGGCCGCATGATCTACGACAATATCCGAAAGTTCATCAAGTACCTCCTGACCACCAACTCCGGAGAGATCTGGACCCTTTTTCTCGCGCCCCTGCTGGGGTTGCCCATCCCGCTGCAGCCGATTCAGATTCTCTGGGTCAACCTCGTCACGGACAGCCTCCCGGCCCTTGCCCTGGCCCTGGAACCCGCCGAGGATGACGTCATGGCGAGACCGCCGAGACCCCCTTCGGAGAGCGTCTTTGCCCATGGGCTCGGGCATCATGTGATCTGGGTCGGCATCCTGATGGCGGCGATTGTTCTGACCGTTCAGGTCGTTTGTCTGCAGAGCCGCAATACGCACTGGCAGACGATGGTCTTCACGGTCGTGGCCCTGACGCAGCTGGGCCACGTGCTGGCCATTCGCTCCGAGCGGAGGTCGCTCTTCACGCAGGGGCTGCTGTCCAACAAGGCCCTTCTGGGCGCCGTGGTGCTGAGTTTCCTCCTGCAGATGGCGATCATCTACGTTCCTTTTCTGAACGGGGTCTTTTTCACTGCGCCCCTGACCGTTGGGGAATTGCTCGCAGCCGTTCTTGCCTCTTCGGGCGTGTTCCTTGCCGTCGAGTGCGAGAAAATGGTAAAAAGGAGACACCGGTGACACACTCAGGCTGCGTATCCACACCACTACTACAAGGAGGGGAGGAAATCATGTCAAAAACCGCGAAGAATCTGCGCGAAGCATTTGCGGGCGAATCGCAGGCCAACCGCAAGTACCTCGCCTTTGCCAGGAAGGCCGAGTCGGAGGGGTTCAAGCAGGCGGCAAAGCTGTTCCGGGCCGCCGCCGAGGCGGAAACGGTGCACGCCCACGCCCACCTGCGCGAGCTGGGCGGGATCCGGTCCACGAGGGAGAACCTTGAAGAGGCCATCAACGGCGAGTCCCACGAGTTCCAGACCATGTACCCGGGGATGATCGCCGACGCGAAGGCCGAGGGCGCGGCCGGGGCCCTGCGGAGTTTCGAGTTCGCCAACGCCGTGGAGAAAATTCATGCGGCGCTCTACCGGAACATGCTCGAAAACCTGGGCAAGACGCCGGACACGGATTACTGGGTCTGCCAGGTCTGCGGGATGACGGTCGAGGGCGAGGCCCCGGACGAATGCCCCGTGTGCAGGGCGAAAAAGCAGGCCTTCAAGAAGGTGGACTAACGTCAGGCAAAAGGCAAAAGGAAAACAAATCCCCCGCACACCGGAGCCGACCCCCGACGGCCGCCCGACCCTGATGTTCCCGGCGTGCATTCCGCGGCTTGCCATGGCCCGAATCGTGATTACCATACGGTTGCCGCAGGAACACATTCGGCTTGACACGGCAGGCCTGTTGTGAAAAAAGCCCTTCCGGAGAAGAATCCCATTCCCGGGGAGTTTTTCATGGGCAACAGAGATACATCCACCATCGATCAGAAACGAACCCTGCTGAGCGTCTGGTTCCAGGCGACCCGGCCTTTTTCCCTCACCGCCTCGGTGCTGCCTGTGGTGATCGGCGCCGTGCTGGCTGCAAGCCATGACGGGCCCGTCGACTGGCCCCTCTTCCCCCTCATCGTCGCGTGCTCGCTCCTGTTCCACATCGGGACGAACATGGTGAGCGACTACTTCGATTACGTCAAGGGGGTGGATCGCGACGAGACCTACGGTTCGAGCCGGGTCCTCACCGACGGACTCCTGACCCCGAAACAGCTCCTCGCGGCGGGCATCCTGCTCTTTGCCGCGGGCTTTTCCCTCGGCCTCCTGCTGGTTGCCGTCCGCGGATGGCCCATCTTCATCCTCGGCGTCATCGGGCTCCTGGGGGGCTGGTTCTACACGGGCGGTCCCGTCGCCTACAAGTACCTGGCCCTCGGCGACATCCTGGTCTTCATCCTCATGGGGCCGCTGATGGTGATCGGCTCCTATCTGGCCCTGACGGGCGGGTTCAGCCTGACGGTGCTCTACGCCTCTCTCCCCGTGGGATGCCTCGTGGCGGCCATCCTCCACGCCAACAACCTGCGGGACATCCCCCATGACGCCAGGGCGAACATCCGGACCATGGCCATGGTGCTGGGCGTGCCTGCCGCCAAGGCCATCTACGTGGGCCTCGTGGCCGGGGCGTACGCGGTCGTGGCCGTCATGGTCCTGGCGGGTCTCGTCACGGCGCTGGCCCTGGTCGTGCTGCTCACCCTGCCCCTGGCGGTGCGGAACGTGAAGGCCGTGCTGGCGAGCGTTCCGGACAGGCCGGAGTCCATCGCCATGGGGGACGTCATGACCGCCCAGCTTCACCTGGCCTTCTGCGCGCTCTTCGGGCTTTCCATCTTCGCCGGGACCTTCCTGAAATGACCTCCGTCGTCCGGCTCTGCGCCCTGGCCGCGCTCTTCTGGTTCGTCCTGTTCTCGCCATGGACGGCCCCCCGTCTGAATTTCTGGCTCGTCATGGCGATGGCGACGGCCGTCCTCTCCGCCGCGGGGCTGTGGCTGCAGAGAGCGCATCTCCGCGAGATCTACGCCTTCAGGCCCTCCCACGTGCTCATCGGGCTTGCGTCGGCCCTGATCCTCTATGCCGTCTTCTGGGTCGGAAACCTGGTCTCGACGCAGGTCTTCCAGTTCGCGAAACCGGAGATCGCCGGCATCTACAGCATCCGGGCACAGGCCTCGCCGCTTGTCATCGGTCTGCTGCTGCTTTTCTGGGTGGGGCCCGCCGAGGAGATCTTCTGGCGCGGCTTCGTCCAGGAAAGGCTCTATGAAAGGTACGGCGGAATGGGGGGCTACCTCGTCGCCTCCCTGGTCTACGCGGCCATCCACGTCTTCGGGTTCAACTTCATGCTCTTCATGGCCTCGCTGATCTGCGGGCTCTTCTGGGGGGCCATGTACCTCCGGTACCGGTCGGTGTGGCCGGGACTCATCTCTCACGCCGTTTGGGATGTGCTGATTTTCGTGGTGATACCGGTGCAGTAAGCCTGAGGCAGTTGTCCGCGAAACTAAGAGGGTAAGAAGGCAAGAAAGAGATGGATCGGGAATTGCACTCCCGGTCCTTTTTTTTCTGACCCTCTTAGCCTCTCACCTTCTCCCCCTCTTGCCGATAGCGGAGGCCAAGAGCCAGCAGGAGGCCGGCGACGGGCAGGGCCATGATGGACTGCAGGGCCGCGGCGACGCCGAAGTGATCGGCGACGACGCCCAGCAGCGTCACGCAGATGCCGCCCGTGCCGATGGCGAACCCCGCCATGAGGCCCGAGGCGATCCCCAGGCCCTGCGGGATCAGGTGCTGTGCCATGACGATGGTCACCGAGAAAGTGGAGATGAGGATCATCCCCAGGAGGCCGAGCACGGCGAAGAGGAGAAGCCCCTTCGTGACGAAGAACAGGGGCAGGAGCAGGGATGAAAGGAGCATGGAGAAGACCAGGTACCGCTTGTGCCCCCAGCGGTCGGCCAGCGGCGCCCCCGCCAGGGTCCCGATCGCCCCGCCGGTGAGGAAGGTGGTGACCAGGGTCCCGGCCTGCAGGATGTCGCCCTTGAGGACGTCGATGTAGTGGAACGGGATGTAGGTCAGCAGGCCGACCTGGATCCACGATCGCATCACGACGATGCCGACGAGGACGAACAGGGAGATCCATTGCGCCTTCGCCGGCCCCGCCTGCTTTGCGGCATCGGCGGCACGGCCTTCGGGGCGGGGGATGGCGATCGCGCGCCAGAACAGGAGGATCGTCGCGACGAAGATGACCGCGGGCGTCAGCAATACGGGGAGGCTCTCGAACCCGTAGCTCCGGACGACGAAGAGCGCAAGAAGGGGGCCGATCGCGAAGCCCAGGTTCCCCCCGACCGAGAAGATGGACATCCCCGTGACCTTCTTCTCGCCCGTGAAGAAATGGGCCGTCCGGAACCCCTCGGGGTGGTACGAGGCGATCCCGAGGCCGCTCAGGACGACGAGCGGCAGCACGAGGGCGAAACTCGTCGGCAGGGCGAGCATGGAAAACCCGAGCCCCGCGCAGAGACACCCCAGGGGAAGCAGCACGGGCTTTTCCTTGCGGTCCGAGATGTACCCGAACAGGGGCTGTATGATCGACGACGTGAGCGTGCCCACCAGCAGGATGGTGCCCGTGGCCGTGTAGGAGAGCATGAGCTTCGCCTTGAGAAAGGGCAGCACGACGGGCAGCGCCCCCTGGTAGAGGTCCGTGACGAGATGGCCCGAGGAGAGAAGAAGCAGGACTTTGACGTTGAACTTGTTCGAGGACAAATGACTTGATTCCCTTTAGCCCGATACCCTGGAGCCGGCACCCGAAGCCCCGGTGCGATGCTCTCATACCCCGTGCGGCAAGTCAAGCCGCGGAGTGGCCGGGCATGGCATGGAACTTGCTCGATAAAGGTTCGGTTTCGTCCGTGCGTCCCGTCGCCGGTCGGAACGAACAGCAAAGAAGCGAGAGGAAGAGATGGAATCCAAATCGAGACCGGGCAGCGAAAAGACCCTGGGGCAGATTCTCGTCGACAAGGGCATCATAAGCCGGGAACAGCTGGACCGCGCCCTGCGGGTCAAGGCCGAGCAGCCGGGCAAGTATCTCGGCGAGATCCTGTTCGAAATGGGGGTCCCGCAGGAGAAGATCAACCGCGCCCTGTACTACTTCAACAAGCGCAGGACGATCGGCGAGATCCTCGTGGACCAGAAGCTGATCACCCGGGAGCAGCTGGAGGAGGCGCTTTCGAAGCAGAAGAAGATCAAGGAGAAGTGGGGTCACACGAGGCCCCTGGGACTGCTGCTCATCGAGCTGGGGTACATCAACAGCCGCGGCTACCTCACGGCCCTCTCGAAGCACTTCAACATGCCCATCCTGTCCATGAAGGACTACCAGCCCAATCCCCAGCTCCAGAAAGTCATCGGCGAGCGCTACGCCATGGAGCGCAAGATCATCGTGCTGGACAACAGTGCGAAGACCATCAAGCTCGTCCTGGCCGAACCGTCGACCCAGATCATGGAGGAACTCCAGAAGGCGATACCTCCGGGCAAGGTGATGGAGTTCTACCTGGCGGGCTACGGCGAGATCGACGAGAGCCTGCGCCGGGTCGCCGACCCCTTCAGCTTCACGCAATACCGATAAAACAGGCATCAGGCGTCGGGCTTCGGAGAAAAGGAACGGAAAGAGCGAAAGAAAGAGGGATGCTCTGCAAGACAGACATCCCTCCTTGTGTTTCCTGGACCCTGTACCCGGTAGCCTGACCCCTGTCCTCACGCTCCCGGCGTGGGGGGGTCGCCTTCGTATTTCGTCGCCCGCTCCCGGATCTTCTCGAGCCACTTCTCGCGGTAGAAGTAGGCAACCAGCAGGCAGAGGCCCGTGAAGGCGAGCAGGCCGGCAAGGGGCCAGAACTGGTTGTTCCGCGCGAAGCTCCCGAAGGCGGACAGCATGATGGTGCCGAAGAGACGGCCCACGGTGGAGATGACGAGGAAGGTCGCGACCCGCATGTGGGAAAGCCCGAGGATGTAGCACAGGTAGTCCTTCGGGAACCCCGGGATCAGGAAGAGGAAGAAGGCGACAAAGACCCCCTTGTGCTCCAGGACGTAGTCGTACTTTCGCAGCGTCTCGGGCTTGACGACCCGCTCCACCAGGGGCAGGCCGAAGATGCGGGCCAGCAGGAAGGCAAGCCAGGACCCGACCGTGAGCCCGACCGTCGAGTAAACGGTTCCCAGCCAGGGGCCGTACAGGTAACCGCCGATGAATCCGCTCACTTCCCCGGGGATCGGCGCGAAGACGACCTGCAGGATCTGCAGGGCGATGAAGATGATCTCGTCGTACGGGTCGAAGGAGGTGATCCACTTCACCGCTTCTTCGCGGTCGGAGAAGATCGTGTACAGGTCGTAATGAAGGAAGAGGTACGCGCCGATCGCAAAGAAGGCGACGAGAGTCAGGGCGCTGAGGATGTAGTGTCGTTTCATGGGTTCAGGGCTTCGACGGGTCGGGGCGGAACCCGGTCCCGCGGGCGCTTTTTATTACCAGAGAACGGGGTTGAACACAAACGGCTTTTGCCCGGGGATGCACGGGTGCCGCGCAGGGGGTGCACGCCCCGGCGGAAAGGGATGTCCGGGGCGGGGAGGGGACGGCGCGTCGGGAAAAGGGAGAGAAAGGGAAGCGGGACAGGGATGCCGCCATCGCCGGCGCCCGGCCCTCAGGCGGATCCGACCGTGCCGGCAAGACCCGTCGAGGATTTGAGCCGCTGCAGCTCGCCCCGGACCCGCGTCAGCTCGTCGCTCGTCTCCTTGAGCCTGCGGGCGAGGACCTCGGCCATGACCATGTAGTAGATGGCGGCGAAGGCCACCCGGTCTTCCTTGTGCAGGTTCTCCATGGCGGCCACGTCCGTGACGAGGCAGACTGTCTCGTCGACGGCCGACACCGACGACGTCCGGCCGGAAGCCGACAGGAGCCTCATCTCGCCGAACACGTCGCCCGTGCGGGCGAGGACCTTGATCTCCACCCCGTGGCGGGTGACACGGACCTTCCCCGAGACGATGAAGTAGATCCGCTGGTCCGGCTCTTCCTCGCGGGTGATCGTCTCGCCCGGCGTGTACTTCAGAATCCGGCTGCAGCTGAGGATCTTGCGAAGGTCCTTCTTGTCGAAGGCCTGCAGCTTCGGGATCTTCCGGAGAGCCTGGATGATTTCGCCGTTTCCCTCGAGAACATGCATGGACTGCCTCGCCCTGGCCGGGATGACGGCGCGCGGCATCGTCACCCCCTGGAATGGGACCTCTCGTCGATTGGACATTAAAAAAACGTGCCAATGCCCCTGTTTGTTCCATTGACTTGGGCAATCTCTTCGTTTACCTTTTAGATCCGCCGGTTCGGCGGATCGGAGTTTCCATGCGAATCGGCATCGTACATACCCGGGATGCCCCGTGCCAGTGCGCGGAGTCGATCCGCCGGGGCCTCGAGGCCCTGGGCCACGAGTACCTGATCGTGAACTCCGGGGACATCGAATTCCACATCCCGGAGATGGTCCGCGGCTGCGACCTCGTCTTCGACCACACGGACACCTACCGGGGGCGCGGCCGCTTCCGCTCCCTCGTGCGGTCGCTTCTCGAGGCTCACGGACTGCCCGTCGCGGGTCCCGATGCCCGTGCCTGCGCTCTGGCCGACGACAAGGCCGCGGCAAAGAGACGCCTCGCGGCTGCCGGTGTGCCCGTGCCGCCGGGCGTCGTCGTGACTCCGGGGAACGACGCCCTGCCGGACTGGCTCACCCCGCCGCTGATCCTCAAGCCCGCCTTCGAGCACATGAGCCGGGGGCTGGAGCTCGTTCAGGACAGGGACGGGGCACGGGATCGCCTGCCGGGGCTCCTGTCGCGGCTCGGCCAGCCCATCCTCGTCGAGATGTTCATCCCGGGACGGGAATTCGCCGTCTCCGTCGTCGACGGGCCCCGGGGGCTCGAGGTCCTGCCCCCCCTGGAGTGGCTTGCGGACGGCGGGGAAACGGGGGTCCTGACGGAGGCGTTCAAGCTCGGGGACATCCTGCCGGGCCGCAGGGACGCGGTGCGGGCGGACCTTGCGCCGGCCGAACTCCGGGAGCTGGCGGATCTGTCCCTGGCCGCGTTCCGGGCGCTCGGGCTCAGGGACTACTCGCGCTTCGACGTGCGTCGCTCACCGGGGGGGACGTTCTTCTTCATGGAAGCCAACGTCACGCCGAGCATGGAGCCCGAGGAGGCGCTGGCCCTCTCGGCCCGCTGGGCGGGCATGGATTTCCCGGCCCTGCTCAAGCGGATCCTGTCCGCGGCGCTGGGACGGCTGCCCGCGGCAAGGGCGACGGCGACGGAGATGACGGTCGAGCTGCCGTCCGGGCCCGTCAGGCTCAGGCTCCAGCCGGGCGTCCACGTCCCTCCGCCCTCCACGCTGGAGCTGGCCCGCCTGCTCGACGTCCGGCCCGGGGAACGGGTCCTCGAGCTGGGCTGCGGCAGCGGGGTCCTTTCCCTGGCCGCGGCCGGGCTCGGCGCCGAGCGGGTGGTCGCCGTCGATGTAGACCCGGCGGCCCTGGAATCGGCGACGGAGAACGCCGTGCTCAACGGGTTTGCGGGCCGCATCGAGACGAGGGCCGGCTCCTGGTACGAAGCCCTCGAGGGGGGCGAGCGCTTCGACACGATCATCGCCACCCCGCCCCAGACGCCGGGACGGAGGCCCTTCGGGCCCCGTTACGGGGGAGCCGACGGCGCGAAGCACCTGCTAGCGGTCATCGACGGGGCCCCGGGCCGGCTCGAACCGGGGCGCGGGCGGCTCTGGCTGGCGGCGATCTCCCTTGCGAACCTGCCCGGAGTGCTGGCGCGGCTGCGGGAACGGTTCGAGGCGGTCGACCTTGTCGGCGAGACGCAGCGGCCCTTCACGGCCGCCGAGTACAACGGGATGGACGAAGGGCTCTTCGAGTACCTCGATTCCCTGCGCCGCCGCGGCCTCGCCGAGTTCCACGAGGTCTCCGGCGGGGAGTACGTGTTTCGAAATCTCTTCATCCGGGCCTCCGGGGTGAAGGCGCCATGAGACGGCTCATCGTCAACGCCGACGATCTGGGGGCCGACGAGGCGCGCAACGAGGGCATCTTCGAGGCGATCCGTGCGGGGGTCGTGACGAGCGCGAGCATCCTGCCCAACGGGCCCGCCCTGGGGCACGCCCTGGAGAAAATCCGGTCGGGCGGCTGCGAGGGGGTCTCCTTCGGGGCCCACCTGAATCTCAGCGAGGGAAGGCCGCTTGCCGCGGGTCTGTCGCGCCTGTCGGGCCCCGACGGGAGCTTCCTCGGCAAGGCCGGCGCGCACCGCCTGCTTGCAGGCGCGGCGGATGCGTCCCTCACGGGCGAAATCGCAAAGGAGACGGCCCTTCAGATCGTGAGGCTCCTCGATGCGGGGATCGCCCTCACCCACGTAGACGGCCACCAGCACGTCCACATCTTTCCCGCGGCCCTCCTTGCCGTGGCGGAGACCGCGAAGGGTCTTGGGATCTCGAGGATGCGGATCCCGGAGGAACCCTTTCCGCCCGGGGACGACGCGCCGGCCGATGGGATGAAAGAGGCCCGCATGTTTTCCGCCTTGGGCCGCGAGGCCCGGGGGCGGCTTGCCTCGTCGGGAATCGCCTCGAGCGATCATTTCCGCGGGCTTGCGCTCAAGGGCCGGCTCGATCTCGAGAGGCTGGTGGAGCTTGTCGGGGCGCTGCCCGAAGGCACGACGGAGTTGATGGTCCACCCGGGCCGGGTCCCGGCGGGGGGTGCCTTCTCCGCGTTTTCCTCGGCGGACCGCGAGCGGGAACTCGAGGCCCTCCTGCATCCCCGTTTCCGGCAGGCCCTGACGGCCGCCGGGGTGGAGCTGGCGTCCTTCAGGGAGATCGGTTCGTGAACGCTTTGAAGCTGCTCATCCTGACGCCGACGGCCCTGCCGGCCGTGACGGGCAACGCCATGACGGCCGAACGGTGGCGCCGCTCGCTCGTCGGCATGGGGCTCGACGTGCGGGTCACCGCAACGGAGGGGTGCACGGCCCGGGACCTCGCGCGGGACATCGACCGCTTCCGCCCCGACATCCTTCACGTGCACAACGCCTACCGCGCCGGCGGGCCCCTGCTGGAAGCGGCGTATGCGATGCCCCGGAGAGACCTTCCCTTCGTGGTGTCCCCCTCGGGCACCGACATGAACCTCGAATCCCGGGTGCCGGGGAGGAGAAAGATCGTCGACACGGTCCTTCGACGCGCCGATGCGGTGATCGTCCAGAGCGAGGAGGGCAGGGCGCGCCTTCAGGAAATCGTCCCCGAGATGATGGACCGGGTTTCCCTCGTTCCGAAGTCCTTCGTCTGGATGGGCGAAGAGGCGCACGACCTCAGGGCTTCGTGCGGTCTGGGTCCCGAAGACGTGGTTTTCTTCATGCCCGCGGGGGTCCGGCCGGTGAAAGGCAACGTCGAATGCCTGCTCGGCTTCGAGAACGTCCGCCGCCGGCGCCCGGGCGCCCGCATCGTCTTTTCGGGGCCCGCACTGGACAAAGGGTACGCGGACCGATTCCGCAGGGAGGTGCAGCGGCTGAAGGGATTCGCAAGCTGGATCCCGCCGATCACGCCGTCGGCCATGCGTTCGGCCTACGAGTCTGCGGACGTGGTCGTGAACGCGTCCTTCTCCGAAGGGCTCTCCAACGTCCTCATCGAGGGGAAGGCGGCCGGGAAGCCCCTGCTGGCCTCGGACATCCCCGGCAACCGCTGGCCCGTCCTGGGGGACCCGGGCGATGCGCCCATGGGGCTGCTCTTCAACCCGTCGGAGGCGGGGGATTTCACGGACAAGGCGCTTCGCCTCATCGACGATGACGGGCTGAGACTCAGGCTCGGCGAAGCCGGCGCGGCCTATGCGAGGCGCATGCCGGGGCCCTGCGACGAGGCCCGGGCGCTTGTAGCGGTGTACGAGAAAACCTTGGGTCGCAAGGGTCTTGTGGCCATGGGACAGGGCAAAGGATAAAGAAGCACGGGTGCGGAAACTTCGAAGAGGAATGCTCTGCGGGGCATTCCTCTTATTGCTTCATGCCTTGCCCCCGGTCCTGCGCTTCGTGCCCGTCCTGCGCCCCTCTCCTGTGTTGAAAACCCGGATTTTCACCCCGAATCAGGCATTTGCGCAGGCAGAGTCCGGCATGTGAGCCGGGCAACTCTCTTCGACGGGTCATGTCGCCCTCCCGGGTCATAACTGTAAAACAACCCTTACATTTTTCATTAGAAGACTAAGCTCTTGAACGGATTCGTCATTTTCCGATTCCCACCGTTCCGGATCGGTTGCGCTGTAAAAACATTTTACGAAAATCGCAGGATATAAACAACCCACATTCAAATATCATCAATGATATCAGGCACATGTTTTCCGGCACATCTAATGCAACGAATTATTGCGTTATTGCGGCAGAGCAGAGAGCAATAACTTTACCCCTCAAAATCCATTCAGAAATAATAATCGAAACCAACTTGGGAGGAATCTTTTTATGCGGAAGAACATCTCGGCGCGCGTTCTCATTGTCTCGATTCTTGTGATACTGGCGGTTCTTTCGGGTTGCGGCAAGATGGATTTCAAGTCCGAGTACCAGGTCGTGTTTCTGACCAACGGCCAGGCGTTCATTGGCAAGCTCGAGGGCGCGGGCTCGGAATACCCCCTCCTCAGGGACGTGTATTACATCCAGAGCGGGGTGGATCAGGGCACAAAGCAGGTCACCAATGTCCTCGTAAAGCGAGGCAAGGAGCTGCACGGGCCGGACTTCATGTACATCAATGCCCGGAACATCCTTATGATCGAGCCCGTGTCGGCCGAGTCCCAGGTGGGCAAGCTGATCAAGGAGGCCAAGGCACAGGAGACCAAGGCGCAGTCGAAGTAACACGGCAGAAGGATGAGAAGCAGAAGCAGGCAGGGAGGGGGCGAGATGAAAACAAGACCCGTGATCCGTCGGAAGTCTTTCCGTCGGTTGCTGAGCGCTCTGATGGTCATAGCCGTCTGCACTGGCGGTTACTGTATCGCCTACGCCCAGGATGCGGTATGGAACGGGGGCACCGGTTTATGGTCGGTCGCAAGCAACTGGACCCCTGCCACGATACCAAACGGGGCTTCTTACAATGTCTTCATTGACGGCGGCAAAACGGGCGTCACCTCCACCGTCACCCTCGATGTGAACGCAAGCATCGCCAGCCTTACTATCGACGCCAACAGCTCCACTCCTAATGACAAGCTTATCATTGGGAGCGGGATATCTCTCACCCTCACCGGTGCGGCTGACGTGGTGAACAACGGGACCATCGAATTAGCCCCGAGTTCCGCAGAAACGCGTCTGATGCTGGGTGCCAGCAGCGTGGTTTTTTCCGGCACAGGCGAGATCGTCCTCGGTGCAGGTGATAACGGGATTCGGTCCCGGATCAGCTCGTTGAACGCGAACTACGTGCTCGTGAACGATACGGGCCATACGATCAGGGGTGCGGGTTTTATCGGTGAGAACAATCTCATCCTCACTAACCGGGGCACGATCACGGCGGACAACAGCAGCTACAGCCTCATCATCAACCCGAGCGCGAGCGGAACCTCCACCAACACGGGCACCCTGCAGGCCACGGGCGGTGCCACGCTGCAGCTGTGGAACAGAACGTACACCAACACAGGGGGCACCATCCTGGCGACCGGAGCCGGCTCAGCTGTACTCT
>Ga0067045_1028444_pt1 | contig 33267 bp, 28 predicted proteins | sample TerdegcTABiofilm_FD_59184 | JGI IMG/M metagenome (GOLD analysis project Ga0067045, IMG submission 59184) | Combined Assembly of (Gp0054472, Gp0054536) Wastewater bioreactor microbial communities from Singapore -Terephthalate degrading...
ATAACCCCAGAATTTGCCGACACTCGGGAAGGTCTTTGGCTTGCAGAGAACGCCTGGCAGTATGGGTTTTCCCTCTCCTATCCCGAAGGCCAAGAGGAGCTGACAGGATACAAGTATGAGCCCTGGCATTACCGGTATCTGGGCAGAACCGGAACCCTGTTAGAGAAAGAGTTTTTTATGAAAAATCAGCAGGTATTCCTTCTCTTCTTAAAGGAAAAGGGAGATCTCTTCAGGCTCCGGGATTAGGATCGGCAGGGATGAAAAGAATCGAACTTCTATCTCCGGCGGGAAATCTTGAAAAACTGGATTATGCCTACACCTATGGAGCCGATGCTGCTTACATCGGATTTTCCGATTTTTCTCTCCGTACCAGGGCTGATAATTTCCACCAAGCTCAAAGGGAGGAGATTATCAGGATAAAGGGGAAAAAACGGCTTTACTGTGCTCTTAACATCTACCTCTTGGATTCCGATTTTACAAAATTGATGGAGATGCTTAGTCAAATCCGGGAGATCCCCTTCGATGCTTTTATTATCAGCGACCTCGGTCTTGTGGATCTCCTAAAAAGGGAATTCCCTTCCACTCCCCTGCACCTGAGTACCCAGGCAAACTGCCTTAACTCCGGTTCGGCTAAGGTTTACAGGGATCTCGGTTTTAAAAGGATTATTCTGGGGAGAGAGACACCGGTTTGGGGAATCAAAAGTATAAAGGACCAGCTTCCTGACATGGAGCTGGAGGTTTTTGTTCACGGGGCTATGTGTCTTGCCTACTCGGGCAGATGTTTCCTCAGCGCCTACATGGCAGGCCGGTCGGCCAACCGCGGGGACTGTGCCCACTCCTGCCGTTGGAACTATAGAATTCTGGAGGAGGAAAAGAGACCAGGGGAATATTTCCCAATTCTTGAGGAAGAGGGATACACATCGATTCTCTCCTCCAAGGATCTTTGTATGATTGACCACCTTAAGGAACTTGCCGGGGCAGGAGCCGATGCGGTAAAAATTGAAGGCCGGATGAAATCCCTCTACTATACCGCTGTGGTAACCCGGGCTTACAGGAAGGCCCTGGATGCTTTACAGGGGGAAAAGGTTCCCTTTCTTGAGGAATACAGGGAGGATCTCTTTAAGGTAAGCCATAGGGAGTATTCCACAGGATTCTTCTTTGATAAATCTGATATTGAAAAACCTGCCTTGGGGGAATATCTCAGGGACTATCAGTTTATTGGTACCATTGGAAAACCTTTAGGGGAAAACCGGTTTTTGATAAATCTCAAGAATTCAATTAAAACAGGAGAGACCCTCGAGTATCTGGGTGCAGATATACCCTGTATCCAAGACAGCGGTTTCAGGCTTTTTAATGAACAGGGAGAAGCCATCGATAAATCAGATCATGGAAAGGTTACAATTCTTTCCACAGATAAATCGGTGGCTCCTAAATTCATTATCCGTAAGAGGTTATAGGATCTCCGGCACCTTTCTTACTGCTCCGGTATCGGCGGAGGAGGCAAAGAGGGCATAGCTTCTTAAAGCTGCTGAAAGCTTCCTCTCTCTCGTTCTGGGAGTGTAAGCTGCCTTGCCCCGGGCTTTCTGTTCTGCCTCCCTTTTGGCCAGTATATCCGGTTCCACAAGAAGAGTAAGAGATCTTTCTGGTATATTTATCTCTATAAGATCACCCGTTTCTACTAAAGCGATAGTTCCGCCCGAGGCAGCCTCCGGTGATACATGGCCCAGGGAGAGCCCTGAGGTACCGCCGGAGAATCTCCCGTCCGTCACCAAGGCGCAGGCAGCACCGAGACCTACAGACTTAAGATAAGAGGTGGGGTACAGCATCTCCTGCATTCCTGGACCTCCCTTGGGCCCTTCGTAACGGATCACCACCACATCTCCAGCCTTAACCTCGCCAGAGAGTATACCTTCGCAGGCTTCTTCCTGGGATTCATAAACCACAGCTCTGCCTTTAAACTGGAAAAGCTCCTCCGCTACTCCCGCGGTTTTTACAATTGCTCCCTTGGGTGCTAGATTTCCCGTCAAAACCGCTAGACCTCCATCAGGGTAGTAGCAGGAATCCTTCTCCCGAATACAACCTCCCTTTCGATCCAGATCCAGCTCAGCATATATGGTTTTCTGGGAGGCAAAGACAAGGTTTCTTCCGCTCCTTCCCGGGGCGCTGTGGTACAGGTCCCGGGCTTCTTCGCTAATCTCCGGCAGGGTTACACTGTACTTGTTAAGGGTTTCCTTAAGGGAGGGGGAATCGATTCTGGGAGTTCCTGTATTTATAAGCCCCATCTTATCCAACTCTGCCAATATCCCAAGAATACCCCCTGCCCGGTGAACATCCTCCACGTGATAAGAGGAACTTGGCGCCACCTTGCAAAGACAAGGCACCTTTCTGGAAAGGTTGTCTATATCCTTAAGGGAAAAATCCACATCCCCCTCAGTGGCCACAGCTAAAAGATGGAGAACCGTATTTGTGGAACCCCCCATGGCTATATCTAAAGACATGGCATTTAAGAAGGATTCTCTGCTCATTATGGATCTTGGCAATACAGAGGTATCTCCATCCCTGTAATACTGAAGGGTTTTTTCTACCAGAGTATGCGCCGCAGTTCTGAATAGCTTCTTCCTGTTCACATGGGTTGCCACCAACGTTCCGTTTCCAGGCAGAGCCATACCCAGGGCTTCGGTAAGACAGTTCATGGAATTAGCGGTAAACATGCCTGAACAGCATCCACAGGTGGGGCAGGCCGATCTTTCGTAGTCCAGAACCATTTCGTCCGAGGCCTTGGGATCCCCAGCCATTACCATGGCATCAATTAGATCCAGGCGCTTGTTTCCAGACCCTCCCGATTCCATCGGACCGCCGGATATAAAAAGGGTTGGGATGTTGAGCCGCATGGCAGCAAGCAACATCCCGGGGGTAGTTTTATCACAGTTGCTTATACAGATAAGGGCATCGGCACAGTGGGCATTCACCATGAATTCCACAGTATCTGCTATCAGTTCCCGGGAAGGAAGGGAATAGAGCATCCCCTCATGTCCCATGGCTATTCCATCATCCACCGCAATAGTGCCAAATTCTGCGGCAAAGTATCCACGTTTTTCAATAAGCTCCTTTATGTATTGACCAACCCCCTCCAGGTGGACATGGCCAGGAGCAAATTGGGTAAAACTGTTTGCTATGGCAAAAATCGGTTTGCCGAACTGCTCTTCCTTCATACCATTGGCCCGCCACAGGCTCCTCGCTCCGGCCATTCTCCTTCCCTGGGTAGTGGTGTTGCTTCTTAAGGGTATCTTCATCCTCTTCTCCTCTCTAATCCCTGATATTTATCCTTCCCGCCATGGGAACAAATCTTACAGCCCCAAGATTTTTCCTCTCTATCCTGCTACCATAACGGGTAAACAGGATCAGATCCTGCCCTAAGTCCGGATTCCCCAAAGGAATAACCAGTCTTCCCCCCTCGGAAAGTTGGGAAAGCAGGTTCGAAGGAACCTTTGGTGCCCCGGCGGTTACAATTATGGCATCAAAAGGGGCTTCCTCCGGTATTCCATAAAAACCATCCCCAAGACGGAAATGGATGTTGGAATATCCGAGCCCTTCCAGGATCCTCCGGGATCTTTCAAAAAGGGGCTTTCTGTATTCAATTGTAAATATTTTTTCTGCTATAAGAGCCAGGACCGCAGTTTGATAACCACAGCCTGTACCGATTTCCAACACCTTTTCTCCTCCCTGGAGATTCAAAGTGCTGGTCATAAGGGCTACAATATAGGGTTGCGATATGGTTTGTCCATAGCCTATAGGCAAGGGTCTGTCTTCAAAGGCCTCTCCCCTCTTTTCCAGAGGCACAAAAAGTTCTCTGGGTACCCTTTTAAGGGCAGAAATAACCCAAGGGTCCCTAATTCCCCGGGCCTCTATCTGGCTTTCCACCATTAGTGATAGGAGCTTAGATTCCTGCATCTCCTCTCCAATCTGCCGGGACTGCCTGGAGTATCCTCATTTTACAAAGAAAATATTCCTCCCTCAGAGTTTCAATTTCCGCATTATAATACCCTCTTAAAACTGACTCCGGAAAGATGGGTCTGTATATAGAGAGGAATTTTGCCTCTGCAGATCTAAGGGAGTCGATTCTTCTATTGATTGATACAAGTCTCGTGCGGATCCTGGAGTATCGTTCCGCCTTGGCTGGTAGATCCTGAAGAAAGAGAAGAATATCCCTTTTAACCTGCCTTAGATCAGTCCAGATCCTTGATAGGGATCTTTCAAAGGTCTTTGAAAAGAGCCGCCTCTCTTCCGAATCTTCCCTTTGGTAGGAGAAGATCCTTCTCAAAACCTTTTCGTAATCTCTGGGAAGGGTAAACTTAAAATAAGAATCCCTCCGGTTTAGAACAAGGGGTTTTACGGTCATGTTTTTTTCTTCTGCTTCAATCCTGAAAGCCTGGACCTGGCCTAGAAGGTTCTTTGCATACCACTCATCCCATTCCCGACCCGGTCCCAACCTTAAGACAGGTTCCTGGTTTTGGGAGTGGCAGAATTTCAATACCTTAAAAAAACACTCCCTTCTTGCCTGGTTAAAGGCAGTAAAGGGAGAGGAGAGATCAAGAACAATATATTTTAGTCCAGGCGCAAGACCAATTAGATCCTCAATCAGTTCCTCCTGAAAAAGCACCGCTCCCGGTGCCTCAGGATCTAGGGAACCTATTCTTCCGTTTTTATCCCGGAGATGGGAAAAGGGGGATAGGGAGAGGGCAAATTCTAGGTTTGTGAAACAGGAAAGAACCGGTATCAAGGTTACACCGGAAACAGAGGCTGTTTTATAAAATCCTGTAATCGCCTCCTCCGGATAGGCCGCCTCTATCCTGAAACTTCTATGAAAACTCCAAGGGTAACTGGATCCCCAATTTACTATAACCGTACCTATCCCTGCCCTTGAAGCTTGATTCAAAATATCACAGACCCTCCCCTCCAAGGGGGGGAATAATCCCAGCTCAAGATAAACTGTATTGTTGAGAACTATATTCTCCATATCCAGTTATCAGATTAACTTTCCTTATCCATTTATTCAATAACAATAAACTTTTTCCATTTAAAGTTATACTGGAAGATCTGGTCATGAACGATTTTTTAGTTTACTCTGAGATTTAAAAAAATGAGGTTTTTATAAAAATCGGGGAGCAAAAGATGAAGGACACAGAAAAATTATTAGCAGAAAAGGGATTAAAAATCCCTAAACTTTTACTTCCAACGGAAGGAACTGATTTACAAAAATGGGCCGTGGTGGCCTGTGATCAATACACCTCTCAAAGGGATTACTGGAAGAGAGTTAAGGATTTTACCGAAGGGTATCCCACTACCCTCAATTTGATATTTCCAGAGGCGTATCTTGAAGACCCTAATCCGGAGGAGAGGATTTCATCCATCCATAAATCCATGCGGGAGTATCTGGATAAGGGAGTTATTAAGGAAACGGAGCCTCAATTTATCCTTGTAAAAAGATCCTTTCCCAAGGGTAAAAATCCAAGATGGGGCCTCGTGGCAGCCCTGGATCTGGAGCATTACGATTACCACCGGGATTCCACAACCCTTATCAGAGCTACGGAAGGCACTATTGAAGAGAGGATACCCCCAAGAAAAAGGATCAGACTGAATGCACCTATAGAATTACCCCATATCTTAGTCCTGATCGACGACCCCTTTAAGGGTGTACTGGAACCCTTGATTGCCAGATCTGATACTCTTCCTTTGGCATACGATTTTGATCTTATGATGGAAAGTGGTCATGTGACCGGTTACAGAATTGCAGATCCTTCTCTATTTACTTCCATCTTAGAAGGATTAAACAGGATAGCAGATAAGGATCGCTTTGAAAAAGCCTATGGGAATCCCAATCCTCTTCTCTATGCTCTCGGAGACGGGAACCACTCCCTAGCCACCGCAAAGACAGTATGGGAGGAGATAAAAAATGCTGCCAAGGATAAAAGTCTGATAGAAAACCATCCTGCACGCTACGCCCTGGTGGAAATAGTCAATATATACGATCCTGGAATAGAATTCGAACCTATTTACAGGGTTCTTTTTTCCCTATACGAGGAAAAACTGTTCCAGGCTTTCACAGAAGGGAACAATTGGAGAATTGAGAGGCGAAACTCTTTGGAAGAGACCTTGAAGGATATTGAAAGGGGAGGGAGAGGTCATACCGTAGGTTTTGCCTCCTCAAAGGGTTACGGACTGCTTATCTGTGATAAGCCGGAGGCAACACTGCCGGTAGGTTCCCTACAATCCCTTCTTGACGGGTATTTAAAGCAGAACCCAGAAATCCTAATTGATTATATCCACGGAATTGAACCCACCCATACCCTGGGAACCAAGCCTGGGAATATCGGTTTTTTCCTGCCCGGGATAGAGAAGAAGGATTTCTTTCGGACTGTAATTCAAGATGGGGCTTTTCCTAGAAAAACCTTTTCCATGGGAGAAGCCTACGAAAAACGCTTCTATATTGAAGGCAGAAAAATTCTTTAGATCAAGTTTATAACTGGGGATAAAAAGAAAATCCAGGGGAATGTGCTGCGGACCAATCTCTGCATCCCCCTGGACCCAGGAGAAAGTGAAGCATGTTCACATCTAATTGTATCACATTAGTGAAGAATATTCCAAGGAAAAAGTATATAAAAAACAATTTCCCAGTGATCAAGCAGGCTCTAGGTTAAAGCATTCAAAGAAACAGCCTGGGATAGGTTGAAAACTGTGGCGAAATGCCAAACAGAGGGCTTATGTTATCCTTCCTTGGATCTTAAGGTCTGAATTCTTTAATATCATATCCGTGTTTTCTTAATAATCCGCTGACAAGGAAGGTTAATGCACCGCCGGTAAGAGAAATTATTCCAAGAAGACTGCTGTACTCCTTTTTTTCCATTCGATTATTAAGTATTGTGCCAATTGTAAAAAAGTTTTTTCTTGGCCTATATCCATAAACGGTTATGATCCCTTCCTGGGGTTGTAAAAAACCTAATTCCCTGGAAAGAAGGCCAAGGGTTTCGGGATCTGCAACAAGATTATCCAGTTGCAGAGATAGATTCCTGTTTATCTCCTTAAGCTGCATCAGATTGGTTTCCAGTCGATCCTTGTATTTTAAAAGTCTCTTTAATTCAGAATATCCAGTAGAGCTATAGAAAAAGTTAGAAAGGCAATATATCAAAAAGGCGGTATATAGAGCCAAACATAATCGCAGGGTTATCCTCATATCCCTTATTACGGAGGATAATTTCTATATCTTTACCGAATTCTCCCCCCTTATTGTGGAAAATATTATAGGAAAGGGTACTATCAATTTTCTAAAACCTTTTCTATAATAAAGTGACCTCTTTTTTTCCAGGGATCCCCTTTGAATATTTTTTAAATTTAGGGATCCGGTTTTTAGGGGGATCCTAAAAACAAGGTTATTAAAAGCTCTGGAAATAAAAGTATAAAAATTAGAGAAGGTTTACCGAGAATATCAATAGGGTGATCTCTATTTAGGAGTAAGGAATGACCGATTTAAACGCAAAAGAGGATATCCAAGAGGAAAAGGATGAAGATCTTGAGCAGTATGGCGTGTGGGTCAAAGTAGGACCTGAAGATATCCTTGAGGAGGAGGAGGAAGATTCTGCGGTCGAGGATTTTGACCTTGAGGATCTGGATTCGGAGGAAGAAAAATTCAGACTCTCCCTGGAGGAAGAGGATCTCCTAGGATCCCTGGAGAAGGAGGAACCGGCGGAAGAGAATCTGGATTTTAGCCTCCCAGAAGACTTGGAGGAAATGGATATCTCCTCCCTGGAGGAATCGGATCTTTCCGATTTTGAGGAAAAAGAGGCAAAAAACGGGAATGAGGATTCCTTTCCAGATATTGACATAGACCTTGATCTTGAAGAATCCTTAGAACAGGAGATAGAGGATATAGAACTTCCTGATATCTCTTTAGAGGAAGAAACTGATACTGTTTCCGATGATAAAGGGGGTGTTTTGTCAATGAATTTAGAAGAAATGGATGAATCTGACCTGGAATTGGAGGAACCTGATCTTTCGGATATTGAAGAGGTGGAGGATATTGATCTTTCTGCGACCACCCTACCTACAGCAGAGGATTCCCTTGAGGATCTTGATCTTTCTGAAATAGAACAATCCGATTTTGGCGAAGATCTACCGGAACTGGAAATAGAAACCATAACGGATTTAAAGGAAACCGCGGATTCCATAATAGAAGAGGTCCCGGAGATAGATGATGTTGAAGCCTTTCAGGAGGATATGCTTGAGGAAGAGGAAGGAGTTGCAGAAGAAAAAGAACCCCAACCCCAGGATTCCACAACTTCAATACTTTTAAAAATTGAGCAGGAGCTTCAATCCATAAAAGCAGAATTAACCTCCCTTAAACAAGAGCTGACTCATTTACGCCCCTCTGCAGAACCAGTTTTGAAAACAGAGAAACAGGAGGAGGAAGAAGCAGCCGGGTTCTTTGAGGAAGACGAGGATGAAACAATTGCCCTAACAGGTGATGAACTGGACAACATCCTTAATACTGCAGATATAACAGAAGAAACCGGGGAAGGGACTATTCTTGCCGAGGACACCGATCTTCTGCAAACAGAACAGGAAGAGCCTGAACAAAGGGAGGATATAATCCCCTTCCAGGAAGAGGAAGAGCCTGTTCTAGCGGAATCAGAGGATATTTTAGAAGAGATCGAAATAGATATTCCAGAAGAGGAAACCCTTGATTTAGACGAGATTGAACCACAGAAGGAAGAGGATCTTTCCGACCTGAGTGAAATAGAGATTCCAGAAGAGGAGTTTGAGATTTCGGAAGAGCTCGACCAGGAACTGGAGGAAGCAGCTCTTCCAGAGGAAGATATTCCGGTTGAAGAGGCTGAGGAAGAGGTTATTCTTGAAGAACCCTTTGAAGAAGAAGCCTTCGAAATATCCGTGGCGGAGGAGGAGATACCTGTTCTTGAGTCTAAGGAGGATCTTGAAACTGAAAAGATTCTTGATAATGTTCAGGATATAGAGATAGATGTAGAAGAGGATATTGAAGTTTCTCTAGACTCGGAAGAAAAGACTGAGGAAAAGGAAGAAACCGTCATTCCTGGTGTATTAAAGGACGAGATTAAGGCTGTACTATCCTATATGGATCAGCTGCTTGATTCCCTGCCAGAGGAAAAGATCCAGGAATTTGCCCAGTCTGAACATTTTGCGGTTTACAGGAAACTCTTTGAGGAATTGGGGTTAAACACATAATGGGTTTACTGCAGAAGGCACAAAAAGAATCAGAAAAAAGTAAGAGGCCTTCCGGCCTCTTACAAAAAGCCCTTGAGCTTTCGGAGGAGAGCAAGGGGGAAGATAAAAAAGACAATAAAAGAGAAGAAGTAAAAAAAAAATAATAACTGACTCCTCTTCCGGTTTCAGAATTGATTTCGCCTTTCTGGAGAAGGAGATAAATAATCTAAAAGGGGGGATAGAATACCCCTTTAAACTTTTTGAACTCCTTACAAGGTTCCTTTCTCTAGGAAAGGGAGCTTTACTTTTCTGCGATATGGAAAAAGAACTGTATATTCCCTGGTGCACCAAGGGGTTCGATCCCACTACAAAAAGTAGAATACGAATTGCAGAAGAGGTTGTCTCTGCACTTTCTCTTAAAAACAGAATGATGGTTATCTCGGAGAAATCCCAGAAACAATTATTTAGACCCTATTTTTCCTTCCGGGAATTTGAGCTTTTAGAGAATATTTTGCTCCTACCCCTCTCCTCCGGTTCCCTACCCGCTGCAATACTTCTGGTTACAGAGTCTCCAATTCTTCTGCGAACAGAGGAGGAATTGGAGAGGTTAAGGAATTTTCTCAGTTCTTCCGCAGGCAGGAATTTAGATCACTTGCGGGAAACCAAATTCAAAGGCCTACTCCCTTCAAAACCCCTGGAACCCTCATCTCTTAAGACAGAACTGGAAAGAATCCTAGCTTTTGTAAAAATCCGAAACTGGAAAATCTCACTTTTTCATTTGGATATTGCCGAGGTAGTAAAAAGCCTAACCTTGCAAGGATTCAATCTGGATTCCTTGAGAATCTTTATGGATCTTTCAAAGCTTCTCGGGTCTATGCTCTCCTCCAACGGAAAGTTCCTGATAACCGCCTCCGGTCAATTTCTGATAATCCTGTACTCCATTACCAGCTACACAGAGGATCTATTGGCACACCAGATCTCTCTCGCCCTGCAGGATTTTTATGAAACCTCTATTCCCATGGAGGTTAAGGTACTCTCCTCCTTTGTGTATCCCGACCAGGGGGAAAATCTCTTTGATTTTCTAAAGAGCATCAATGTTCAGACTTGAAAAGTCTAAGACAGGAGCATTATATGCTCTCTTTGAAGATCGGTTTATCCACTCCCCCTACGACCCGGAGAGAGAAGCCCAAAGATTCGTTCAGGAAAGGGTTAAGGAAACGCCCTCCACCGTTATCATTGCCGGAGCAGGATTGGGTTATATAAATAAAATAGTCCGATCTTTGTACAGGAATTGTAAAATAGTAACTCTGGAGGGAACTAGTTTTTTCAGAGACCTCGCATGCCAGGAGTCTGACCGATACTGGGATCCCTCCTCCAGAGAGAGTATCTATTCCTTTCTCCATTCTTCAATAGAAGAAGTTGACCTTGAGGGTCTTGTTTTTTTAGAATGGAAGCCTTCCCTGCAGACCTTTCCTATTATGGCAGAAAGGATATCAAAAGCTGTAAGATCCTTTATCCTGGAACTTTCTGGCAATATCCAAACCTCAGGATGCTTTGGCAAAGTATGGTTAAAAAATCTGATAGATAATTTTCTTTCCTTGGAGAATTACAAAGCATTGACGCATCAAGGGACCATACCAGTCCTGATTGCTGCTTCGGGACCTTCCCTGAATAGGCTGGTTTCCATATTTCTACACAAACCAAGGAATTACTATCTTGTAGCACTTCCCTCATCTTTTCTATTTTTCCGGGATAATTGCCTGGATATTGATTTAGGTATAAACACTGATCCGGGATACTATGCCTCAAAACATCTCTTGTCTGCTCCCACTCCAGGGGAATTCCCCCTCTCCTTTCCGCTTACAGCTTGTAGACCTCCCAGAGATAGATACTTTGAACCGGTTATAATTAACCAAAAAAGTTTATTTGAAACAGAACTCCTTAATGCTGCCGGTTATAGTTCCCTCGAACTACCCTCCCATGGTACCGTGGCCGGAACAGCCCTGTATCTCGCCAGGAAAATCTCCCGGGGAAGGATCTATTTTGCAGGCCTAGATCTAGCCTTCGAGGATACAAGGAGTCATGTAAAACCCCACACCTTTGATATTTATCCCTTTCTTGAAAGCTCCAGGATAAAACCGCAATATTCCCAGGTCTATATAAAATCCAGGGAGAATGCTCCAGAAAGGATTGATCAACTCTGGAGAAGCTCCTTACCCTTAAAAACTTATAAGGAATGGTTTTCCTCCCATGGTGGTCCTTTTAAAAACCTGCTTTACAGGATCAATGAAACACCCAACAACATCCTTGGTATTTCGGAATTAGGGAGAAAAGAATTCCAGGAAATTATAGAAAATCCTGGAGAGAAAGACCTTCCCTGCTTTGCCACAGCTTCCGCTCTTTCTAAGGAAAAGAGAAAAAGAATTGCCCTGGATTTAATCAAGAGTATTAGCGGGGAACTTCAGGCCACCCTTATTCATAAAACCTCCTCAGTGGCCGAGAAACTAAAGGACCGTGAATCGAGGGGTCACAAAATCCTCGCTTCCATGGATCTTCCTTTGCTTTTGGAAGTAAAAAAAAGTGCAAGATTACAGGGGTCGGATATAGCCCTGGAGAGGCTTTCAAAGGGCATCTCCAGAAATATTGCCTTTCTGGATTCCCTTAGAGAGAGGATACTCAATTATGAAGGATAGAAGTATTCTTGAAAGAAACCTGCTGGCCTTATCAGCCAGGAACCCAGCTCAATCAATTAAGGTAAGCCGGGCAGAGGAAAAATCGGATATTGGTTTTCAGTATTCCAGAACCGGTAAAATCATCCCCTACTATAAAAAGAAGGACAGAGCCTTCTTCCTCCACTCTCTAATGGATCCGGACCGGGAAGCGCAGGGGATCTTTGATACCCATGCCAGAGGAGGCTACGTAGTTTTTCTAGGTTTGGGCGGAGGTTACCATATCTTTCCCTTTTTAAAAGAGACCTCAATTAACAAAATATTGATTATAGATACAGATATCTCCTTTTTTAAATCAATTCTCTCCAGGTTAGATCTGTATGACCTTATTCTCGACCGCCGGGTGGATTTTCTAATTGATCCAAAACCAGAGGAGATAAAGGAGTTCCTTCTTGCCTCTTATGTTCCCGCCCTGACTGGAAACCTAACCACTGTTCCCCTACGGGCCAGGATGCAAAGCGACAACCTCTTTTTTGAATCAATTATCAGTGCTATAAAGGATACCATAGGCCTTCTCGCTGATGACTATACAGTTCAAGTGCATTTCGGTAAAAAGTGGTTTAAAAACTCTCTGGTAAATCTGGAAAAGGCAGAGAAGGCAATTACAACCTTAAAGCCAATAAGACGTGCCCTGGTTACTGGTGCAGGCCCCTCTCTGGAGGAACAGCTTCCCTTTTTAAAAGAAATTAGATCTACAGGAACACTCATAGCCACGGATACTTCCTTTGCCTTCCTTATAAGAAACGATATTATACCAGACATAATTATCTCCATAGATTGTCAACATATTACCTATCATCATTTTCTCCAGGGCTATCCCAAAGAGATTCCCCTGGTTCTAGACCTTGCCTCGCCCCCGGCATTGACAAGACTAACCGATAAATGCGTTTTCTTTTCCTCTGGACATCCCTTCTCCCAGTATATTAATAGGAATTGGAGGAGGTTCCCTTTTATCGATATCTCCGGGGGAAATGTCTCCCATGCGGCAGTCTCCTTAGCTGACACACTAGGGGCTCAAGAGTGTTATCTCTTTGGTGCGGATTTCTCTTACCCCCGGGGGAAAAGCTATTCCCGCGGGACCTACATGTATCCCTATTTTTTATCAAAAACCTCCCGAGAAAGCCCTCTAGAAGACGCTTTCTACGGATTCCTGATGAGGAATGCTAATATCCTTAAGGAGAGGAGGGATTACGGCTGGCTTTATACAACCCGACCCATGATAAGCTATAGAGAACGCTTGGAAGAAGCGGCAAAGAGGCTCTCTGTAAAGGTAATACCTGTGGATGGATCTGGAGTTCCCTTAACCTTTCCTGAACAGGGGAAAAAAAGGGAAACCGGGATCCGCACAGTTTTTTCTGCAGGGTTACCCCTTTGTGAGTGGAGGGATTTTATGCAGACCTATTCGGAAAGACTTGCAGCCCTACCCCCTCCCATCGAACCTTTAACAGAATACCTGTCGGCTCTTCCTGCAGCACAGCAGGATCTTTGGAAAACCGTATACCCGGTAGCAGCTGTGTTAAGGAAAACCAGAGATAAATCTTTGGAAAAGGGAAGCTCCCTTCTTACCCTTGCTCAGCAATGGACTGTAAATACAGTAAGAGAATACCTTTATACAGTATAGGAGATAGCTGCATAGCCAACAAAGGAATCTGCAGGATCTACATCATAACTGGTGTAGTAACCAAGAAGAATTCCCTCCCGGGCTCCCATATGTCTTGCCATTTCCAGGGCACAGACTGCAGCACCGGCTGAACAAGCCGAGGATTCCAGGGCTGCAACAGTTAAGGCTCCTTTGCTATTCATGGAAAGCAAATTAGAGATTATTCTTTTATCATTTACTTCCTTGACCCAAGTAACAGCCTCTTTGCCCCTGCCCTTGACAAGAAAACCGTAATTCGCACCATAATGGGTAAGATCCGTGGAACCAATTACCACAATTTTTCTATCCAAGGTTTTTTCAGCGACCACCAGTTGTTCACCTAGTTTCTCAGATTCTATAGAGGGAGCCACTCTAATCCATAGGGCTTTAGCCTGCGGAAAGGCAGCTTTAACCAGGGGTAATTGAATCTCTACGGTATTATCTGCGGAATTATCCTCCCGGATTCTTGCCACTTCCTTAAGATACTCCCTTAATTCAAGATCTGCAGAAAGTATACCCAGAGGAGTTTCATAACCCTCCTCCGGTGCAGCCATGATTCCTGAGTTTTCTCTTAAGTGCCCGCCAACCACAACAACAGTTTCAGCCTCTGGCGATAGTGCCTTTATTCCCCTCCAGGCTAAGGCACCGGAGTAGTACCATCCTGCATGGGGAACCACTACAGAGACTGCCCTTCCCTGCGGAACAGGAAGGTTTTCCCAAGATTTGATCTGTCTGTGAACTTCTCTCTCCGTTTCCGGATACCATCCGGAAGGGAGAATCCTTTTTCTAATCCTCATATCCCACACCTTAATAAAAACCTATCTTTAATAGTAACATTTTATTTCATTAACCATAAAAAAAGAATTCACAATTTTTAAAATTACCTTATAATGAGACCTATGGAAAAGAAGTTAAACCGTGCTTATCTTGTGTTCAGTCTCTGTTTTTTCCTCGGCCTCTGTTTATGGGGAGTATTTGGAATAAACAGGATAAGAAATCGAAACATTGAAGATGGTCACATTACTTTCAACAAGGTTAAGGATACAATTCTGGCCTCCTATCTCGTGGATAACCGTTTTGATTCTCCCTACTTTAAAGTAGCACTCGAGACCTTTTTTAACCGGGAGCCCTCTCTGCGAGCCCTCTTAATCTACTCCAGCAGCAATGGAATTGAATATTTTTTTACCCATGATTCTTCCTATTTCTTGATGCCCATAGAGGAGTGTCTTGAGATGAGGAAGAAACCAGACTACAATATCAAGGGTTTCAGTGAGCTTCTTCTATCCTCAAGTCTTTTAATACCTACAGCACCCTCCGGTTTCGAGGTTGATCTTATATACCAAACCTTTTCAAGAAGCCATATTATTTTAATATTAAAGCAGATACTCCTGGCTCTTATTGGTTTTCAAATTCTTACCGCTCTACTTCTTCTTATTCTTCAGATTACTTCCGGGAAGGGAAAAGCCATACACCACAAACAAGAAATTCCACACCCAGGGACAGAGCCTTCTGCTGCTCCTGATATTCTTCTGCAAAAGGAAGATCTCAAAGCCGCTTCTCGGGATAAACCGGCGGAGAGAGAGTTAAAAAAGGAGATAGAAGCGGAGGAAAATGAATATATAGCAAAGGAAGATACCAATGTCAGAGCTGGTCTCTTCTCGGAACGATCCGGCCTAGGCTGGGAGGCTTATCTGGAGGAACGGCTCAACGCAGAGCTTGCTAGAGCTGCATCCTTTGATCAGGATCTAACCTGTGCAGTCTTCGGTTCCTCAGTTCCCTGCCAGGAGGAGGATTACAGGATTGTAGGGAAGAAGATCATAGAATTCTTTAAATTCCAGGATCTTGCCTTTGAGCTGGGTGATTCCGGTTTTATTGTTATACTTCCCAACCTGGATCTGGATAGCGGGATTTTACAAGCAGAAGAGTTTTTACGAATACTGGATGAATCTTCCCTAGACTACGACTTTAAGGCTGGGCTTAGCTCCAGGAATGGAAGACTTATAAGGGCGAATCTAATTTTAAAAGAGACAAAAAGATCTCTGGAAAAGGCTCTTGAGGATAAGGAAAACAGAATAATAGCCTTCAGAACCGATCCTGTTAAATTCCGGCATTTTATTGCCTCCAAGGATTGATTAATCCACAAAGGGAATTGGGAGAACCTGTCTGTCCCTGGTTAAAAATGTATTTGGAAATATACTCTGTGCTTCCACAAGCAGCTGTTTCAACTCCCTTTCCATATATCTGGGGCTGTAATGGATAAGCCCCATCTCCTTTATGCCCCCAGCTTCTCTGGCAATCTCTGCCGCCTGCAGGGCGGTAAGATGTTTTTTTGTCGCCGCGCTCTCTGTAAGATCCTCGGTAAACATTCCTTCGCAGATAAAAAGATCGGAATTTGAAACCTCCCGGGATATTTCCGGAAGAAAGGAGGTGTCTGTTACATAGCTTATCTTTCTTCCGCTTCTTGCGACTCCGAGAACCTGTTCCGGTGAAATACAAATCCCTCCTGGGAGCTCTACCTTTTCTCCTTTTTGAAGGGCAGACCAGAGAGGGCCTCTTGGTATCCCTAGGGATAATGCCTTCTCGGGATAGAAAACCCCTGGACGAGGCAGTTCTTCCAAGGCATACCCCATACAGGGTTTTGTATGTCTTAAGGGAAAAGCCCGGACAGTGTAATCCTCCTGGGTATAGACAATTCCCGGTTCTGTAAATTCCTTTACTACTATTTCGTAATTTATATACATATCCAGGACCTTTCTTGAACTCTCGATATATTCTCTTATCTTTGGTGGCCCATAGATATAAAGTGGTTCGTCTCTTTCTACTTGAGAAGAGAGCATAAGTATTCCTGGTAATCCTGTAACATGATCCGCATGGGTGTGGGAGATGAAAATTGCAGAGATCTTCTTCCAGCGAAGGTTCAGCCTTCTAAGGCTGACCTGGGTGCCTTCTCCACAGTCGAAGAGAAGGAGATCCCCCTCCCTTCTAAGAAGTATAGATGTAAGATGTCGGTTGGGAAGAGGCATCATACCTCCGGTACCAAGTACAAACAGTTCAAGATTCATCCGCAACTACCTTAGTTTAGTGTTTGAGAATTTTATTAATTCTCCAAGGGTTAAGGCTTCCCAACGGGGTATTAAGGGTATGGTATAGCAAAAAAGGTTTTTGCAGGCAATAGCGTCATCTAAGGCCCTATGAGAATTTCCGGTTGGTAGATTAAGCTGCCGGGTAAGCCGGTCCAGGCTGAAGCCTGGGAATCCCTGAAAAACCCTTTTTGCCAGGGTTCTGGTATCGATTCCAAAATTGCCTAGTAAGGGAAGAGATGCCCCGCTTAGAGCTTTGTCTAAAAAGGAGATGTCGAATCCAATGTTATGACCTACCAGTACCGAATCGGTAAGAAAATCTAGGAACCGGGGAAGTATTTCTCCAAGGTAGGGTTGATTCTGCACCATGAAATCCTCAATACCATGGATCTTTATGGCTTCCTGAGGAATTTCAACTCCTGGATTGACGAGACTCTGAAACCTGCCCAATTCTTCCTGAAGGGTAAATTTCACTGCTCCAACTTCTACAATACTATGTACCGCTGGGTAAAGACCGGTGGTTTCAAAATCAAAGGCTACAAAAACCGATTCCTTTAAAGGCATCTCCTCCGGTTTTCGAGCAGCAAAATCGAAAAACTGTTCCATCATTCCTTTGTCTCAGGTTTAGGATATTCCTGCCGGGGACAGGGTTTTTTTAATCGCCTTTTTTCTAAACTCTATCTTCCCTTCTTTTACAGAAACCAGTATTGTATTGCCCGTAGAAAACCTTCCCTTTAGGATCTCTATGGAAAGAGGATCCTCTATCTCCTTCTGAATCAATCTTCTTAAGGGTCTCGCTCCGAATTTCGGATCAAATCCTTTTTCAATAAGATAATCCTTGGCCTTTTTGTGAAGTTCCAGATAGATGTTCATTTCAAAAAGGCGCAGAGATACCTCGGAGATCATTATATCAAGGATATTCCTTAGTTCCTCCCTGGTAAGGGCATGGAACACTACTATCTCATCCACCCTGTTGATGAATTCGGGTCTGAACATCCTTCTTAATTCGTTCATAGCAGAAGCCTTAATTTCGGAATAATTAAGGATTCCTTCCTCTGGCTGAAATCCCAAAGCAGAATCCCTTGTGATCTCCCTGGCTCCTGCATTGGAGGTCATTATTAGGATACTATTTTTAAAGGAAACCTTATGGCCCAGGTTATCCTGAAGCTCCCCCTCCTCGAGTACCTGTAAAAGGATATTGAATACATCGGGATGAGCCTTCTCGATCTCGTCCAGGAGTATTACACTGTAGGGTCTCCTTCGAATCTTTTCCGTAAGATATCCGCCTTCATCGTAACCGACATAACCTGGAGGTGCTCCAACCAAACGGGAAACATTATGCTTTTCCATGTAGTCGGACATATCTATCCGTATCAGTGCTTCCTCGTTTCCAAAAAGAAACTCGGCTAGAGTCTTAGCCAGTAAGGTTTTTCCTACGCCGGTCGGGCCAAGAAAGATGAAGGAACCCATTGGTCTTTTTGGAGAACTTAGTCCGGTGCGGGATCTACGGATGGCAGAAGCAATAGATTTAATGGCATCCTCCTGCCCGATCACAGTTTTATGAATCTCCTCCTCGATTTTAAGAAGCTTCTCCGATTCCGTTTGGGCGATCCTGATGAGAGGTATTCCTGTAATCTGAGAGATTATCCCCTGAATATCCTCCTCATCCACCGTGTTGCGCTCCACCTTAAGGGCATCCTGCCAGGTCTTCTTCATCTCCTCTACCTGGAGTTTAAGCTGTCTTACACTGTCCCTTACAGCTGCAGCCTTTTCATAGTTCTGGGTATTCACCAGGGAGATCTTTTCCTCATTCAGTTCTTCTATCTTCTTCTCTAAAGCCGCCATTTCCTTTGGTCTTATGCTTGTACTGATCCTTTTTTGGGAACCTGCCTCGTCGATAAGATCTATTGCCTTATCTGGAAGAAACCGGTCATTAATATACCTGTGAGAGAGTATAGAGGCTGTCTCCAGGGACAAGGGGGTGTAATGGACATTGTGGTGTGCCTCGTAACGTTCCTTTATACCTTTAAGGATCTCTATGGTCTCGTCCACCGTAGGTTCGCTTACAAAGATTGTCTGAAATCTGCGTTCCAGGGCTGCATCCTTTTCAATATACTTTCTGTATTCATTCAGGGTAGTGGCTCCTATACATTGGAGCTCACCGCGGGACAGGGCTGGTTTAAGCATGTTAGAGGCGTCTATTGCCCCTTCTGCTCCCCCAGCTCCAATAAGGGTATGGAGTTCATCAATAAAGAGAACAACATTTCCTGCAGCTGTAATCTCCCGCATAACCCTCTTAAGTCGCTCCTCGAATTCTCCCCGGTATTTTGTTCCGGCTATGAGGGAGGCAAGATCCAGGGTTATCACCCTTTTATCCATCAACACCTCTGGGGCAGAACCATCCACTATTCTCTGAGCCAAACCCTCCACTATGGCGGTTTTTCCAACTCCCGGTTCTCCAATAAGAACAGGATTATTCTTTGTGCGTCTTGCAAGAACCTGAATTACCCTTTTTATCTCCTTTTCTCGTCCTATAACAGGATCTAGCTTTCCCTCCCGAGCATATTCACTTAAGTCCCGGGAAAATTCATCCAAAGTTGGTGTGTTTTTCTTTCCTGTACCGGGCTGTTTCTGCGGGAGATTTTGGGAAATCCTTCCGGGGTTTACCAGACCCTTTTTCTTTTCTGCGCCACCGTTAATCTCTATTACAATCTCCCTTAAAAGATCTAAAGCTACACCGTTTTTTGTAAGGAAATTATAAACCAGGCTTCCCTGCTCCTTGGCTGCAGCTAAAAGGAGATGTTCAGTCCCTATATATTCATGCCCCATATTCCTGGCTTCTTCCGCAGAATCTTCCAAGACCTTTTTTCCCCGTTTTGACTGTGGGACATCCCCTAAGATGAAACCAGATTGCCGTTTGGGTAGATTGCGTTCTATTTCCAGCTGAAGTTCAATGGGATCTACGCCAGCTTTTCTTAAGGCCTTATATCCCATTCCCTCGCCATCCTTAAGCAGGGCTAGAATGATATGTTCCGGCAGAAGCTGATCGGAATGAAATCTTTTAGCTTCTTCCTGAGCAAATATTGTAAGTATTCTTTGAGCTCTCTGGGTCAAGCCCTTGAACATGTTAACCTCCAAAATCCTTGGATTCCATTAACAAGGAATCCCGTATAAACTTAGCTCTAGTATAATCTATCATTTTTTCGTCCGCCCCCTCTTCCCCCCCACCCATAAGATACTGAATATGAGCCTTTTGGGTAAGAAAAAAGAGAGCTGTTATCCCTTCCAAGGGTAAATTAATCAACCCCAGGGATGATCCCAACCGTAGAGAGGATAATTCCATTACAGCTTCCCGGAGGTTTATTGCCCTGCAATTGGAAAGAATCCCATAGGAACGATAAACCCTGTCCTCAACCTCTACCCTGCTGCGTAAAAGCAATTCCTCTCTAGCCTTTCTCTCATAATGAACCAACTGTTCCGCCAGGTTTTCTAGTTTTTCTATCATCTCCTTTTCCGACAGTCCAATAGCGGTCTGGTTGGAAATCTGATAAAGATCCCCCAGGGAGTTTTCTTCCCCTCCAAAAAAACCTTTTGCAGAAAATCCCAGTTGTATCACTACTTTTAAAGCTTTATCAATTAAACCGGTTTTTACAAGGGCTGGGAGATGCAGCATCAAAGAAATTCGTATTCCAGTGCCTATATTTATCAATTCCGTGGTTAAATACCCCATTTCCAGAGATGCTGCAAAGGGTAACCTCTTTTCTATCCGTCGATCCAGGTCCTGAAGTTCCTTAAAACTCTCCCCAAGACACTCTCCGCCGTGAAGAGAGGCGAAACGAAGATGATCTATCTCATTGATCATCACTGACAGGCAATGGTTTTCCTTCAAGGCAAAAGACTTTTGTCCCTGAAGAGAAAAATCCTGGGAGATCATGTTCCTTTCCAGGAGCATTCTCCTTTGCAGAGGATTTAAACTGTCCAGCCTTCTTATATCCAAAGATCCCTCTACTTCCTTTAATGTACAAACTATCTCTTCGGTTACAGAGTTTTCCTCCTCCTCCTTCATGGTTCCAGGGAAGGGGTAGTTCTCCAGATTCCTGGCGAATCTTACTCTGCTCGAAACCACCACATCCGGGTTCTTTCCTTTTTCTAAAAACCATCCCTTTGCGTCCTGTAAAGTGGTAAAATTAATCATCCCCGGCCTCTATGTGTGTTTCTAAAGTTTTTATTCTATCCCGGATTACCGCAGCCTGTTCATAATTCTCCTTGTTTATAGCTTCGGAAAGTTCCTTTTTTAAAAGCTCCTTATCCACCAGAAGAGTTTTATAGGTTAAAAGCCTGCTGGGGATCTCTCCCTTGTGCCTAGAGGTTCCCGCATAATTCTCCAGAAAGGAGGTAATCTCCCTGTTAAAGTAGGAGTAACAGTTAACACACCCAGTTTTCCCTTCCTTACGGAGATCCGCAAGTTTCTTTCCGCACTTAGGACAATGAACCTCCTTCTCTTCCTTCTCCTGGGTTTTTCTCAAATCAATCAATCCGGTTAATAATTGGGTAAGGGAAAACTCGATTTTATCATTATGGCTGGAGATACCCTTTTTCCTTGCGCAAAGGTCACAAAGGTGCAGCTCCAAAACCTCTTCGCCTATAATCTGCTGCACATGAACTGAAGCTTCCCTTTCCTTACAGATCTGACATTTCATTCTTTCCTTCCAATTAAATCCTATTAAAAAACCGCCAGGGTTCTGACGGTTACATTTTGACAATCAGACTTTTGTCATTAATAATATACTCTATTTATCTAAAATAGTAAAACGGGGGTTATACCTTCCTAAGGATATCTAGAGGGGTAAGCCTATTGATCCTTTTAGAGGGAAAGTAGGAAGCCAAGAGGGATAAGGTTAAGGAAAAGAGGGATACAAAAAAGAGATTTTTTAAAGAGATATTTATAGGGATTGTTTCCAAGTAGTATTCCGAGGGGACTGTAAAATTTGAGAAAAGGGAGATTCCCTTCTCCAAAAACAGGATTATGACATTAATATTCAGGGCTCCTAGGACCCCAAGGATAACACCCAGCAGTGTGCCGAATAAGCCGCACAAAAAACCTACAGTAACAAAACCCAGAATAATTGTCCAGGAATTGACTCCTACACTCTTAAGAATCGCTATCTCCTGCTGCTTTTCCAATACCATCATCACCGTTACTCCGGATATGTTTACCCCTGCAACAATCAGTATAAGAACCATTATAAAGGTTAGGAGATTCTTTGTAGTCTGGAAGGATTTGTACATCGGTTTTTCAAGATCATACCAGGAATAGAGATACCAGTTCCCTGGAAGCACCTTCCTAAGGTTTTTCTCCTGAGAATCAAGATTAACGTAAGGTAAAGCTACCTTTACTCCTATCCCTAAGGAACCGGTTTCCCGGAAGAGGAGGGAACCCCAGGAGTATGGTATAATCACAGAATACTTGTCCAGATCCTTGTAACCGGTAGAGAAGACACCTTCCAGATAGAATTCTGTAGGCCTCAGGATAACCCCACCCCCAGTGGAGGCTCTGCCTGTGACAATCCTAATGGTGTCCCCGGGAGAAACCTGCAGATACTCCGCCAGACCCTGGGCAATCAAAATTGAATTATTCCTGGAAAAACCTAACGAACCGTTCTTGACTGTAACATACCTTTTTAAACCAGGATCCGTTCGAATAAAACTCTCTTCGTAGGCTCTTACTGTTACCCCTCGGCTTTTCCCCCTTGCCCAGGCTAGTGCAACTCCCTCCCTAAAGGGGAAGGCATTTACCACTCCTTCTTGTTCCGATAAAGCCTTAATCAGATCCTTTTCTACTCCTGCCTCCGGAGAAAAAAAGGACCGTACCTGAAAATGAAAGGATCCAATTTCCAGATAGCGGTCCGTTATCCCCTGCATCATCCCTTCTGTAACCTCCAGAACCAAAATAAGGGGGACAAGACAAAGGGCAATCCCCAGAATGGCTCCTTGATATTTTTTAAAATTTTTTCCCACCCTGGCTTCCCCCCAGAAAAGGCGGATTCCATAGAAAAGGCCTGCCAAAATATTCATAGGTTTCTAAGATTCCCAGCTTCAAGAAACAGATGCAGATCCGCTTTAGCAGCCAAATGAAGATCATGGGTAACCAGAAGCATGGTTTTACCATGCTTTTCCACAAGATTAAAGAGCAGGTCAGCCACTATAGAGGAGTTGTGCTCATCCAGATTACCGGTAGGTTCATCGGCAAGGATAAGGGATGGATCATTTATAAGGGAACGGGCTACCGAAACCCTTTGACGTTCTCCGCCGGAAAGCTCCGCAGGGTAATGGGAAGCCCTAGGCAGGAGGTTAACCTCCTCCAGTAGGCCCCGGGCTCGTTCCTGGGCTTCCCTTTTTCTCAAGCCGGTCATATAGGCGGGAAGCATAACATTCTCCAAGGCAGTAAAATCATTCAACAAATAGTGAAACTGAAAAATAAAACCGATGCTTTTTTTTCTATACTCGGAAAGCCATTGTTCGGAAAGGGAGGCGACTTCCCATCCTGCACAGGAGATTGTGCCTGAAGAAACCTTCTCCAGACCTGCAATACAATTAAGCAGGGTGCTCTTTCCAGAGCCACTTTCGCCGGTGATTACCAGAGTAGTGGCTTCCTCCAAGGTAAGATCTACACCCTTAAGGATATCCAGTTTTTCCTGCCCTGATAGAAAGGATTTCCAAAGTTCCTTTACCTGAAGAATATTCATAATTCTGTTCCTCTTAAAACCTGGGTAGGAGAAATGCTGGAAACCGAGGAGGCTGCCCTGTAGGCAGAAAGAGTCGAAATGGCAATAGCAAAGAATAGGGTAAAAAAGATCTCCCTGGGGATCAGTATGCTTGGCACCTCCTCCAGGTAGAAATAGGCCGGGGAAAAGAGGCTGAAATCCTCTCCCCTAGGATTTAATTGGGAATAGAGAAAGGAACCAATTCTTATAAGGAAATTCATCAATTTTTCCGTAAAAATAAATACTGCATTGATATTTTGGGAGATCAGCAATCCTGTAATAAGCCCCCCAAGGGATCCAAAGAAACCCATAACAAAACCCTCGAGGGTGAAAATCCAACGGATGGAGGAAGGAGAAGATCCCAGGGCTCTGAACACGGCAATCTCCTCCCTCTTTTCCAGGATCTCCCTTTCAAGAAAGTGTTTAATATTTACCCCGACAACGAGGAAGATCAACCCGAGGAAAAGGGCTAGGATCAGTTTTTCCATTCGCAGGGCGCTGAAGAAGGAGCGGTTGTAGTCTCTCCAGGATTCGATCTTCCAATCGGGCGGAAGGAGGTCTCTCAGTTTTTCTTTAATCCTTTCATCCCTGTACCGATTCTCCAATTTTATGCCAAGGAAGGGTTCAAAGGAGGCTGGGGAGAGTTTTCCAGCATCCTCCAGGGATAAAAATCCAAGATACCGGTCGTACTGATAGTATCCACAGTCAAAAATACCGGTCACAACAAATTCTAAGGCCTGAAGATTGAAACCCCCAGCTTGCCCCTGGTTGAAACCGTAGATCTCTAAAGTGTCCCCCACCGCTACCACAAGGGAAGCGGCAAGCTGGGATCCGAGAATTATGCTTCCAGGTTTTTCGAGAGAGAAACCTCCTTCCATGATCCGAAGCTGCTTTAGGAGAGCCTGGTCCAGAATATCCACCCTTGGATCCATTCCCTGAAGGGATACTATCTCTAAACCGGAGGATCTTCCCTTAAGAAGGCTTTGGGATTCATTCATCTCTATTACAACACTGATATCCTTTTCCTTCTTGAGTATTTCCATGGCCGAAGGGTTAAGCCTCTCTCCCGGGGCTGGATAGACCCGGAGGTGGTAGGAACTGATATTAAGGATGTCCTCTATAAATCCGATCTGAAAACCATTCATCACTCCGATTACAGAGATAAGGGCCATTACTCCTACACCGATTCCGAAGGAAGAGATTAGGGGTAGGGTTATTCTTTTCTGCTTGCGTTTAGTTTTGAAGTATCTTAAGGCAACAAAAAAGCTCCAAGGCAGCCTCATAATTCTGCCTCCTCCTCTTCCCCATAAGAGACTTCTCTTACCCTTACTCCCCCTTCCCAATACACCTTGAGAAAAGGTTTTCCACGGAGAAAGATTTCTTCGACAAAGTATCCCGGTTTTTCATGATATATCTTTTTTATAAGTCTTCCGTTAACCCAGTACTCCTCTAGGCTCTCCCAACCCTCCTGGTCGTAAAAATAGACCCAGAGCTCTAAATTCCCAGGGGTCTGTCTTGTTTTCCTTGTAAGCTTTTCTTCAGTATAGAGATACTCGGTAAGCTCCCTTTCCCCCTTGGAATTGACGCCGGTTTCTCTAATAATCCTTCCCTCAGGATCAAACCTCCTTTCCCACTCCTCCTTGGTTCCAGGCCTAACCATTTTAGTCATGACAAGCTTTCCTTCCTCGTAGGAATAATCTGTTACCTGTGTTAAAACTGAGCCTTTCCAAGTTTCCTCGCGGATTAAAAGAGAGTTCCTGTAACGGAAAAGGATTCCGCCATCCTCGTAACCATACCATTGTTCAATCAGATTATTTGCGGAATACCGGAAACTAGTGGTTATTCTCTTTCCTTCGGGAAAACTCCTTTTTACCTCCCGGAGCCTTCCATTGCTGTTTCTTAAGAAGGTATCCTCATACAAAGGGGAGTTGTCTTCCCCCCGGTAGAAAATACCTTGAAGAACCCCATCCTGGTATTTATACTCCAGAGAAAGCTCCAGGTTTCCATCGGAATAATTCTCCTCCCTTACCGGAGAACCCTGGGAATAGTATACCTTTTTTATAAGCTGGTCCTTACTGTATTGATTCTCCTCCAGAACCCGGTTATTGTTTTTACGGAAAACCCAACGTTCCTCCTCCAGACCCTGGAAATAAAGAATCCTTATTTCCTCATTCCCCTGGTCCATTATAGAGAGCACATAGGGAAAATCACTCTTCCTTATGGGATTTATCATCTCCAAGGGCAAACCTATTGAATTGGATCGGAAGAATTCCTCCGGGAAAAGTGAAAAGGGAAGGAGAAAAAGATAAATTATAAGGGAGGTTCTTACAAAACATAATACTGCAAGAACCTTAATATGGGGCCTCTTTGGCAACTGCTTATAAAATAAGCACTTACTTAAGCTAAAGGTTCTGGCAATTTTAAGACAAAAGGTTTTTAAAATTGCCTCAAGGATCTTAAAATTCATTGAATACCTAATAGATTATCCAGAAACTCCTCGGGATCAAAAGGTACCAAGCTACCGATTTTTTCGCCTGTACCCAAAAAGGAAAAAGGTAAACCCAAGGCTTTGGATACTGCAATGGCTATCCCCCCTTTGGAGGCAGAATCGTATTTTGATAATACCACAGAATCGATTTTTATGGCTTCTGCAAAGATCTCTGCCTGGCGTAGGCCATTTTGGCCTGTGGTAGAGTCTAATACTAACAAGGCATGATACTCCGGGATTCGGCCTCTTATTACCTTGTCGAGTTTCTGAAGTTCCTTTATAAGATTCGTCTTTGTATGCATTCTTCCCGCTGTGTCGGCTAAAACGATTTCAACCCCCTTTGCCTTGGCGCTTTCTAGGGTATCATAGATTACTGCACCTGGGTCCGAACCTGGCTTCTGGCTGATCACCTTAATTCCCAGCCTTTCTCCATGAAGGGTAAGCTGATCAATGGCAGCTGCCCGGAAGGTGTCCGCGGCACTGAAAAGGATATTATCAATTCCTGTAGTTTTCTTAAAATAATCTGCCAATTTTGCAATAGTTGTGGTTTTACCGACCCCATTCACACCCAGCACCAGGAAAAAATTAAGTCTCCCCTTCTCCGGCAGTACCTTTACAGTTTTTAAATCCCTTTTAAGAATATCCTTGGTGGTACTTAACAAAGACTCCCGATCAACTTGCTTTCCTCTGGAAAGGGATTCCTTTAAGGTTTTAACTACTTCCTCCGCAACAGACACACCTAGATCCCCCTCTATTAGTGTATCCTCCAAATCCTCAAAGAACTCCTGGCTTGGCTTTGCCGAAGAAAACAGGGCTTTTATCTTGTCGGTAAAACTTAATTTCTTCACAAAAGACTCCTATAATTCTATTTTGTACTAGTCGTTACATAGGTAACAAGGGTTGATATCATATCTGCTATAAGAAAAAGACTCACTCCCAGGGTTCCCAGGTAACCACTGTACCATATTTCTGCTTCTCTAAGCAATTCTTGGCTGCTGCTGTTGCTCTGCTGGTATAGGAAAAGGAGATTCTCCGCCCTGCTGTAACAATACATAGGTATCGGGATGGAAAGGGCTAGGATCCCAAAGGCTTTGTAGAATTCTCCCCTTTTACTGTCTCTGATAATCTTCTGATCCACTATTATCGGTTGCATATCGAAGGTTATACTTAAGGGAGGCTCCTTCCCTGGAATAAAAGAAAAACTCTCCTCCTGAAAACCCTCATTAATGATCTTAAGATCTCCCGGAACACCCTGGTAGTTAAAGAAAAAGGGTGTTGTTCCTACCCATTCGGCATTTAGATACACCCTGGAACCGGAAGGAATGGTAGTAATGGCTATCTGCCTAGGGATCTCTCTCTCCAGGACAAAGGCGATATCCTTGATCTCCTCTGCCTTTATCTGAATTGAGGAGGTTTCCTCCTTGTAACCTACAAGGCTCACCCCGATTTCAACCTCTCCAGCGGGAACTGGGTACTCGGTGATCCTTCCTAGACCGGCGATCTTGCCATTTACAGTAATGGTGCTTTGAGATGGTTCTGTCACAAGATTCAGATAACCCACCGGTTCTCCGAGTATTTGGGGATAGATTTTCCTTGTCAGTTCCCTTACCTTCTCCTGGATTCTCCGATTTGTCCCGGAAGTTTGCAACAGAACAGTTTCAGTATCCAGAATCGAGTTATAGGAATGAACTGTAAGGAAAAGGTAACCTTCCGCTTCCTCCAGGGTTCCCCATACAAGGAAATCCAGATTCTTAATCCTGGAAAAGAGAGCTGGGTTTGGAAAGGGATGATCCAGGAGGATTCCTTTCTGATTATCTTCTGCCATATAAAGGGGAAGCTCCCCGGGAAGGGTAATATCCTCTCCCGACAGGTTCTCAAGAAAAGAGATGTATCCTTTTTTAGCGCCTAGATCCTTTGAAATCCTATCCTCCTCCGCTTTTGTTGGAGGATTAAACAAAAAGCTGTCCTGCCGTGTATATAGTGTGGAAAGGGCTCTTCTTTCCTTTTCCAAACTCTGTCCAATAATCCTGAGTCTGAAACCTTCGTGCTCCTCTGGATTAAGTTTGTGAACCGGGACCCTCTGGATTCCCGATAAAAGCATTTGTGGAAGGCTTGCCAGAAGATAATCATTACTGGCAGAAAGATTCCGGCCCTTGAAGATCGAAACACCTACTGTAAAGGTTTGGGAAACTGGTTTAGGGATTTCGTAAGAGGTCCCCGATTCCTGGGACACTAGGAAACCTGGAATCAATATAAAAACTACTCCCAGAAGAAGCCCGGGCAGTTTAATGCAAATCTTCAACTCCCGCCGCCTTTTTCACTACCGAGACCACCCTCTGGGCCTTGAAAGGTTTAACAATGAAATCCCTGGCTCCAAGCTGTATCGCCCGCAGGATATACCTTTCCTGTCCCAAAGAGGAACACATGACCACCTTGGCCATAGGATCAGCCCGACGGATCCTTTTTAGAGCGGTAAGTCCATCGAGATTGGGCATTGTAATATCCATCAGCACCACATCCGGTTGGAGTTCCCTGTAAAGCCTTATTCCTTCTAGACCGTCCAGAGCTTCTCCCGCCACATCAATTCCTGCTGCTTCAAGGATCTCCCGAATCGCTTTTCTCATAAAGGAAAGATCATCCACAACAAGAACTGATACTTTCATTACTCCCTCTGTTTCCATTGGAATTTCAGGTATTCCTCTATGAAGGGATCAATGAATCCATCCATAACGGAATTTATATTTCCTACTTCAAATTTTGTCCTGTGATCCTTTACCAGGGTATAGGGCTGGAAAACATAGGAGCGTATCTGGCTTCCCCAAGCTATCTCCTTTTTCTCCGCAGATTTCTTCTCCTTCTCCTCCTCCTGCTTATCCCTGTAATACTCATAAAGCCGGGAGCGGAGAATTTTCATAGCCATAGCCCTGTTTTTATGCTGGCTCCTCTCGTTCTGACATTGCACAACTATACCAGTTTCCAGGTGAGTTATTCTGACCGCAGAATCAGTTTTATTAACGTGTTGCCCTCCGGCACCAGAGGAACGGTAGGTATCAACCCGGAGATCCTCTGGACGTATCTCAATCTCTATGTCATCTTCCAAAACCGGGCTTGCATATACAGAGGCAAAGGAGGTATGCCGTCTGCCCCCAGAATCAAAGGGGGAGATTCTCACTAGTCTATGCACCCCTGTTTCTCCCTGAAGCAGTCCATAGGCGTAAAGCCCCTTAACTTGAAGGGTAATTGATTTTATTCCCCCCTCCGCCTCCATAAGATCTAGGGTTTCCACGGAAAACTCCTTTAATTCCGCCCAACGGGTATACATCCTAAGGAGCATGGAGACCCAGTCGCAGGCTTCAGTTCCCCCGGCACCAGAATGGATGGTTAGGAAAGCATCTGCCTCATCCACCTCCTCTCCCAGAAGCTCCTTGGTTCTCAATTCGGAAAACCGCTTTTCCAGAACCGCAAGATGTTCTGTAATCTCGTCGGTTATCGACTCGTCCTCTTCTGCACAGGCAAAGCTGAAAAGTTCAATGGTTTCTTCAAAATCCTTTTTTAAAGCCTCCCAGGGCTCATATCTGTTCTTTTCCCTTTTTAGGGCTGTAAGAACCTTTTCCGCTTCCTCCCGGTTATCCCAGAATCCGTAGGTGCCGGTTTTTTCCTCTAATTCCTGGATCCTTCTCTTTCTCGTCTCCGGGTCAAAGATGCCTCCAGGTTTCAGAGAGTGTCTTATCCAATTCCTTGAAACGGTTTTCCAGATCTATCAGCATTTAATTGATTTTCTCCTCTGTGTGTATGGTTATACGTTTCCACTTCTTCCGCTGCAGAATAGTTATTACCAGCTTTCCCTCTACAGGATACTGATAAAAGCGGAAGGAGTCATAATAATCCGTCGCCTTATCTATCTCCCTTTTCAACCTTAAAAGGGATCTTTCATTTAGGTTTGTGCCTTCAAAGGTATTATCTAAAACAGCCGAAAGTCCGTAAACCCGGAGTATTTTATATACCTCAATCCTGTGATCGTCGCTGGCACATTCACAAACCACCGAGACAAACATCCCTTAGTTTAAAGGTTTTCCTTTCCCATTGTCAAACCCTGTTTTAATTATTCAGCGATAGGAATAGGGTGCAGAAGAGGTAAATTAAACAGTACCGTAATATTTATAAATAGGTTATACTAAGCAAGTTGTGCTATGGAAGAGAGTTGATTTTTCCGAAAATTGAAGGAGAGGTTTAATAATGAAAAGCAGGATTACAGTGTTTATCCTATCCGTAATTTATTTCTCCCTCCTACTTACAGGATTATTCGGTCAGGAGGCTCTCTCTCCCTTTATATCCCAGCTTAGAGCGGAGGTAAAGGGCAATCAGATACTGCTCTCCTGGAAGGATAATCCAGAGCATCCTAATGCCCATTACCTTGTTTACCGTCATACCGAAGAGATCAGCGACAAAAATTTCTCCCAAGCAGTTCTATTGGGAGAGGTTGATCCGGCAGTTGAATCCTTTTCCGATCTTCCTCCTGCCGGAAAAGACTTTTACTATACCGTGATTGTTAAAGATAAGCAGGGGAAAAGTCATACTATCTTTATCCCCTTCAGGAATAAGACAACCCAGCCCTTACGAGTAACAGAGAAGGTAACAGAAGAAGGCTATGCAGTGGTTTCTGATCTTAAAACCTCTGTTTCCCAGGGCGAATCTGTAATAATAACCTTTTCAGCTTCCAGGAAGGATAGGATTCTGAATCTTTATGCCTCTACAAAACCGATCCTTTCCGCGGAATCCCTTCTTGTCTCTACCCGACTTGCTACATTTCCAAGTTCTCAGAATAGATATGTGGATTTTCCCCTTCCCGGTGTTCCCTACTATTATGCCCTTATAGATTCCGAACTATTAAAAACAGGAAATATCTCCCTTTCCTTGGGTAAAAATACCACGGAGAAACCGGTAGAATTGCCCCTTACCCAAGGCATGGAAAATCGAAGGATCTCTTCTTCCGCAAGGGGAAAACCTCTCCCCTTCTTCAACATCCCCTCTTCCATTCTTGAAGGATCAAGCCTGGTGGTGTCTCCCTTTATTCCCGTAGAACCCTTTACCCTTTCCCAGAGAAGCAGAAAAGAGATAGATTCTCTTCTCTCTAATTACAAGGCTCCACAAAAGGGAACAATGGAACCGGTAATTCTTTCTCTACACCGAAGTAACAATCTAGAAGGAGAGGATCTATATCTGAGGGATCTTATTAAAAAGGGCTTTAGTGAAGGCAGCTGGATTGAATTGGAGAAGAAACTTAGGGAATTCCTTAGGATCCGTAGAGACCGAGAGGTTGAAGCAGCAGCCAGATTCTATCTTGGTCAATGCCTATACTTTCAGGGACATACCCGAGAGGCCTTTTTCGAATTCCTCCTGGCAGATCTTCTTTATAAAGAAACACAACCCTGGATTAATAGAATTTTGGAGGATCTTAGCTCCGGGAACTGATTTTTTAAATACAGAATCCTTTGAGGCAATTTCAAGTTTGCAGAGATTGAGGCCCCTTCTTTCCCCTCTTCTTATTAAGGGTTAAAGAAAGAGTAGTTTCCCAAGTTTTACCCCTCTCCAGATTAAGATCCCATTTTAGCAGAAACAGGGTGCCCTGATACTCTCTTACATCCCTTCCCTTTACATTGGCCTCAATCTCCTGAGGTTCAAAGTATAAGGAGAAGGGATCCGATCCCTGAAGATTAAGATAAATATGATTCCTTTTATCATCCAGAAGAAGTTCCCTTAGGCCCTTTTTCTCCCCTCTTCCCTGAACAATCTCAGATCTAGTCTCCTGCTCCTGGGAAAAAACCTGATAATACCCTGGACCCTCCCCTTGGAAGGAGAGATTTATCTCCTCTGCAAAGAGACAGGAGATCTTTTTATCTCCCAGGTTGGTTATTCGTAAAAGAAGGGAGAGAGAGTTATTCCGAAACTGATACTGCTTCTCCAGTTGCAGGGAATGGGAGTAGCTCCCCATATTTATCTTGCCTTCCCTGGCAAAGGCAACCAAATCCTTATCCTTATCCAGGGTCCTTACCCTGTATTCCTTTCCCAGGAAATCGCCAAGCTCCTGGGTTTGATTGGAACAGAACTGAGCAAAATCAAAAGTCAGGGGTAAAAAGTGATCTAGAAAAGAGTTTCTGGAAAACGACTCTGCTGATTGTTCGCTCGCGGGTTGCGTTTTGCCACCCCTCTGGTCGGAACCTGAAAAGGTATCCAAATAGTTCCAGGCTTTGGGAAGATAATCCAATTCAAATACCGAGGCTCCTAATTGGTGGAGATAGACATTGATCTCCTCCCCCTGATAGAGATATTCTGGTATCCCATCCATATCATAGTCCGCAAGGACTAAGGAGGACTGGAATATCCCCTTTTCTCTGGTGAGTTTCTCCGATTCTATAAAGGCATGGTATGCTGCCTTACGAATACTGTTCCTTTTTATTCCCCCATTATTGCAATTCCAATAGGCAAAGTGATTCTGCCCCTTCCAGATCTCCTCCCGGGCCGCCTTTTTCCTGGATTTATCCCCCCTCATCTGGTTTACAAGGTTGTGGGTATAAATCATCTTTGAATAGAGATTGTTTCCCTCGTAATACCTATTAAGAAGACGTCTGAAGCTTTTTACTCCTTCATCCCTTGGAATTGAAGAGGGTGTATAGGTTTCAAAATAGATCTTCCTCGTTCTGGGAGCATCTCTCAAAAACCTTGCAGGGTGGAACATCTCCACCTTTTCCCGGTTTTCGATTATCAAAGAGAGAAACCTAGAAAGCCAGGTGTCACCTGAATCCGCTTCCCCCGGCACCTGATAAAAGATGTCTCCTGCTAAAAATAGGGAGATCAGATGATCCTTTTTCCTTGAAGCATGCTCCAAAATCTGTGCCATTACCTCTTCGGGTGATATCTGCGGAATCCCTTCGGCAATATGATTAGTGATGGGAAAAACAGTAACAACTTTTCCCTGATCCTCGGTAGTCACAGGAAAAAAAAGGTCACTCCCCGTTAAACCAGAGAGGGAAAAACATCTTTCATCCAGATAAATGTAATCTATTCCGCTGTTTCTTATAGAGGTGGTGATGTTCTGTTCCCAAACCCCTTCGGTAATCCAGCATCCCCTTGGTCTTCTCCCAAAGGTTTTCCGAAGGTAGGTGGTAAGAAGTTCTATCTGACCAATGCGGTCAGTTACAGGAATCATGGTAAAAATGGGATTGTAAAAGCCTCCGCCCAGAAGTTCAATCTGTTTTCTTGAAACCATCTCGTTCAGGAGCATTATGAACTCAGGATGACGGTTCTGCAACCATTCAAGAAGAAAACCAGAATA
>Ga0067045_1028446_pt1 | contig 33263 bp, 31 predicted proteins | sample TerdegcTABiofilm_FD_59184 | JGI IMG/M metagenome (GOLD analysis project Ga0067045, IMG submission 59184) | Combined Assembly of (Gp0054472, Gp0054536) Wastewater bioreactor microbial communities from Singapore -Terephthalate degrading...
CGCCGGTCTGCCCGCCGGTCTGCCGCGGTCACACGGCGAGTCGTGAGTGACGAATTGGGAGGTGGGAGAAGGGATCGGGGTGGAAAACCGGCGGGCAAGCCCGCCCGCTACGCGGGGATTTCCTTCCGAATCCCCACCCCTCCCCCCAACCCCTAACTCCCAACCCCTAACTCCCAACTCCCAACCCCGAACCCCTTGCCGAGACTCCCCATCAGCGTGTCGGCCTGGTAGAATGACGGTTTCCGCTTGGGCGCGGTGCCCGGCGCAAGAATCACGATGGCGCAGACCTCGCCAAGTAGGTTCGTGGAGATCGATCGGGAACGGAGCGATGAGCAGCGACGCCAGCGACCACTCGGACCAGCCGCAGAATTCCCCTGAAACACCATCCTTGGACGCCCCCGCAGGCGGGTCGAACGACTCCCAAGGGGCTGGCCGACGCAAGATACTGATCGGGTCGCAGCGCGATCCCGATGCGTACAGGCCGAAGCCCAAACGTGACTGGGTGTCGGTCAAGAAACCGGCGAAAGGCCAGGGCCAGGCGAAGAAGGACGAGCCGGCGGCGCCGGTCGAGGGACCGCCGCCCGCCGCAGGGCCCGAACGGCTCGATCCGCCGGCGTCTCTCGAGCCGATCGTGGTGACGACGGACTTGCCGGATGTCCGTGGGCCGGAGCAGGCCGGGCCGTTGGTCGAGGTGGTCGAGTCGGCCTGTGCCGGCCCGGTCCCGGGCTTGCCGGCCGAGGAGCCCTCGGGGAGTCTCTCGGAGTCGGTGTCCCCGGCGGAGGCTCCGGAGTTGCCGCCGTCGCTTGCGGACCCGAGGATCGTTGAGGACCTGCTCCCGGATTCCGGGATTTCCGAGACGATGCTGGTCGGCACGGGGAGTTGGCCGGGCACCGGCAAGAAGTTCCCGCCACCGAACCTCCGCGGCCAGTTGCCGCCCGACCTGGAACAGGAGTACCAGGCCGCGCTGGCCGACGTGCCGCTGGATACGCTCATGGCCGGAGCGGAGACGTTGACCGCGCAGACCGCCCTGGAGCCCGAGTCGCGCTGTTCGGCCCGCGTCGTGGCCGTCAGCCGCGAAGACGTGTTCGTGGAACTCGGAGGCCGGGAGCAGGGAATCCTGCCGCTGAGGCTCTTCCCCGAGCCGCCGCAGGCGGGAGCCGTCCTGGAAGTGGTGGTCCTCCGCTTCAATCCGGAAGACGGCCTCTACGAAGTCACGCTCCCCTTGGCCGCGGCAGAGATCGGCGATTGGTCCCAGGTGACCGACGGGATGCTGGTCGAGGCGCGGGTCACGGGCCACAACACCGGCGGGCTGGAGTGCGAGGTGAATCGGCTCCGCGGCTTCATCCCGGCGAGCCAGATCGCCCTGTACCGCGTCGAGAACCTCGAAGAGTTCGTCGATCAGAAGTTCACCTGCCTGGTGACCGAGGCCAATGCCCAGCGTCGCAACCTGGTGCTCAGCCGCCGTGCCGTGCTGGAGCGCGAGCGGGAAGAGGCCCGGGCCGCGATCCTCGATTCGTTGGCCCCCGGCCAGGTGCTCGAAGGCGTGGTCCGCAAGATCCTCGATTTCGGGGCCTTCGTCGACCTCGGCAGCGGCGTCGACGGCCTGCTCCACGTCAGCCAGTTGGGTTGGGGCCGAGTGAAACACCCCAGCGAAGTCGTGCAGGAAGGGCAGAAGATCCGCGTCCGCGTCGACAAGGTCATCCGCGAGACCAGGAAGATCAGCCTCTCGTACAAGGACCTCCTGGAGAACCCCTGGAACGACGCCGATCGCAAGTACGAGGTCCACTCCGTGGTCCACGGCCGTGTGGTCAAGATCATGGAGTTCGGGGCGTTTGTGGAGGTGGAGCCGGGGGTCGAGGGGCTGGTCCACATTTCCGAGCTTTCGCACAAGCGCGTGGCCCGGGTAAGCGAGGTGGTGAAGGAGGGCGACGAGATCGACGCCGTCGTCCTTTCCGTGGACCCGAAGGCCCAGCGGATCAGCCTGTCGATGAAGAACGTCAATCCGCCTCCGGAGGCCGAGGCCCCGTCGCCGGCCGCCGCCGAGGCGCCGGCCGCAAAGCCAATACAAAAACCATCGAAGCAGCCCACCCGGCCGCTCAAGGGTGGACTGGGACGTTCCCCCCGAGGATCGAAATCCGGCCTGAAATGGTAGACGCTGCGGACGCGCGGCTGCTGTGACCCCGAGGATGAGCATTTCATGCAGGCTCGGTTCGTGACGAACAGCAGCGGTCAAGAGACCTTCGGGGCAGGAGCTTCGTCGCAGTCGCTTTCCGCCCCGAAGGGGCGAACCACGAAAGCCCAGGGCAACGCCCTGGGGGCAGCACGCGGCAAGGACCGCCGAAGCCCTGAAGGGGCGAAATCAAGGTCCGCCGGAACCTCGATCGCGACGCTCGCGATTCTCGTTGCGGTCGCCACGGCGGCCCGGGCCGGCGAGATCCCTTCCGATACTCGGCCCCTGCGAAGGGACCGCATCGTCGACGTCTTCGAGGAGTGGAAGGAGTCGGTCGTCTTTGTCACCGGACCGATTGTGAAAGGCGAGAAATCGACGCTCGCGGAGTTCTTCACGATCGGCGAACCGAAGCTAAGGGAGAGCAGTGTCGGTACGGGCTTCGTGATTCATGAGTCGGGCTACGTGGTCACGAACGCCCACGGGGTCGAAAAATCGCTCGTCCACGCGGTCTCGCTGGCGGAGGGGAAGCCGATCCCGGCCGAGCTCGTGGCCGTGCTCCACGAACAGGACCTGGCCCTCCTGAAGGTCTCCACGAATCGCCCGCTGAAGCCCGTCCGCCTGGTGAAATCCGGCGATCTGATGATCGGGGAGACGGTCATCGTGATCGCCAATCCGCACGCGCTCCGCTATACGTGCACCACGGGAATCCTCAGCGCGATCGGCCGGGCGACACATCTGGCCGACGTCCCCGGCGTGACGCTCCAGAATTTGATTCAGTCCGACGCGGGGATCAACCCGGGCAGTTCCGGAGGGCCGTGGTTCAACGTGGCCGGCGAAGTAATGGGCATGACCGCCTCGATGAAGAAGGACGCCGAGAACATCGCCTTCGCCGTCTCCGCCACCACTCTCCGGAAGATGCTCCCGGAAATGCTCGACGTGGAGCGACGCTACCGGATCGCCAGCGGACTGGAAGTGACTCCGGACGGCGTCTGTCAGGTGAAGACGGTCGAGCCCAGCTCGTCCGCCGCCAAGGCCGGACTGCGGCCCGGCGACGTCATCACCAGCTTCGGCGGCCGCGCCACGCCCACCAGTCTCGACTGGCACCTCGCCCTGGTGGGCCGGAAGGCCGGGGAACTCCTCCCCTTGGAGGTCAACCGTGAGGGCAATCCCCAGCAGACCACCCTCAGCCTCGGGCCCCGGTCCAGACCCGACACCAAGGCCCTGCTCCGGGAGAAGCTTGGCATCGAGGTCGCTCCGCTGGAGGTTGCCAAGGCCAAGGCGTTGGGCCTTCGCGTGCCCCGCGGCGTGATCGTCACCCGGGTCGATCCCTTGGTGTACGAAAAAGTGCAGCACCCGCCTCAGCCCGGCGATATCCTCGCCCGAATCGGACTCATCCGCCCCAACGGGCCCGAACAAGCCGCCGATCTCGTCGAGACCCTCCAGCGCGGCCAGGCCATCGACATGGTCTTTCTGCGTCGCCAAGAGACCCGGGCCACGCGGATCGACGTCCACCTCGTCGTCCCGCGCTGACGATCGTTGACAGGGCTCTGCCGTAGGTCTTAGACTGGCCCCGCCGCCAGATGCGGCAACGCTGCTCGCTGAATCACCGCAACCTGTAGGGAACGGTAGGGCAAACGAAGAGGAGTGTCCTGTGACGCGACCGGTGGGACTACGTGAACGAAAAGGGCACCGCCTCGCGTCGCAGGTCTACGCCGCTACCGAATACGAGTTCTACTTCACCGTCTGTGCCCGGCATCAGGGTGAGCCGTTCCGCAACGCGAGGCTCGCCGAGACCGTCATCGACAACCCCGTGAGAAAGGGGTTGGTGGAGGATTGGCAAGAGTGCAATGGCGCCAAGCTTGTCACACATGCAAGACGCAAATACCTGTGACCGCGGGATTTGGCGTCGGAATCGGGGCTTTTCCCTAGCCCAGGCGTTTACGCCTGGGACGCGGAGCCAAAGTCCCAGGCGTAAACGCCTGGGCTAGAGAAACTTGCGACTCGTGAACATCGAAGCTTAGTGCCATTGGCGAGAATGGCCTTTTTCCAAAACTGTTGACCCGTGGTGGTGAATGACTGAAGGAGACCGAACCGTGAAGCACTTCTCGTTCTGTTTGTTCTGCGCCGTCGTTTGCCTGGCTGGGGCTTCCGTTCTGGCCGCGGCCCCTGGAAAGCCCGTGTTTCGGGCCGGGGCGGCGATGAGCAATATCACCCCGGAGCTGGGAGGCGCCGTCATCGGCGGGTTCCTGCCGTTTCCGTCCACGCACGTCCACGACGAACTGCACGCGAGGTGCCTCGTGTTGGACGACGGAAAGACGAAGCTGGCCGTGGTCGTGTGCGATCTCTTGGGAATGGACCGCGCCCTGAGCTTGGAGGCCCGGAAGCTGATCGAGAAGTCGTGCGGCATCCCGCCGGAGAACGTGATGATCTCGTGCGTTCACACGCATTCGGCGAGCAGCGCGTTGGGGAAGAACCGGTTCAAAGTGCCGCAGGAGCTCGACGACTACCAGCGTTTCGTGGCCCGGCGGATCGCCGACGGCGTGCAATGCGCGGCCAACAGGCTCCGGCCGGCCCAGTGGACGTTCGTGACGGCCGAGGCGCCGGAGCACGTGTTCAACCGGCGGTGGTACCTGAAGCCGGGGAAGATGCCGCCGAACCCCTTTGGAGGCATCGACCAGGCGAAGATGAACCCGGCGGCCGGAAGTCCGGACCTGGTCGGACCGGTCGGTCCCACGGATCCGGCCGTCTCGGTCGTAGCGCTGCGTGAGCCGGACGGCCGGCCAATCTCGGTCCTGTCGGCCTATTCGCTGCACTACGTGGGCGGTGTAGGGCCGGGTCACATCTCGGCCGATTACTTCGCCATGTACTGCCACCGTCTGGCGCAGTTGCTCCATGCCGACGACCAGGACCCACCCTTCGTCGCGATGATGGCCAACGGTACCAGCGGCGATATCAACAACATCAACTTCCTTCATCCCCGTCCGAGCAAGAAGCCTTACGAGCAGATGCGGTTCGTGGCGGACGACCTCGCCGGCAAGGTCCATGCCGCGTTAGCCAAGGCCACCTACCGCGACCAGGTGACCTTGGCGGCCCGGTATCGGGAACTCCCGGTTGCGTCCCGCCGCCCGACCGCGGAGCAACTCGAGTGGGCCAAGAAGACGCTCGCCGGGCCGGCCCCGGCGCCGGGCAAGACCGACCTGAGCTACATCTACGCCCAGCGGACGATGAGCATGCTCGATCAGCCCGAGTCGATCCCCTTGCCGCTCCAGGTCCTCCGGATCGGCGAGGTCTGCATCGGCACGATGCCCAACGAGGTCTTCTGCGAGATCGGGCTGGAGTTCAAGAAGCGGAGCCCGGTGCAGCCGGCCTTCATGATCTCGCTGGCACACGGCTACTTCGGCTATCTGCCGACACCGCGACACTTTGCGTTGGGCGGGTACGAGACGTGGATCGGCACGAACCGCCTGGAGCCGAAGGCCTCGGAGAAGATGCTCGACGCCCTGCTCGAAATGGCGGCCGAGATCCGCAGCGGCAACGCGAAGTGAGTCCCCGCGACCCCACCGCGTTCGGTTCGTGGAGAGCGGCGACCGGCTTCGCGGCGTGAAGCGCTCTGGCGTCGTCCGAAGCGATTCCGCCACGGCGGCGTTCGCCTTCCGCCCCCCCTCCGGAGTATCGAATTTACTGAGGCCATGGGCAAGCGCCCTTGCGGGCGTGTTGCTTTGCAGATACAATTCTTGTAGGTGCAAAATTAAGCTGTCATCACCGTGCTCCCGGGAGTGGGATATGCCGCGAGTGAGCATCACCCGTCAGGAGTTTCTCCAGGACCGCCAGGGGCGGACTTTTGCCGATGTTCTGAACGATCCCGGGCAGCCCTTGGACGACGTGCTGGCCTTTTTCAACGACGAGGCCCGCCAGCGCCGGATGGAGGAATCCGAGATTCATCACGACCGGCCTCCTTTGGCGGGAGTGGTGCGAGAGCTTGAATCGCAGACTTCCATCGACGAGTTTCTCTCCTCTCAGCACCCTCGCCGTACCAAGCGTCTGCGCCAAGCGATCGGTGTGGTGGTCCGCATGATCATGGAGCGGCTGGGATGGAAGAAGACGGGCAAGAAGGGGTCTTTGGGGGTTCGGGCGAAGGTCTCTCACGGGACGGCTACCCCGGGGGCGTATCACAATACCGGGGGCTTGGCTTTCTGGTTTCTCCGGGCTGAACGCTATGAGCACCCGAATCGGGGGCCCTTTCCGACCGTCCGAGCACGCGCCCAACGGATCAAGCCCCTACCGGCGAGGCAACGGGCTCCCGGAAAGCGAAGTGAGGATCCGCGACCTGGAAGCCGGCTCTTGCGCAAGGACCGGCGGTGATAGCGACGAGTCCGTTCTTGTTTGATCAGCAAAGGAGCGACCCATGGCAGCGCTGGGCAGTATGGTATTCAAGGGTAAGTCGGGAAAGGCGTATCGGTTCAAGGTCTATCCCTTGGGAACGAGATTTCGCAAGCTCAGCGGGGTCTACGTGATCGCCAATCGTTCGCACGGCGCGAACGGCTCCCGACGTCTTGTGCCTCTCTATGTAGGTCACACGGAGGATTTCTCCCAACCCTTCGCGCAGCACCACAAGGCCAAGGACTTCACCAAGCAGGGCGCCAACTGTATTTGTCTCCAGTCGGACACTCTCGAAGAGTCGCGCCTCACCAAGGAGCAGGATCTGATTGCCGCTCTCAATCCGGCGTGCAATGACTGAGCGCGTTGTGACGGGCCCGGGCAGGTCAAGTCGTCCCGGGGCGACCACGATGCGTCATCTGAACCGAGACGGAGGATTCATGGCAAGGAACAACAACAACACCTACGCAAAACGGCAGCGAGACCTTCAGAAGAAGCAGAAGTCGCAGGACAAGAGGGCGCGCCGTTTGAAGCGAAAAGAGAGCGCGAGAACGGGCGAGGACGCCGCCGGCGGCGACCGTCTCGCGACCGAGCAGTAGCCGAGCGGCGCCCTGACCGTCCTGCGGAATCCGATCGCGTTGGGCGGGTCCGCCCACGCGGTCCGCGGTATCGACAGGGCCTTTCGCTGCGATAGAAGGAGAACGACGGCATGGTAGACGCCTGTTTCGTGTTGCGGCCGGCAGGCCGTCCTAGCCATCGCCAGAGATCCGTCCGATGGCGTGCCCGCAGCCTCTCTCTGCGAGGCGCTGTCCGCTTGGCGGCGGGCGCTTTCTTCCGGTTCCAGTACCGCGCAGCCAAAGTGACGGCGCTCTGGTCCGGTGTCGAAAACGTGTGGTTGGGCCGCGAGACGTTCCTCTACTGGGCGTTCTGGGACGCGGACATCGATGTTCCCTGGCTGGTGGCGCCAGCCATCGATGCCCCTCAGGACGGAGACGATCTTCGTGCGGCGGTTCGCGCGGAGCTTGACGCCTACTGGAGGGAGCAGATGACGTCGTTGCCTCGCACGGGCAAGCCGTGCTGGCTGCCCCTGCCCTGAAAACCCGCGAAGGAGTGATGTATGGCGAACACCGAGTACGGCGGCAGCGATGGCACAGGACAGGTCCCCTCGCCTCCTCAAGAGACCGCCGAGCCACGTGACCGGCAGCCGCAGGTCGACATCCAAGTGAACGGATCCCGTGCGACGACCTCGTATGCCAATTACTGCCGCGTGACGGGCACCCCGGAGGAATTGATCCTTGACTTAGGGCTGAACGTGCAGTTCTCCGGCACTCCAAGCCAGCCGGTCGTCATCTCCCATCGGCTCGTCACCAGCCTCTACACCGCCAAGCGGATGCTGCGCGTGTTGCAGGCGGCCGTCCAGCAACACGAATCCGTGTTCGGCGCCGTCGAGATTGACGTTCAGAGACGCGTCCAAGGGCGGTAGCGGCGTCGGCGGGCCGTCTGTTGTGGTTCGTCCCCGTCGTCTCTGCGTTCCGTCCGATCGCCTTTGCCGTCACCAGGCCAACCGGTAGGTCTACGTGCGCCGTTCGGTTCCAATCGCTCTTGACCCTTTTCCCCGCCCGCCCTTATATTGGCCATCCCGCGTGCTGCGCGAGTGAGGAGATGCGCGCAACTGGCTTAGGCCCGAACGGTTTAGGAGGAACCGCGATGACTGACACGGAAGTTCGTCCGACCGCTTCGCGTTGGAAGCGGCGCCTGGGCGCGGTGGTTGGCAGCCTGACGGTGGTCGCTGCCTGTCTTACCATCCGCTACTATTGGGGGGCTGAACCGGCCAGTGCCGAGCCTGCGGGGGCCCGCGAAGGGGCGCCACAGTCCGGCAGCCACGCCCAGGTCCCCACGCCGGCCGATCCTGCCGCTGCCGCCGGTCCCCAATCGAAGATCGCGGCGACGGTCAACGGCGAAGCCATCTCGCGAGAGGAACTGGCCCAGGAATGCCTACGTCATTACGGCAACCAGGTCATGGAGAGCCTCTGCAACAAGTATCTGATCATTCTCGAATGCCAGCGGCTTGGCCTCTCGGTCACCCAGGAGGAAGTCAACGGCGAGATCGAGCGGATGGCGAAGCGATTCAAGCTTCCGGTCGATCAGTGGCTGAAGATGCTCAAGCAGGAGCGTGGCATTCACGCCAAGCAGTACGCCAACGACATCATCTGGCCGACCCTCGCGTTGCGCAAGCTGGGCGGCGAGCGGCTTCAGGTGACCCAAGAAGAGGTGCAGACCGAATATGAGGCCCTCTACGGGCCGGCAGTGAAGGGGAGGATCATCGTCTGCAACGACCTCCCGAAGGCCCAACAGACTCGGGCGAAGGCGCTGGCCAAGCCCTCGGAATTCGGCAACCTGGCCAAAGAGCACTCCGACGATGCCCCCAGCGCCAGTCTCAAGGGGATGATTCAGCCCGTCCGCATGCACTCGGGGAACAAGGAGCTCGAGCAGGCTGCGTTCCGCATGAAGGACGACGAGATCTCGGAGATCATCCCCGTCGGGAGTCAGTTCGTGATCTTCCAACGCATCGGGATCGTTCCGGCGCGCGAGGTGCCGCTCAAAGACGTCCAGCCGCACCTGGAGGAAGTCGTACGGGAACGCAAGCTGCGCGGCGTGGCCGGCGACGTCTTCCGCGATTTGCAGCGGACCGCCAAGGTCGAGAACGTGATGAACGACCCGCAGCTCAGCGCCCAGTTCCCCGGAGTTGCCGCGCGGATCAACGGCAACTCGGTGACGATCCGCGAACTGGCCGAGCGCTGCCTCGAGCGGCACGGAGAGGAAGTGCTTGAAGGAACGATCAATCGCCGGCTCATCGAGCAGGCCCTCAGGAAGAACAACCTCGAGGTGACCGACGCCGACGTCGACCGGGAGATCGCCCGGGTGGCGGGGAATATGCTCCGCCTGAAGCCCGACGGCTCGCCCGACGTCGAGACCTGGGTCAAGATGGTCACCCAGCAGCAAGGGGTTTCGGTCGACGTCTACCGGCGCGACCAGGTTTGGCCTTCGGTGGCGTTGCGCAGACTGGCGGGAGGGGAGGTCAGGATCACGGACGAGGACCTTCAGAAGGGATTCGAGGCCAACTACGGTCCCCGGGTCCGGTGCCGCGCGATCATCCTCGACAACTTGCGTCGCGCCCAGCAGGTCTGGGACCTGGCCAAGAGACACCCCACGGTCGAGAACTTCGGCGAACTCGCGGCGCAGTATTCCATCGAAGCCACGAGCCGGGCCCTGAAGGGGGAGGTCCCGCCCATCCAGAAACACGGCGGCCAACCCCTGGTCGAGAAGGAAGCCTTCGCGCTGCAGCCGGGCGAGATCTCGGCGATCTTCCAGTTGGAGGGCGATAAGTACGCGATCCTCTTCTGCGAAGGCCGCACCGTGCCAGCGACGGTCGAAAAGGCGGCCGTCCACGACGTGCTCGTGCAGGACATCCGGGAGAAGAAGACCCGCCTGGCCATGGCGGAGTACTTCGAACGCCTGCAAGACAACGCCACGATCGACAACTACCTGGCCGGCACAACCCGATCGCCGAAGCCGGCCGCTACCGAGGCCAAGGCGTCCGGCCGTCCGACGCCGATCCGGTAAGGGAAGAGTGGGAGAGGGGGACGCCCCTGTTCTTCTTGAGTTGCTGCGTTCTTCTTTCATCTTAAGATTGGGTGGGTGAAAGCCCAGGGTTGCCGCGCAGCGGCTACCCTGGGTGGCGTGCCGGAACGATACCGTCAACCCCGAAGGGGTTGAATCGGTCGGACCTTCAATCCCACACCTATCGCTCCTCGAATTGGATTCCGTGTTTCCGCAGGAGTTCCCGGAACTCCTCCTGGAATGACCGCCGACGAGGATGTTCCTCCTGCGCGGCAGTATAGCGACCGACGCGGGAACACTGCGATTGGCTGACGGCAACGAGTTTGTTTGAGACGCCCCCGAGGTACTTATGCATTTCTGCCCGAAGCTCGTCAGGGCGCAACAAGGCCCGCCGCCCTTTGGTGGAGAACGCCAGGTGAACCAACACGTTCGACAACGACTGAGGCATCGAGAGGGCTCCTGATGAAACCCCGTTGGGGTATGGGGTCTTGGGCGATTCCAGTGTCGCAGGGTGGCCGCGGCGCGGCAACCCTGGGCTACAAGATGGGACGCTTTCAGCGTCTAGCCACGGCAGCCCAAGTGGAACGGAAACAGACTACGCAGTCTCGCCCAACCATGCCGTCCTTTCACCCGCGCATCTTAAGATCTGCGTGTCTCCCCCTCCGCTCTTCTCCCCTTCTCCCGCTCTCCCCCTCTCCCCTCTCCCCCTCGCTCTCCTTCACGTGCCCCCCAGGGCGTCGGCGATGTGGTTGAGGATGCGGCGTGCGGAAACGACTCCCATGACGCGCCCTTGATTCAGGATGGGGATGTGGCGATACCCGCCCACATCCATCTTCTGGAGGGCAAACGCGATGCGGTCGCCGAGCTCGAGCGTCTCCACCGCGCCGGTCATGAATTCCGACACGGGGTGATCGCGCAGCTCGGCGGCCCGGACATTCAGTTTTACCAGGGCGTCCCGCTCGGTGAAGATCCCGGCCACTTTCCGGTCGGCGACCACTACGGCACAGCCGATCTGACGCTCCACGAGAAGCTTGAGCACGTCGCCGACGGGCATCTCCGGCGGCACCACGACCGGCTCGCGGGGCGCCAGGCGGCGGATCGTGTCGAAGAGGACTCGCCGCTCGACTTCCGAGTGGGGCCGCGGCCCCACCGCCTCCACGAGCGATTGGCCGCACTTCTCGCATCGCTCGTCGCCGTCGATGTTCTCGAAGCCGCAATCGGGACAGATGCTCATGGCTCCACTCTCCACGTATCGCCCTGGGAGAAGAGGTCGTCGAGGTCGCCTGGGCCTTGGGTTTCGATGGCCGCTCGCACCTGTTCGTTGAGCCGCTCGTCGTATCTCGGACGATCCACGGCACGGAACACGCCGATCGGCTCGGGGAAGTCGGGCCGGTGCATCCGGGTCAGGAGGTAGGCGAGGCTGGGCTCCGCGGCCTTCTCGTCATGGACCAAAAGGTCCTTTTCCGTGATTCCATCGCCCAGGCTGACCACCTCGGGCTCCAAACCGTTGAGGCGGATCCCCTTGTCGCGGTTCTTGCCGAACACCAACGGCTTGCCGTGTTCCAACTCCAGCGTCGCTTCGGTCCGAGTCTCACGGTCGGTGGCAAACTCGAAGGCCCCGTCGTTGAACACAATGCAGTTCTGATACACCTCGACGAACGACGTGCCCCGGTGTTCGGCCGCACGCCCAAGCACCATGCCCAAGTGCTGCGTGTTCACGTCGACGGTCCGGGCCACGAAGCTGGCTTCACAGCCGACCGCCACCGAGAGGATATGGAGGGGATTGTCGATCGCCCCCATGGGCGAACTCTTGGTCACCTTGCCCAGCGGCGACGTGGGCGAGTATTGCCCCTTGGTCAGGCCGTAGATGCGGTTGTTGAACAGGACGATGTTGATGTCCAGGTTGCGGCGGATGCAGTGGATCAAGTGGTTGCCGCCGATGCTCAGGCCGTCGCCGTCGCCGGTGATGACCCAGACCGAAAGATCGGGCCGAACCGCTTTCACTCCCGTGGCAATCGCCGGTGCCCGGCCGTGGATCGAGTGCATCCCGTAGGTATTCAGGTAATACGGGAACCGGCTCGAACACCCGATTCCCGAAATGAACACCAGCTTCTCCCTCGGGATTTGGAGGCTCGAGAGCACCTTCTTCATCTGGGCAAGGATGGCATAGTCGCCGCAACCGGGACACCAACGCACGTCCTGCCCGCTCGCATAGTCGTTGGGAGTCCATCGCTCGGGGATCGGCGTTGTCGAGGTGTCGGTGGCCATGGGTCTCGAAGGATCCTCTCTCAGTCCGCAGGTGGCTTGTTCTGGAAGGTCGTGCGAGTCATCGCGCCAGCTCCCTCTCGATTGCCTCGACGACCTCGTGGACGGCAAAGGGGCGACCGGTTGCCTTGTTCAGCCCGACGGCGTCGATCAGGAACTCCGCGCGGGCCAGTCGGCAAAGCTGGCCGCAGTTCAGTTCGGGCACGAGCACCCGCTCGTAACGACTTAGGATCTCGCCCAGGTTGGCCGGCAGCGGATTCAGGTATCGGAGGTGGGCGTGCGCCACCGATTCGCCCCGCTCCCAGAGGAGCCGGACGGCGGTGGCCAGGGCGCCATACGTGCCCCCCCATCCCAGGACCAAGACCCGACCTTGGGCCGGGCCCTCGACGTGCTGCGGTGGAACGTCGCTGGCAATGCCCGCCACCTTCCGGGCCCGCAGATCGACCATGTGCTGATGGTTCTCCGCGTCGTAGCTCACCGCGCCGGTAATGTCCTGTTTTTCAAGTCCGCCGAGCCGGTGCATCAAGCCGGGTGTGCCAGGCAAGGCCCAGGGCCGGGCCAGGTGGGCGTCGCGGGCGTAGGGCTGAAACGGATGGCCGTCGTCCGGGCCACGGGGATGTTCGACCGGGAACCGCTCCAGGCAGTCCATGCGGGGGATCCGCCACGGCTCGGACCCGTTCGCCAGGTAGCCGTCGCTTAGAACAATGACGGGCGTCATGTAACGGACGGCGAGGCGCCACGCCTCGCGGGCCACGTCGAAGCAGTCGGCGGGCGTCGAGGCCGCCAGCACCGGCAGCGGGCACTCCCCGTGCCGGCCGAAGAGCGCCTGATTCAAGTCGGCCTGTTCGGTCTTGGTCGGCATTCCGGTGCTCGGGCCGGCCCTTTGCACGTTGATCAGCAGCAACGGCAATTCGGTCATCACCGCCAACGCGAGGCCTTCTGACTTGAGCGACAGCCCCGGCCCGCTCGTGCCGGTCACGCCCATGGCCCCGGCGAAGGCCGCCCCGATGGCCGCGGTCACCGCGGCGATCTCATCCTCGGCCTGGAACGTGCGGACCCCGAAGTTCTTCCGCCGGGAAAGCTCGTGGAGGATGTCGCTTGCCGGCGTGATGGGATACGTGGAGTAGAACAACGGACAGCCGCTCAGCTTCGAGGCGGCCATGAGCCCCCACGCCATGGCCTGATTGCCGGTGATGTTGCGGTAGAGGCCCGGCGTGAGTCTCGCGCGATCGACGGCGTAGCGATGGGCGAAGGCCTCGGTGGTCTCGCCGTAGTTGCGGCCCGCAACCAGGGCCCGGCGGTTCGCCTCGGCAATCTCCGGCCGCCGCCCGAACTTCTCGACGATGAACCGCAGGGTCGGCTCCAACGGCCGGTCGTAGAGCCAGAAGACGAGCCCCATCGCAAAGAAGTTCCGGCAGCGATCCGCCTCCTTGGTACCCAGCCCGAGTTCCTTGACAGCCAGACGCGTCAAACGCGTGATGTCGACACGGAAGACCTGGTAGCCGTCCACGGTGCCGTCGTCCAGCGGGTTCGTCTCGCAGCCCGCCACCTGGAGGTCGCGCTTCGAGAAGCTGTCGTTATCGACGATCAGGATGCCACCGGGCACGAGGTCGCGGATATTGGTGACCAGGGCCGCGGGGTTCATGGCCACCACGGCATCCACCTGGTCACCCGGCGTGAAGATCTTCCGACTGGCGAAGTGGATCTGAAAACCGCTCACGCCGGCCTTGGTGCCCCGCGGCGCGCGGATCTCGGCCGGGAAGTCGGGGAAGGTGGCGACGTCGTTGCCCACCAGCGCCGACGTGTTGGTCAACTGCGTTCCGGCCAACTGCATTCCGTCGCCGGAATCGCCGCAGAAGCGGACCGTCGCCGCATCCAGCTCGACGCGCGATTTGGCGTCCCGGGGGGCCGTGACGGTATCGGTCTGAGATTTGGTCATCAGGGGCCCTCGCGTTGCTGCGTGCCGACCTTGGCGACCGGCGGGAGGTTGTAGATGGCCCTCGGGAAGTGCGCCACAAGCCAGTGGATGATTCCGGACACGTCGACGACCCCCGTCGGCCGGCCTTCCGCGTCCACGATCGGCAAACGCCGGTAGCCGTTCGAGGACATCTTGCGGATGGCACTCTCGACCGAGTCGGACTCACGGACCGTGACCGGTGCCCGGGTCATATACCGTTCAATCGGGGAGGATAGATCCCCCTCGGTCGCCAGAACCCGCAGCGCATCCCGTTCGGTAAAGATCCCCACCAGCACGCCCTGGCAGCGGACCAAGATGGCCCCCCGGCCCAGGTCGCGGAGCATCTGGAGCACGGCCCGCGCCGTTTCGTCCGACGCGACGCACACCGGAACCAGGGGCCCGGCCTGCTGGACGGACTCGTTTCGGACATTGCCCCCAATATCCATGACACCCGCTCCCCTGAAGCCACTTTCGCCCCAGGAAAATGTACGCATTGGGGCCGCAAAAGTGAACTATCTCCTCGTGAGCGGGACACCGGCCGGTGGCGGACACTTGCTTCCTACCCCGGCGGAGCGTCGGGCTTGGAACCGGCGTAGAATCGCGCCAGGTTGATCCCCCCCCGGAGTTCCTCTTCGAGCAGCTTGATCCGCTGCTCCAGACGTTCGATGCGTCGCTGCATCATCAACATCTTCTGCCCTTCCTGCTCCTGCTGCCTGGGCCGCGGGACGGAGGGGTAGCCGAGGTGCCGGGCCAGGGCGGAGAAGAGGAACAGCGGGTCCTTTTGGCGGTTCGCCAGGGCGATCTTGCCCTCCTTTTCGCCAAAGAGGACGGGCCTCTCCGGATCGCCCTTGAGCAGGCGGTAGTATTCGCTGCGCACGAAGATCAGGTCGGCGATGTCGATGATCCCGACCTGGCGACGCACCGTGCCCATCCATTCCCGCCACGCCTCGTCGTACACGTCGTCGCCGGCCATGGCCTCCAAGCCGCGGTCGTAGCCCAGCCGATTCCGGCAGAGCGTCTCGAACTGATACAGGAAGATCCCCTGGAGGGAAATGCTCTTGGCCCGGTATTCGGCCTCGCGCTGGAGGACTTCCAGGGCGATGTGGATGTCGAACTTCCCCTCGTCGCGCTCCGCCTCGCGGACGACGAAGGACTGGAACGGGGTGAAGTAGTGCGGCAGCCTCTCCATGGCCGAACTGAAACCGCCGACCAGGCGGAGTTCCGCCGCCATGAAGTCGAGGGCCAGCGGGAGCTTGGTCGTCGAGAGGAGTTCCTGGCGGATCGCGCCGAGGACCTCTTGGGTGGAGTGCCCTTGCACGATCCGCTCGCGGAGCGTGCGGAAGAAGTAGGCCTGCTCGACGTATTCTTCGCGGTCCAAGGGCATGGCGGCGGATCGCGTCCTCCTCTCCGCAGGCTACTTCGAGCCCTGTGCCTTGATCGCCTCTTCAGGCGTCACCACGCCGTCGCCGTTCCGGTCGTACTTGGCGAACTCTTCAGCCAGGGAATTCGACCAGGTCTGCGAGTATTCGGCCATGCTCACCTGCCCGTCGCCGTTGGAGTCTTTGCGCACGAACCAGTCGGGCAATCCTTGGGGCAGCCGCTCTTGCGGGGAGAGGAAACGATACGACTTCCTCGCCGACGGATCCGTGCCCGCCGACGATGTCGCTCCGCTTCCTTCCGAAGAGGCCCCGGAAGGCGGCGACCGCACGGGGCTGGAAGGGGAGGACGAAGAAGACGAAGACGACGAAGACGAGCCCCTGCCGCTGTACCGCCCGAGCTTGGCGCCCAATTCGTCGAGCGTGATCGTGCCGTCGCCGTTGGCGTCGGCGTCGTGCCACGTGCCTCGCATCTGCGACCATTCGTCCTTTTCGAGCACTCCGTTCTTGTTCTTGTCGTACTGGCGGAGGAGGCTCTCGGCGTACCTGCGCATCCTGCTGTCGAGTTGGGGTGGAGCCGACGGGGCTGCCGGGGAAGGGGGCGAAGAAGCGTTGGAGGACGGCGGCGTCGTGGGACTGCTGCTTGAAGCGGAACTCGAGGCGGGAGTGGAACTCGAAACGCTCGCGACGGTCACCGAAGCCCCGAATCCGGGGACCATGGCCGTTTGGGTGGCGGCCGCGCCGAATCCTGGCACCAAGGTCGGTTGCGCCGCAGCCGAGTCGGCCGTGCCGCTCTGCGAGGTGCCGGAACTGGGTGTGCTTGTCCCCCCGTCGCGTGAACCCCTGCCTCCCCGTTGCGACAAGGCCTCCGCCAAGGCCTGCACGGAGACGGGCCCCGAGGGGTCAAGGCCCGCCCTGCGCACGACGCCCTCGTAGACCGATCTCCTGGAAAGGCTCACCTCGCCCGAGGCAATCGTGCCGTCGCCGTTGGCGTCGAACTGGCGCAGAAGGGAGACGAGCTGCGAAGAACGACCCGGGTCCCCGTCCGGCCCGCCCCGACGCATCGACCGTCGCCCCCCCCAGCTGGCCCCTCCCTGTGGCCCCATCATACCGCCAGGGCCGCCCATCATGCCACCCGGGCCACCGAACATGTCGCCTGGGCCGCCAAACATGCCCTCGGGCGGCTGGGCGGCCGCCTGAGCAACGGCCCATGCCGCCAGCGCCACACCCGCCAGCCATTTCGCTGCACTTCGCACGGCCGTTGATCCTCCTGGATCGGAGATCCCAAGGATAACACTCCCTCACCCTATCGTACCACTGCGGCCCGCTTTTTCCATAGCTCGCCCGTCCGAGATTCAATGGCAGAACGACTTGGCACCAACCGTCGCAGAAGACCGGAACTGTTTCCGCCTCCCGGGGTTCTAACCGTGGAGGAATAGGGGCCGACGTTTCCGTAACGGTCCAGGGGGTTCTTTCTTACTTCAAAACGGGGAGGCCACGATGTCTCGTGTCGCGAAGTGTGTTGTGGTGGCGCTGGTTGTCCTGGGGATTGGCTCGGCGGTGGTCGGGCAGGACGCCGGGAAGGGGGGGCGCCGACCCAGGACTGGGTTCGGAATGGGCGGCATGGGCGGCATGGGAGGATTCGGGGCTTCGCCGGCCATGATGTGGGGGCAGTTGCTGCGCGTGGAGAAGGTCCAAAAGGAACTCGAACTCGTCTCGGAGCAGAAGGACAAGCTCAAGGAAATCGCCGAGAAGGCCGCCGCTCGGATGCGAGACAGTGGCGCCGTCTTCTCGAAACTCCGCGACGCCAGTGAGGAAGAACGCAAGGCCGCCATGACCGAGTATGGCAACAAGGCCCGGGCCCAAGCGGAGCAGTTGAAGAAAGACCTGGAAGAGGTCTTGTTGCCTCATCAGGTCGAACGGCTAAAGCAGATTGCCCTTCAGATCCAGGGCCTGCGCGCGCTGCAAGACAAGGAGGTCCAAGACACGGTCGGGATCACCGAAGAACAGAAGGAGAAGATGAAGTCGCTTAGCGATGGCATGATGGAGAAGTTCCGGGGCATGATGGGCCGACGCGGAGATGAGAGCGAGCGGCAGGCCCAACGCGAGAAGATGCAGGAACTCCGTAAGGAGTACGAGTCGAAGACTCTCGACGTCCTTACTGCCGACCAGAAGGAGAAGTTCGAGAAGATGAAGGGGCCCAAGTTCGACCTCGACATGTCGGAGTTGATGCCCCGCGGGTTTGGCCGCGGCAACCCCGAACGGAAGTAGCACCCGCTGGGATCCTCCGTGCCGCAACTTCCTGCGGAGTAATGCCTTCGGAAGTGAGTGCCTCCGCGTCGGGCATCGTGTAGAAACGGGTCCGAGAGGCCGTATACCAGATTGGTGGGCAGCAGGTTCATGGGTTCCCGGAGACGACGAGGGCCGGAACAAACGAGAGACGAGGCGATTTGGACGATCGTCGCTGGGCGGCATTGCAGCCCGCCCAGCGACCTAGTCACGGGTTGACTGGCCCCCTTCTACAGAGGGGCCTTCGCGTTTCGGGGGAGCCAGGTCGGATCTTCCGGTGGCGACTACTGGACGGAAGCCGGTGGTGATTCGTATCGTGGAGATAGGATAGCAGCGCGCGACCGCGGACAGGCGAGAGGATAGGCCGATGGAGGTTAGTGAAATCCTGCTCAAGAAGGGATTGCTGGACCAGCGCCAGTTGGACATGGTGCGGGCGGCCCAGGCGGACGGGGCTCGTTTGGATCAGGTCGCGGTGAGTCTCGGGCTGGTAAGCGAGGAGGCTGCCCTGCGCGCGTTGGGCGAGGCGGTTGGCCTGGAGTTTGTCGATCTGGCCGAGACGCCGATCGACCTCACGCTCTTGCAGGCGTTCCCGCCGCGGTTCATCCACCGTGAAGGGCTCTTCCCCATCCGCAAGCGCAACGGCACGCTGGTGGTCGCCACCAGCGATCCGTTCAATCTCTATCCGCTCGACGAGTTGGGCGCCGCCACCGGCAAAACGGTGATCCCGGTGCTGGCGAGCCGCAGCGAGATCGGGCGGCTCATCAAGGCGCACCTCGGCGTCGGAAGCGAGACGGTCGACGGCCTGATGGCCCAAACCTCCGACGACCAGATTCAACTCCTGGACCAGGTCGAGAGCGACGGCTCCGAGCTTTCGGAGATGGCCCAGGAGCCTTCGGTCATCAAGCTGGTGAACGAGATCCTCCGCGAGGCCATCGATCTGCACGCCAGCGACGTTCACGTGGAATCGGAGGCCTCGGGCCTGCGGGTCCGCTACCGGATCGACGGCGTGCTCCACCAGCAGCCCGTGCCGCCGGAGATCAGCCGTTTCCAGGCGGCGATCATCAGCCGCTTGAAGATCATGGCCCGGCTCAACATCGCCGAGCGGCGGCTCCCCCAGGACGGCCGCATCCAGTTGAAGGTCTCCGGGCGCGAGGTCGACGTCCGCGTCTCCGTGATCCCGATGATCCACGGCGAGGGGATCGTGATGCGGCTCCTGGACAAGGGCGGCATGGAGTATTCCCTCCATAAGCTCGGCATGGAGGACGACCTCTATGCGACGTTCCAGGAGCTGATCCGCCTGCCGCACGGGATCCTCCTCGTGACCGGACCGACGGGCTCCGGCAAGACGACCACGCTCTACAGCGCCCTGTTGGAGATCCGCAGTCCCGAGGTGAAGATCATCACCACGGAGGACCCGGTCGAGTATCAACTCGAGGGAATCAACCAGATCCAGGTCCATACGAAGATCGGTTTGACGTTCGGCAATTCGTTGCGGAGCATCCTGCGTCACGACCCGGACATCGTGCTGGTCGGCGAAATCCGCGACCTGGAGACGGCGGAGAACGCGATCCAGGCGTCGCTTACCGGCCACCTGGTGTTCAGCACGCTGCACACAAACGACGCGCCGGGCGCGTACACGCGGCTCACCGACATGGGCGTGGAGCCGTTCCTGGTGTCGAGCACGGTGGAGGGCGTGATGGCGCAACGTCTGGTGCGGACCCTCTGCCCGGCGTGCAAGGAGCCCTACCGCCCGCCCCGCGAGGAGTTGCCCGCCGACTTCCCGATCGACCGGTTGAAGGAAGGGGCCGTGATCTACCGTGCGACGGGCTGCCGGGCGTGCCGCAACGTGGGATACCGGGGACGGCTCGGGATCTTCGAACTCCTCGTCACCACGGAATCGATCCGGCAGTTGTCGCACGACCGCGGCAGTTCGTGGACGATCAAGCAGGCGGCCATCCGCGAAGGGATGCGGACGCTCCGCCAGGACGGCTGGCTGAAAGTCCTGACCGGGCGGACCACGGTCGACGAGGTCGTCCGCGCCACCAAGGGGGACGACTTGATAAGGATGAAGTCGGAAGGATGAAGGATGAAGGATGAAGGAATGAGGAATGATGAGTGATGAGTGATGAATGACGGACGGCTGAGCGAGCCCTTCGTGCATCAGCCTCGTTCTCTTGTAGATGTTTGCAGCGTGCGAAATCATGAGACCACAAGGCCCGAGTCTCACGTTAAGTGACTTCATCCTTCAGCATTCATAATTCATCCTTCTCGCTATGGACGAGTTCACCTACGTCGCCCGAGATGCTGCCGGAGCCCGCGTGACCGGCACGATCACGGCGTCCAACCGCCGCGAGGCCCTCGCAGCGATCGCGGCCCGGGCCTTGTTCCCGGTGGAAGTCGCGGGCAGGGTCCAGGCGGGAGCGACGCGGCGATACGGCCGCATTTCCGGCCAGGTCCTCGCGACCCTCTATGGGCAGCTCGCCGACCTCCTCCATAGCGGAGTGCCGCTCCTGCGGGCGCTGGACGTGCTCCGCCGGCAGAGCACGCGGGCCACGTTGACCGACGTGCTTGGCGAAGTCCATCACGACGTCGAGCAGGGCGCCTCGCTCGGCGAGGCGATGCAGCGGTTCCCCCGCGTCTTCGGGGAGATGGCCATCAGCATGGTCCGCGCCGGCGCGGAGGGCGGGTTCCTCGAAGAGGCCCTCTCCCGGGTCGCGCAGTTCACCGAGACCCAGGACGACATCAAGAAGCGGACCGCCGGGGCGCTGGCCTATCCGGTCTTCCTGGCCGTGGTCGGCACCGTCGTGGTCACGCTCCTCATGATCTTCTTCGTGCCGAAGTTCGATGGCCTGTTCCAGAACCTCCGCGAGCGCGGCGAGCTGCCGGCCATGACGGAATTGGTCCTCGGCGTCAGCGCGGCGATGCAGCACTGGGCCCTCCTGGTCGTCGGCGTCCTGGTGGCGGCGGGCATCGCGCTGCGGCAGTGGCTGGCCAGCGACGCGGGGCGGTTGTGGGCCGACCGGCTCAAGATCGGCCTCCCCCTGGCCGGCACGGTCTTCCTGAACCTGGCCGTCGCCCGGTTCTGCCGCGTGCTCGGAACGCTCCTGCGCAACGGCGTGCCGATCCTGCGGGCGTTGGAGATCGCCGCCGACGCCGCCGGCAACCGCGTGCTGCGCACCGCGATCCTGGAGGCGGCCAAGGACATTTCCGCCGGGCAGCGCCTGGCCGGACCGCTGGCCGCGTGCGGCCATTTCCCGCCCACCGTCATCGAAATGATCACCGTGGCCGAGGAAGCCAGCACGCTCGAAAAGGTCCTCATCGACATCGCCGAGTCCCTGGAGCGCCGGACGTGGCGGCAGCTCGACATCGTCGTCCGGCTCCTGGAGCCGATCATGCTCCTCCTGCTGGCCTCGGTCGTCCTGGTCCTGGTGATCGCGCTGCTCCTGCCGGTGATTAAGATGAGCACGACGATTTAGTTGGGAGTTGGGGGTTCGGAGTTGGGGGTTCGGAGTTGGGGGTTCGGGGTTCGGGGTTGGGGGTTGGGGGTTGGGAGAGGGTTGTTTTGCCGCGGTGCTCGCACCGCGTGGATCGGACGTTTCGCGGCGGTGCTCGCACCGCCTTGAACTGAAAGGAGATTCGCGAACATGACGAACCGAAGGGATCGCAAACGCCGGGGCGGCTTCACCCTGGTCGAGGTGCTGCTGGTCCTGGTAATCCTCGTGATCATCGCCTCGCTGGCGGTCACGGCCTACGGGCCGATGCAGAGGCGGGCCTACGTGAACGCGGCCAAGACCCAGATCCGGGCCTTCAAAGGCCCCCTTTCCGCCTACCGGCTGGATATGGGCGACTTCCCCCCGTCGCTCGACGGACTCCGCGTGCAGCCCGGCGGCGGAGCCCAGGGGGAATGGAACGGACCGTACCTCGACCGCGAGGTGCCACTGGACCCCTGGCGACGGCCCTACCAGTACGTCCATCCGGGCCAGCATGATCCCGACATGCCCGACATCTCCTCCGCTGGCCCCGACGGTGTGTTCGGGAACGAAGACGACATCACGAGTTGGGGGGTGGACTGATGCCATGGTGAGACGCTGCTGCGGTCGAGTCTCTGTGCGCGATCCGCTGGAAAGCCCACGGGTGAGAAGCCCACGGGTTGCAACCCGTGGGCTTGGCCGCGGCGCAGCGTCCGCCATCTCCTCGCAGAGTCCTCGCCGTCGCCGCGCCATGACCCTGCTTGAGGTCCTCCTTACCCTGAGCCTCCTGGTCGTTCTGGCGTCGCTCACCTGGCCCAGTCTGGGACGGCCCATGGCCGCTCAGCGACTCCGGGAGTCGGCCGACCAGGTCCGCGTCGAGTTGGTCAGGGCGAGGGTGCATGCCATGTCGACGGGCCAGCCCCACGTGTTCCGCTACGCTGCGAACGGCAACGTGTACGCCGTCGAGATGCAGAACACCGAAGACGACGGCTCCGATGCCGCTTCCAACGCATCGGGCGACGGGAAGAGCACCGCTACGGGAAACGCCGGTGGCGACCTCGATAACGGCCGGGAGACCCGTCAACGCCGCTTGGTCGAACGGGTCCGGTTCGTATCCGACCAGACGTCCAGTCCATCCGCGTCGCAGCCGGCCGCGACCTCGGCCCAGGTGTCGGCCGTCGACGACGCCGACCTCTCGCAGGCCATCGTCTTCTATCCCGACGGCACCTGCTCCGACGCGAACCTCCGCCTCGAAAACGAATACAACCAGACGATCGACTTGAGCCTCCGCGGACTGACCGGCGTGGTCCTCGTGAGCCAAGTCGGATCGGGGGAGTCGAGCGGACCATGACGACTGGGCGAGCCACGGAAATCCACGTGCCAAGGCTTTCGCATGCGGCGCATGCGGCGTCAGCCCCAAAGGGGCGTCCCAGGAGAGCCCAGGGCAACGCCCTGGGGACGCGCGCTGCAACAGGCGTTGAAGCCCTGAAAGGGCGAAATTCAGTCTCTGTCAGACGCCGATCTCGCCCCTTCAGGGCATCACATTTGGTTCATCCGGAATTTCCGGGAAACGCCGGGCCGCAAGAGATCGCACCGGAGTACCGGTGCCTCTCCTCTGTTCGCTCTCTGCACGGACGCGGAAAAGAGAAGAGGCACCGGTACTTCCGTGTCGTATGTCTACAACTCCCCGGAATTCTCGGAGGAACCTCAAATTTCGGGATGGGCCCTATCCCCAGGGCGTTGCCCTGGGCTTTCCTATTACGCCCCTTGGGGGCTCAGGTGGCCGGGCAGCACCCCGATTACGCGGAACGAGAATGGGATAGGCGTGATGTCGTTCAAGGGCCAGGCCCTCGCCGGCCCACTTGTGTCTGCCCGGCGCCGGCCGGCTTTTCGCTCCTGGAAGTGATTCTCGCTTTGACGATCCTGGCCGGGGCGGTGGCCGTGCTCGGGGAGGTCGCCCGGCACGGGCTGGAGACCGCCCGGATCGCCCGCGACCTCACCTACGCCGAGTTGCTCTGCGAAAGCAAGATGGCGGAGATCACCTCGGGAATGACCTCGCCCGACCCGGTCGATCGGGCCGCCGCCGAGGCCGTTTCCAACACCACCCGACTGAGCTGGGTCTATTCGATCGAGACCGAAGCGACCGAGATCGAGGGGCTGTTGGCGGTCCGCGTCACCGTCGAGCCCGACCAACCCGACGAAAAACGCCCAATCCGTTGTTCCATGGTCCGTTGGATCCAAGATCCCGACGCAACGTCGAGCACGGAGTAGCTGGGGCGGAAAGAATCAATGAGACACTCGCGCCCGTACGGTTTCACCCTGCTGGAAGTGATGCTCGCCCTTGGGCTCACCTCGCTGATCCTCGTGGCCCTGGGCATGACGATCGACTTCCACCTCCGCGTGCTGGACGCAGGGCGCATGCACATCGAGGAGGCCCAACTCGCCCGCGTCCTGCTCCGCCGCATCGCCGACGACCTCCGCGCCGCGATCCCCTACAACGCGCAAAGTTCGGCAAGCACGTCGGGCACTTCAGAGACCTCGGACACGTCGACCACTTCGCAAACCACGCCCGGCATCTATGGCGACGCCTCCTCGATCCAAGTGGAACTCAGCCGCTTGCCCCAGCCTGCCCAGTTGCTGGCGCAGTGCACGACCGGCTCCGAGAGCGTCCAGGTTACGAGCCTGAGCGGTGTGAAGACCGTGACCTACTACGTGGCCGGCGCCGAGGGGACCGCCGCCACGACCGGCATCCAGACGACCGCAGACTCGTCGGGCCAGCAGGGGCTGATCCGCCTGGAGCAGGACCGCGCGGTGGCGGACTACCAGGCCGAATACGGGGGCGTCGACAATTCGGCCCTCCAGGGCATTCTCCTGGCCCCCGAGGTCGCCGGGATCGAATTCACCTACTACGACGAAAGCCAGTCCCAATGGGTCGAGACGTGGGACACGGCCCAAAACGGCTCCCTCCCCACGGCCGTGAAGATCGTGCTCTCCATCACGCCGCTGAAGACGCAGCGGAACTCGTCGGTGTTGAGCGGAACGGACAGCAAGTCCTCGAACCAAGAGTCCAATCTGGCCTATGCCCTGTTGGTGCCGATCCCCGCCGCCAAAGCAACGCCGTCGTCGGGCGGTGGTAGTGGGGGAACAGGTAGTAGTGGGGGAACAGGTAGTAGTGGCGGAACAGGTAGTGGCGGAACAGGTAGTGGCGGAACAGGTAGTGGCGGAACAGGTAGTGGCGGAACAGGTAGTGGTAGGGCAGCAGGTGGAGGCGGTCCATGAGTCTCTGGTGCCGGAAGCGTAGGGTGGGACAAGCGAAGCGCAGTCCCACCAGGAAGCGGCGGAAGTCGCGGTGGGACTGCGCTTCGCTTGTCCCACCCTACGTCGGTTCCGTATTCACTCCTCGATCCGCGCCGCCCCGGAAGCCGCGTCCGGGCGGGATGGTCCTGGTGGTCGTCGTGGTGGTCATTTCGCTGTTGGCCTTGGGGGCGTTGACGTTCTCGGAACTGATGATGGCGGAGCGTGAGGGGGCCGAGGTGGCGGTGGCCCAGTCGCAGGCCCGGGCCCTGGCGGAGTCCGGCGCGGAAATGGCCCGGTTCTTCCTCGCCCAGGATGCCGACACGCAGACCCAGGCCGGCGGCTGGTACGACAACTCGCAGAAGTTCCGCGGCGTCGCCGTGACGAACGAGGAAGGCGTGCGCGGCACGGGCCGCTTCACGCTGATCGCCCCGTCCGTGGGCACCGACGGCCGGCTGTCGGGCATCCGTTTCGGCCTGGAGGACGAATCGGCCCGGTTGAACCTCAACACGGTGCTCACGATCGATAAGGCGAACGAGGGCAAGAACGTGGGCCGGCAGATGCTCATGGCCCTGCCCGGCATGCGCGAGGACATTGCCGACGCGATCCTCGATTGGATCGACCTCGACGACGAGAGCCGCGAGTACGGGGCCGAACTCGACACCTACGCCTCGCTCTCTCCGCCCTATGCCGCCAAGAACGGTGTGCCAGACACCCTCGAGGAGTTGCTCCTGGTCCGCGACGTCACGCCCGCCCTGTTCTTCGGCTACGACATGAACCGCAACTACCTCGTCGACCGCTCGGAGTCCAACGCCCCGATCCTGATCGACGCCGACAACTCCGACGGCGCGATGAATTGCGGTTGGTCGGCGTACCTGACCGCCTCCAGCAAGGAATCGAACCTCCGCGCCGACGGCGAAGCGAAGATCGACCTCAGCCAGAGCGATTTGCAGCAACTCCGCGAGGACCTCTCGTCCGTTCTCGACGCGGAATGGGCCGACTTCATCGTGGCGTATCGACTGAGCACCAGCAACGGCTATGGCACTGTAAGGGGTGGAGAGAGGATCTCCGCCTCGTCGGCGCTTGAGGGACTCGACCTCTCCAGCGAGTCGGCGAAGACCTCGCTCACTTCGGTGCTCGACCTGATTGAGAAGACGGGCTCGACCGAGGCGGTGACCTGCAACTCGAAGGCCGTGGCCTCGCCCTTTCCCGAGGCCCTGGCCGGGACGTTCTTACCGAAGCTCTTGGAGAACTGCACGGTCGGCTCCTCGGGGGCCACGGGCCGGGTCAATCTCAACCTGGCCCCCCGGATGGTCCTTTCGGCCATCCTCTGTGCCGACACGGACCTGGTCCAGGACACTTCGCAAATCGAGCAATTGGTCGACGACATCGTCGCCGAACGCCCGCAGGATCCCACCCAGGCCGACGAGGAGTTCAAGTACGAGACCTGGATCTATACCCGGGGAATCGTGACGCTCGACCAGATGAAGAAGCTCATCCCCTACGTGTGTGCCGGAGGGGCGGTTTATCGGACCCAGGCGGTCGGATACTTCGACAAGGGGGGGCCGTCGGCGCGGATTGAGGTCGTGATTGATGCTACCAGTAGCCCGCCCTCCATAGTATCCTGGAGAGAGATGACCCATTTAGGCCGCGGTTATCCCCTGGAGACCCTCGGGATCGAGGCGGAAGAGCCGTAGGTGGGTGTAGGGTGGGACAAGCGAAGCGCAGGCCCACCAACGAATCGCGGAAAGTCAGGTGGGCCTGCGCTTCGCTGGTCCCACCCTACGCGGACTGAAGAACGCCGGCAGGGGGGGCGCATTCTGCATTCGCTATTCCGTATTCAGTATTCGCTATTCATTATTCGCGAAACGCGAGGCGAGCGTTCAGCGGATCGAGCGACTGCGAGACTACTCCGGTTAAGAAGAGACGACGATGCCCCGGTTTCTTGCCCTGGAATGGAGCGACAGTGAGGCGCGGCTGGCGGTGGCTTCGCTCCACGGGGAGGGAGTGATCGTCGAGCACGCGTTTTCGGTGGAACTGACCGGCGGTGTCCGGCCGCCTCCGCCGCCGCCTGTCCCCGGCGCCACGGCCGGTGTGGAGGCGTCGCAGTCGGGCGAGTTCATCGTCGTGGTGCCGCCGGCCGCGGTCGGTAAGCAGGTTGCCGACGCACTTTCGGCCCGGGGCATCCGCCGTATCGACACGCTCGTGGCGATCGGCCGCGCGAGCATCGAGCTGCGGCAGCTCACGTTCCCTCCGGCCCCGGACGACGAGCTGCCGGAGATGGTCCGGTTCCAGGCCCTGCGGGAGTTCAACGCCCTGCAAGAGGACTGGCCGCTGGACTTCATCCCGCTGGACGAGAACCCGGCCGAGCCCCGCAACGTCCTGGCCGCAGCGATTGCGCCGGAGTTGGTCGAGCAGATCCAGGGGACGTGCCAGGCGGCCGGGGTGCGGCTCCGCCGGTTGACGTTGCGTCCGTGTGGAGCGGCCTCGCTCTTCTGCCGTCGCCAGGCCGACGGCGGTTCGAGGGCCCGGCTCCTGGTCGATCTCGTGGCCGACGACGCCGACCTCACGGTGATGATCGACCGCAAGGTGATCTTCCTCCGCACGGCGAGGCTCCCGGGCGACCCTCTGGTCGACGACACCTCGGCCCAGGCGCTGCTGGGCGAGATCCGCCGCACGATGGCCGCGGTCCACAACCAGTTGGGTGGGCGGCGCGTGGAGTCGATCGTGCTCTGCGGGAGCGGTCCGCAGCATGCCACCCTCGGCCAAATGGTCGCCGACCGGCTCGACACCCCGGCCGAGGTCTTCGATCCGTTCGAGGGCCTGGAACTCGGGGAGGGGTTGCAGCAGGGACTTCCGGAACATCCGGGCCGGTTCACCCCGCTTCTCGGCATGCTCGTCGATGAGCTGCACCAGGCCCATCACGCGATCGACTTCCTCCATCCGCGTCAGAAGCCGAAGCCGCCCAGCCCGGTCAAGCAGTACGTCCTGGCGGCACTGGGAGTGGTTGCCCTGGTGGCGCTCTTGTTCGTCTACCGCACGATCCGGATCGAGCAGCTCACGTCCGAGGCCGCGCAACTGGCGGCCGACGTGAAGAAGGCGGAGGCCAAGGCCGGCGAAACGATCAGCGATCAGAAGGCGGCCGCCGACATCCTCGCCTGGCAGGCGGGCGATCCGGTCTGGCTCGACGAGATCCGATGGCTCTCCGAACGCCTCCCGCCCGCCCAGGAGGCCATGCTCACCCAGTTCCAAGCGAGCATCACCGCCAAGCGAGGCGAGATGCGGCTGGAAGGCCTTGCCCGCTCCGTCGACACCCTGAAGGCCGCCGAAGAGAAGCTCCGCGATCCCAAGCATCGACTCCTTGGAAAGGAGACCGCGGAGAACTCGTCGCGCAAGGGTTATTCCCTCCGGTTCAATTCCTCGGTGTACATTGTCCCGGAGACGCAACGATGACGCTGTCGAAGCGGGAGAAACGACTGGCGATCGCCGTCGGCGGCTTCGGGGTCCCGCTCGCGCTGTGGCTGCTCTACGGGCTCATCTGCGGCGACATCGACATCCTCAAGAGCGAGATCGCCGTCCACAAGGGCAACCTGGAGAAGTTCCAGGAGCAGGTGATCCGCGGCAAGAAGGCCCAGGACCGCATGGCGCAGTGGAACCGCCAGGCGTTGCCTTCCGATTCGGCGCGGGCCGGATCGCTCTATCAGACCTGGCTTTTGGAGATCGCCGGCAAGGCGGGCTTCCGGCAGAAGAAGGTCGAACCCGGCGAGGTCCGAAGCCGCGGCGACGTCTACCAGCAGTTGCCGTTCACGGTCCGCGGGCAGGGCACGCTCGACGAGCTTGTCAAGTTCCTCTACGAATTCTACTCCGCGGGCCATCTCCACCAGATCCGCCGGCTCATGATCCGGCCGTCGGAGAAGTCCAAGGACCTCGACCTGGTCATTACGATCGAGGCCTTATCGCTGCCGAAGGCGGACCGGAAGGACGAGCTTTCCAAGGAACCCGGCAAGCGGTTGGCGTTGGGAAGCCTGGAAGAGTACCGCAAGGCGATCGCGGGGCGCAACGTCCTCGCCCCGTATCAGCCCCCGGTGGTCGCCGCGCCGGCCCCACGGATCGAGCCCGGCCCCAAAGTCGAGCCGTTCGATGCGAGTAAGTTTGCCTTCGTGACCGGGATCGTCGAGGTCAACGGCAAGCCGCAGGTCTGGGTCAAGGCCCGGACGACCGACGAGAAGTTCCAACTCTACCAGGGCGACGGACTCCAGATCGGCCCCTTCCAGGCCACTATCGCCCGAATCAACCCCCGCGACGTGGAAATCGAGGTCCAGGGCCAGCGGCATACGATCCCCCTGGGCGGCAGCGTGCGAGGGGGCGAGGGGGAAACGAAGCCGGCCGAACCGGGCGAGCCGAGGCCGCCGACCTTCGAGCCGAAGTCCGACGGCGAACGACGAGGGCCCGGCGAGGGCGACGAGCGCCGGGACCGCAGCCGACGGCGGCGGGATTACGGAGGATCGAGGTCGAATTCCGGGGAACCCATGCCCATGCCCGGCGGCCCCGGGCCCATGCCCGGCGGCGCCGGCTCCGAAGGCCGGCCGTCGCCTATGCCGTCCGGCGGCACGCCACCCGACCAGAAGACCCCCGGCCAATGAAGCGGGCGAGCGCATGGCATGCTCTCACGACGCAGAGCGTCGCACTGAGCATGGGAAGCGTCCGCGCGTCCTCCATGCCGACCCTCGGCTACGCCGAGTGACGGCATGCCACACGTGCTGCGCGAGCGCGCACCTGGTCGAGAAAGCGGGCGATCCCGTCGCGGAGCATGGGCATGGGCCGGTGCAGCTCTCGGCGGGCCCGGCGCGTGTCGAGCGAGGTCTCCCAGAATCCGCCGTCTACGGGGCAGGACGACGAGTCCGGGGGCATGGCGAGGGCTGGCCGTGTCACGCCGGCCAGCGACGCCATCTCTGCCGCGAAGCGGGCGGGACTGGCTCGCTCCGCTCCCGCAAGGTGGCACACCCCGCCCAGTCCGCGCTGAAAGGCGAGCCACAGAAGTTCCGCCAGGTCGGCCGTGAAGATCGGCGTCGCATGACGTTGGGCGTCGGCTTCCCACGGGAGCCCCTCCGCGACGGCCAGCCAGGCCTTCTCGGCGAAGCAGGACTGCTCGTCGCGCGGGGACGGCCCGTAGGCGTGCGTCCGCACCACCAGCGTCTCCGAACCTTCCACGGCCCGCTCCACCTCGATCGCGCCCCGGGCGAAGGCATGTTGGCTCGCCGGGGGCGATTGCTCGTCGTGAAACATGCGAGGGCCGGTGAAGACGGCGTCGGTCGAGACGACGGTCAGCCGTGCCTCGACCCGCCGGGCCGCCTGGAGCAGGGCCTTGCAGACGGCGGCCTCCTCGCCCACAGGTGGGGCCGCCTCAGGAGCATCCCAGAGCCCTCGGGAAAACGGACCGCAGTAGAGGATCCACTGCGGGCCGGCCTCGCGCACGGCCCTCGCAATGGTGCCCGGCCGGCTCGGATCCCAGAGTCTGGCTTGACATCCCGGCGACGTCCCCGGGCGGTCGCGATGGAGCCCGATCACCGTGGCCCGACGTGCGAGCCAATCGGCAAGGTTGCTGCCGATCACCCCGTCGACGCCAGCCACCAGGATTCGCAAACGACGGCCCGGGGCCGAACCGGCATCGCTGAAATCGAGAGGATAGGCACCGCCATACACGGGATGGGTCTCCCAGGGGAGGATATGCGGCGGATTGTACCCCACCTCGGCCGTGGGTCCAGGCCGATTTCCCTTTGCTGGCGGTGCTAGCAGGGCGGAGGGGGCCACTGGCGGCCTGCCCGCATCGGGTGCCACTGGCGGCTTGTCCGCCAGTGCTGCACGGGCAGACGAGCTGCCCGTGGCACCCACGCGTCACCACATCGTCGGCGCGAACCGGGAGAGGCCGGACTTGCGTAGGAAGGCAAGCGCCGGACGCCCGCCGCCACCTTGACGCTGCGGAAGCCGAAGTGCTACATTGACACTGTCTTGTGTTGGGCGGGGGCGTGGATACGGATCGCTGGCTCAGGCACGGAGGGTGCTGGGATGCTCAAGACCTTGGGAATCGTCGAGGCTTGTTTTCAGTCGCCTCTGGAACGGTCCAGGGCGTCGCGCAAGTTGGGCGGCAAGTCCGTGCTGGAGTGGATCGTCCGCCGTGCAACCGACTGTGTTCGACTCGGCGGCGTGATCGTCGTCACGACCGACGACCCGGAGAACCAGTTCCTCTCCAAGCTCGTCCCGTCCGACGTCCCCCTCTACGCTGTCAGGAAGCGCGACGCTTTGGGATGCCTTGCTGCCGCGGTCGAGCAGTATCCGGCGCATGAGGCCGTGCGCATCGGCACCAGCTATCCCTTCCTCGACCCGTTGCTCATCGACCGGCTCGTCGTCGCCGCCGCGCAGGACGAGTTCGACTACGTCGGCTACTGCTCGCGCGACGGGCGTCCCGCCATTCTTTCGCCGGTGGGCCTGTACGCCGAGTGGTTCCGCGCCGAAGCCATCCGCCTCGCGTCGCGGCAAGCCAAGACACGTCAGGACCGGGAGGAACCGACCCGGTACCTGTACTCCCACCCGGAGATGTTCCGTATCCGCTTGATCCCGGTGCCGGAGCAGATCGACCGGGACGACGTGCGGCTGTGCGTCGACATCGAAGAAGACTTCGACCACGCCGTGGCGATCTTCGAGGCCCTCGGGCCTGAAGAACTCGACTACCATCGAATCGCCCGCCTGCTTCACCAGCAGCCCGCCCTGCGTCGTCGCATGGCCGCCCTGAACCGCACCGCGGCCAAGGGATGAAGGGCGTGGGGCAGGGTTCGGGGTTCGGGGTTCAGGAACTGCATGCCGCCGCGGCTGCGCTCGGCGCGGGTCTCCGCTGCGCTCGGCGCGGGTCTCCTGACCCCGCCGAGGCCTTGACCGAAGGTCTCCCCAGCAACCGCGGGGACCTCCGGTCGCCGAAGTGCTGCGGTCGGGAGACCGCACCACAGCGATGGAAAGCCGCCCACATCGCAGTCTCCCCTTCTCCCTATCTCCCCCTCTCTTGCTCTCGGCGTCTCCGCGTCTCTCCCTCCCCCCTCTTGATCCCGCCCCCTCCATCCTCCATCATTCATCATTCCTCCTTCCTCCTTCATCCTTGCCCTGAGAGGGGGCCATGGCCAAGACGGTTGCGCTTCTTGGGGCGTTGGACACCAAGGGCGTCGAGTACGGCTTCGTGAAGCAGTGCATCGAGGCCCGCGGGCTCCGCACGCTCGTGATCGACATAGGCGTGCTGGGAGAGCCGCGCATCGCGGCCGACGTGTCCCGCGAGGCCGTAGCGCGGGCGGGCGGGGCGGAGTTGTCCGATCTGGTCGCCCGGCAAGACCGGGGCGAGGCCGTGGCCGTCATGGCCCGCGGTGCTGCGGTCCTCGTCGCCCAACTGTACGCCGAAGGCCGCTTCGACGGCATCCTGGCCCTCGGCGGCGGCGGCGGAACGTCGATCGCGTGCGGCGCGATGCGGACCCTGCCCCTCGGCGTGCCCAAGGTCATGGTCTCGACGGTGGCGGGCACCGACGTGTCGGGCTACGTCGGCGTCAAGGATATCGTCATGGTCCCCGCCATTGTCGATGTTTCCGGCATCAACCGGATCAGCCGCGAGGTCTTCGCCCGGGCGGCCGGGGCGATTTGCGGGATGCTCCAGACCGAGATTCCCCCGGGCGACGACAGGCCGCTCGTGGCCGCCTCCATGTTCGGCAACAGCACCCCCTGCGTCGAAGCGGCCAAGCCAATCCTGGAAGCAGCCGGCTACGAGGTTCTCGTGTTCCATGCCACCGGGACCGGCGGACGTGCCATGGAGAGCCTCATCGAGGCCGGGATGATTGCCGGCGTGCTCGACGTCACCACCACGGAATGGGCCGATGAGCTGGTCGGCGGCGTGCTGGCGGCCGGGCCCACGCGATTGGAGGCCGCGGCCCGCCGCGGCGTGCCGGCGATCGTCACGCCCGCCTGTCTCGACATGGTCAACTTTTGGGCCCCGCCGACCGTGCCGCAGAAGTTCCAAGGCCGGCGGTTCTATCCCCACAATCCGAACATCACCCTCATGCGTACCACGCCCGAGGAGTGCCGCCAGTTGGGCGAGATCCTCGCGGAGAAGCTCAACTTGAGCCGCGGCCCGGTGAGTGTGCTGATCCCTTTACGCGGCTGGAGCATGATCGACGCGCCCGGCGGGCCGTTCTGGTGGCCCGAGGCCGACCAAGCCTTCGCCACCGCCCTGAAAGCGAGACTGCGACCCGACATCCCGGTCCTCGAGATCGACGCCAACGTAAACGACGCCGAGTTCGCCCGACGCTGTGCGGCGACGCTTCTCGAAGGGATGAGAGATGAGAGATGAGACACGGAGCAAGTCTTGTGGGGCAGGTCGCCGACCTGCCCGAACGCATTGGCAGGTCGGCGAC
>Ga0067045_1028447_pt1 | contig 33249 bp, 31 predicted proteins | sample TerdegcTABiofilm_FD_59184 | JGI IMG/M metagenome (GOLD analysis project Ga0067045, IMG submission 59184) | Combined Assembly of (Gp0054472, Gp0054536) Wastewater bioreactor microbial communities from Singapore -Terephthalate degrading...
TCTCCTCCAGGGTCAGGATCCCTTCATGGCAGGTGAGCCCCCGCCGCAGGTGCGGGTTCTCCCTCAGGGCCCGGATCGGTCCCTTGTTCGCCAGCTGCAGCGCGTAGGGCAGCGTCGCGGAGGCCAGGGACGCGGTGGCCGTGCGCGCGAAGGCCGAGGGGATGTTGTCCACGCAGTAGTGCAGGATGCCTTCCTCCCGGTAGATCGGGTCGTCGTGGCTTGTGGCGCGGCAGGTCTCGATCGCCCCGGCTTCGTCGCAGGATACGTCCACGATCAGGGCGGAGGGCTTCATGAGCCGGAGCATCTCCCGGGTCACCAGGTGGTCTTTCCGCGCCTTGGGCCACAGAATGCAGTTGACCAGGACGTCGGAACGCTCCAGGCACTTCTGCAGGTTCTCCCGGTTCGAGTACAGGAGCTCCACGTTGTTCGGAAGGCGGTGTTTGACGGATTCCATCCGCTCCACGGAGACGTCCAGGATCGTCACCCGGTTTCCCAGGGCCGCCGCCAGCTCCGCCGCCCCGAACCCCGCGTTGCCCGCGCCGATGATGGCGACCTCGGGGGTTCGGATCCCGCTGACCCGGGTCAGCATGAGCCCTCCTCCCCCGTACAGGCTTTGGACGTACTGGCAGGCCATGAGGAAACCGCCCTTGCCGGCCAGTTCGCTCATGGGCCGAAGCAGGGGGAAGGCCCCGGTGTCGTCCGTGATATCCTCGTAGGCGATCGCCGTGCAGCCGGATTCCAGGAGGGCGTCCGTCATCTCCCTGTGGGCGTTGGAATGCAGGTAGGTGAAGACGGTCAGGCCCCTGCGCAGGAAGCGGTATTCGGGCGGAAGGATCTCCTTGACTTTATATAGAAGCTCGCAGTCCCGGAACACCGTATCCCGGTCGGAGATCAAGGCTCCGGCCCGCTCGAACTCATCGTCGGGTATGAGGCTGCCCTGGCCCGCCCCGCCTTCCACCAGCACCCTATGGCCGTTCCGGACGAGTTCCGACACGGTCGCCGGCGTCGCGGCGCAGCGGTATTCGTTGTTCTTGATTTCCTTGGGAATGCCGATGACCATGAGAAATCCTCCAGTCGGGGTCAAGAGACGGAGGGGACCCGGCCGCGGGCGGTCGGGGCCCCTCGAAAAGAACGTCGACTCTCGGCGGCTTGGGTTCCGCGCGCCCGGCAGGCCGCTCGCTTGCCGGGCGACCCGTCCGCCCGGGAACGTCAGACCAGGACGATCCCGATGACCCCGAAGAGCACCGCCGAGATCACCGCGGCCGTAAGAGCGTAGGGTATCTGGGTGGTGACGTGGTCCATGTGATCCGAACCGGCGCCGAAGGAGGATAGACAGGTGGTGTCCGACACGGGGGAGCAATGGTCGCCGAAGCAGCCTCCGCCGACGATCGCCCCGATCGAGACCAGGACCAGGGTGGAAACCGTGTTCCCCGAGAGATTCATGGCCAGGGGCATGACAAAGGGCGTCAGGATGGCGTAGGTTCCCCAGGAGGTGCCCGTGAAGAAGGAGATCAAAGCGCCCGCCAGGAAGGTCGCCAGGGGGAGCAGGGCGGGGGTCATCCAGGACTTGGCCATCTCGAAGATGAACTTTTGGGCTCCCAGGGCCTTGGAGATGTCGTTGATGCAGTACGCCAAGGCCAGAATCATGATCGCGGGCATGACGGCCTTGATGCCCCGGGTCGCGGTGTCCATGAAGTCCTTGACGCTCTTGAAATACCCGCCGATCGTAAGGGCGACGGCCTGGTACATGACGGCCGCGAAGAAGGCCTCCAGGGTCTTGGTGCTCTTCAAGAAGATGAAGGTCCCCAAGGCTATCCCGATGACGATCAATACCGGAATGAAGAGGAAGACGACCAGGTTGGGAGTCTTGCCCTCGGCGGCGGTGATCTGGTCCATCTCGACTCCGGACAGCGGAGTGGCTCCGTCCCGGATGACCTTCCCTTCCTTGAGCGCCCGTTCCTCGGCTTTCCGCATGGGGCCGAAATTCGGGATGATCTGGTAGGCGATCAAGCCGGCCAGGACGACGGTCAGGATACCGTAGAAGTTGAAGGGAATGGACCGGACGAAGGCGTCCATTCCGGCCTCGGCGTTCTGGATGGGCCCGTAGCCCTTTAAGAGGCCGGCGATGTAGACCGCCCAGGCGGACAGCGGGATGATCGTGCAGACCGGGGCGCTGCCGGAGTCCAGTTCGTAGGCCAGCATTTCCCGGGAAACCTTGTACTTGTCCGTCAGAGGCCGAGCGATGGGCCCGCTGAAGAGGGGGGAAAAGTAGTCGCTGAAGAAGATCAGGACGCCCATGACCCAGCCTACGCCCGAAGCTTGCCTACGGGTCTTGATACTCTTCGATGCGACTTCCGCGAAGGCGGAGATCACGCCGGCCTTGAAATAGAAGGCTATCATGATCCCGATGGCGATCTCGATCATGACCACCCAGATGAAGTCCGCGTTCCCCAGCGCGTGCTGGAAGAGCTTCGACAGCCCCGTAGCCGGGTCGAAGCCCGCGATCATCACCCCGCTGATGCAGCCGATGATCAGCGCGATGATGGCATCCTTGGTCGCGAACGCCAGAACCAGGGTGAGTACGACGGGCAACAGCGAGATGATTCCCTTTGCCGTTATACCTTCCATGCTCAGGTCCTCCTTAGGGGATTTATACATACTTTGATGTATACATCTAAGTATGTATAAATGCATTTTACATCACCCTGTAACCCTGTCAAGAGAAATTCAATATCCGAACAGCAGCTTTTCGAAGGTGTTCTGGATGTGTTCCCGCATGAGCCGCTCCGCCGTCTCCGGCGACCTCGAGCGGATCGCGGCGAGTATCGCCTTATGCTGGGCGGGGGTCATCTGGGGCGGCATGTCCTTGTGCCGGTTGAGATTGTAGAAGCTGTCGAAATAGAAGATGTACAGGTTCGACCGCCAGAAGATGGAGGAGCACCAGGTTTCCAGGTACAGGTTATGGGAAGCCCGGGAGATCCCGGTATGGAACGCCCGGTTGATCTGGGCTGTAAGGTCCTTGTTCCGATCCTTGAGAGCCTGCTCTTCCGGAAGGAGAACCTTCTCCAGCTCCGCGAGTTCTTCCTCCGCGGCTTTTTCCGCGGCCAGGGCGGCGGCCTTGCCCTCCACCGCCATCCGGGCGCGGAATACCTGCTCCGCGTCCTCCGGCGTGGGCTGGGGTATGAAGCAGCCCTTCTTGGGCATCCGGCTCAGGAAGCCCTCGGCCACCAATCGGCCGATCGCCCGGCCCACGGGGGTCCGGCTCATCCCAAGGCTCTTGGCGAGCTCCACTTCGAGCAGGAAATCCCCCGGTTTGTAGTGCCCGGCCAGGATCAAGTGCACGATTTTACGGTATGCGGATTCTTCTGCTGTCATGATATCCCTGCGCTGACTCAAAGTCTTGTCGATAAAAAATCATCTTGACTCATACAAACATTCCGGCGCGGGATTGTCCAGTACGTACGGACCCTGCGCGGTCGGGCCGCCTCGGATCTCGGTGCATCCTCCGCACTCGGAACCAGGCCTAGGCTCCCGCGGCGTCGGTCAGTCCCGCTTCCTCCCCGAAGGGAGGGATCCCCTGGAGCTGGCGCTCCAGACGCTTCAGGACCACGGACAAGGGGGCGGCCTTCATGAAGTAGAAGCCCTGCATGCCCTGGCAGGACCTCTCCACGAAATAGGACCTCTGGTCCCGGGTCTCGATGCCCTCCACAACGATACCCATCTCCAGGCTGTGGCCAAGGTTGATGATGGCCTTGACGACCTTCTCGTTCTGGGATCGGGAAAGGTTGGCGACAAAGGAAAGGTCGATCTTGAGGCTGTCCACGGGCAGGTTCGACAGGTAGGCCAGGGAGGAGTACCCGGTGCCGAAGTCGTCGATCATGAACCGCAGTCCCGGGAGGGAGTCCTTGATGTCCTGGATGCGCTTGGCCGCGGCCGCGGGATTCCGCATAAGGGTGGTCTCCGTGAGCTCGAGCCGGAGCCGACCGGGATCCACCCCGGAACCTCGCACCGCCTCCACCAGGGACTCCGCGAACCCCGCCTGCTCGAACTGGCGGCCCGAAAGATTCACCGCCACATAGACGTCCCGGAGATTCCTCTCCTGGAGGGCCCGCAGGTCCGCCAAGGCCCGGTGCAGGACCCACTTGCCGAGAAGGAAGATGGTGCCGGACTCCTCGGCCACGGGCACGAAGACCGAGGGCGGTATGGCCGTCCCGTCCTGTCTCGGCCACCGCAGGAGGGCTTCCATCCCCCGGATCATGCCGCCCTGGTCCACGATTGGCTGGTAGTAGAGGCGGAACTCCCCGCGGACCAGGGCGGTGCGGATCTCCTGGGCCATACGCCACCGCTCCGCGACCCGGGCGTCCATGGCCGGATCGTAGACCGTGCACCTTCCCTTTCCGCTGTCCTTGGACCGGTACATGGCTATGTCCGCGCACTTGGTGACCTCCAGGACCGTCGTTCCGTCGTCGGGGATTACGGCGATGCCGATGCTCACCCCCACACTGACCGGGGCGTCCTCGGCGCCCTCCAGGAAAAAGGGCTGCCGTATGGAGGCCTGGATCCGCTCGGCCACCACGAGGGCGTCCTGGACCTTCCGGATCCCGGAAAGCAGGGCGGTGAACTCGTCGCCCCCCAGGCGGTAGGCCGTGTCCGCGTCCCGGAGGCTGTCCCGGATCCTCCGGGCGGCCTCCACCAGGAGGCGGTCGCCCCGGTCATGGCCCAGGGTGTCGTTGATCTGCTTGAACCCGTCCAGGTCCATGAAGAGGACCGCGTGCTTCCGGGTCTTGTCCTTTTCCAGCCCCGACAGGGCCGCCTGGAGGTCCTCGTGGAAGAGCTCCCGGTTGGCCAGGCCGGTCAACCGATCATGGTAGGCCAGGTGCCGGAGCTTCCGCTCCAGGGTCTTGCGGTGGGAAATGTCCCGGACGATGCAGGTCAGGGTCCGTTCCTTGAACACCTTGGAGTTCCCGAAGGACATCTCCATGGGAGTCACGCCGCGGTTCTTCGTGACTCCCAGCACCTCCAGGGTCCTCCGGAGGCCCATGGCCGGCCGGTCTTTGTCGTCCACATAGAAGTACTTTCGGAAGACGTCCTCGTAGGTCCGGAAGACCTCCTCGGGGAAAAGCATACGGAAGCTCTGGCCGACAAGCTCGTCCCGGGAATAGCCGAAGGTGCTCTGGGCGCCGGAATTCGCGAAGAGGATGCTCAGGTTCTCGTCGATCCGGAAGATCGCCTCGGAGATCGTCTCCGAAAGGGCCGCGTACTGCTCCTCGCTCTCCCGGAGCTCCTCCAGGAGGCGGCGCTCCAAGGTCAGGTTACGGATCGCGGCCAGGACCCAGGACCTTCCGTGGATCCGGACCGGGACGAGGAGGCACTCCATGGAGGCCGACGAGCCGTCGGGTTTTAGTCCCCGGAAGGTGAAAATCTCCCGCGGCAGGGACTCTCCCGGGGCGGTCCGGGTCCGGCTGATCGCCGTCAGCTTTTCCTTGAAACCCTCCCGGTATCCCGCCTCCAGGATCTCGAGGACGCTCCGCCCCTTCAGCATCCGGATGTCGTACCCGCTGGCGTTCAAGAAAGAGGGATTCGCGTCCTTGAAGACGCCGTCCGGGCCGAGCACCAAGAGCATGTCCGGAGAGCCGTCGAAGAGTATCTGGAAATCGGAATCCGTCTCCCCCCCCGGCTTCCGGCAGGCCCGGAGCAGGCTGGTCAGGGCCTCGGAAAAGAGGGAATCCTCGGGCGGCAGATCGATCAGAGGAATGGTCTCGTCTCCGCCGGCCGCGGAGAGGTCCGGGTCCGACATTTCCATGGGTTCCTTGGTTTTCGAATTCCGGAGCCCCGAGACAAGCCGGGGACTCCGGTGCGCCGCGTCCCGTCCGGCGGAATACGGCCTTATCTTATCGGCAGATTACCCCCTCGACTTGAAGGTATCATGGATTCGGGAGAATTTAGCCCGGCGCACTCGGCCCGTCATCCTCGCCCCCCTTCGCGCCGACAAGGTAGGCCTCGCAGTCGGACAGCCAGGCCTTCATAGCCGCGAGCTGGCCGGTCCGGAACCGCCGGACCAGAACCTCGAAGTCCCCCCGGGCGGGCTCGAGGCTCCGAAGGGACAGCCAGGAATCGCACAAGGTCCTCTGCCGCGCAACCAGGCGCCGAGCCGACCCCGGATCCACCCGGGCGCAGAAGTAGAGCTTGGCGGGGAACTCCACCCGGAAGGCCCGGCTGTCTGCCACGGGCTCCGTCATCCAGGCTCGGAGGGCGGCCTGCCCTTCCGGGGTCAGGCGGAAAACCTTCCGGGGCGGCCGGCCCTCCTGTTCCCGTACCTCCGCCGCCACCAGTCCGAGCCGCCCGAGCCGTGCCAGGAGGGCGTAGAACCGGCTCCGCTTGACCTTCCACACCACGGACAGCCCCGACCGGCTCGAATATCGGCGATACAGCTCGTAGCCGTGCAGGGGGCCCTCGTGGAGCAGGCCGAGGATAGCGAACTCGATGGAGGGAGGTTCGTCCATGGCATCAGTGTCCGGACGCTGCTGTCGGTAGTCAAGCGGTAGCGTTCCCCTGGTGGTACGAAGCTTGTGATCTTCGTCCCGGAGACCGTTCAGATGGTTAGGCGGCTGACACGAACAGGGACCGAGTGTCCGCCAATCTCAGCCTTCACAAGCTTCGTACCACCGAGCCTCCGGCTGGTGGCATTGATAGAACGCGATTCTACATGTAGAATCGTATAATTATGCGGGATTTTTGGTTGACAACCAGAACATCCCGACTTACCATTACTCATCCGCTGAAGAGTAGCGGATGAACCCAATCAGGAGGCATCTATGGGCAAATTCGGAAAGGTGATCGCGATTCTCCTATTTCTATCCGTGTCGGTCGGAATGGTCTTCGCGAACGGAACGAAGGATGCCGCAGCCGCAGGGGGCAAGGATGCTCTCCAGCCTGCGACCTATACCTGGGTGGCGGGAAGCATGGGCGGCGGCTGGTATACCGTCGCCGGCGGATTTGCCCGCCTGGTAAACGAGAAAGAGCCCAAGATCACGATCAAGGTGATCCCGGGCGGCGGAGTGGCTAATCCGATAGCCTTGAACAACGGCGATGTGGATATAGCCTGGGGCGTGGGGTATGTGGACAAGGCCGCTTTTAACGGAACCGCTCCCATATACAACCAGGCCTATAAGAACCTGGCCTCTATCGCCGGAACCATGGCCGTGGATTATTATCACTTCCTGGCGGCCAAGGACACGGGAGTCACCACCCTGGATCAGTTCGTGGACAAGATCAAGAAGGGTGAGAAGATCAAGATCGCGGCGCCCATGACGGGAACGTCCGATTATGTGATGACCTCCTTCGTCCTGGCCTATTACGGTATTTCCTACGATACGATCAAGCAGAACGGCGGGACGGTTATCCAGGCCATCTATGGGGACATGCCCAGCCTGTATAAGGACCGCCACGTGGACTACGCCTTCGCCACCCTGGGCCTTCCGGGCGCCATCATGACCGAAATGTCCATGGGCCGGCCCTCCACCCTGATGGCGCTTTCCGACGAGATCATCGATTACTGCGCCAAGACCTACGGCACCGTCGCCCGATCCAGCGGTCTGGCCCGGGTGCCCGGCGGGACGTACACCGGCATGCCCAACGACATCCAGACCCTCTGCCACTCCACGGAGATCCTGGTCAGCCCGAAGATGCCCGCCGCCGCTGTCTATGTCATCACGAAGATCCTGAACGAGAACAAGGACTTCCTCGTAAGCCTGGGCGCCGGGTACAGGGTCTTCGACCCCAAGACCACCTGGTCCACGGTTCAGGTTCCCCTCCATCCAGGAGCCGCCGCATACTATAAAGATGCGGGAGTGATGAAGTAATTTTCCGAATTTGTCCGGGGCGATCCAAAAAGCCTGCACGGTTTTTTGGATCGCCGCTATTGAAACGCAGAGCTTCTCCAATCGATCGATGGGGTTTCGTACCGGATCCCGCGCAATCCCGTGGTTTGTCATCACACATGACAAGGAATTAATATGAGAGAGCTTAAAGGTTCCCTAAAGGTACTCGTCTCGATCTGGACAGCCGTCATCGCGGTCTTCCACCTTTACACCGCCGTCTTCGGCATCATGCAGCCGCGCATCCAGCGGGGAATCCATATCCTCTTTCTCCTGCCCTTGGCCTTCATCCTCTACCCGGCCACCAAGAAGTCCCCGACGGATCGTCCGTCGGGCCTGGATTTCTTTCTGGCCTTCCTGGCGACCCTACCGTCCTTGTACGTCATCGTTATGAACGAACCCTTGAACATGCGTATGCCCATGGTCTCCCCGATGACAACCCTGGAGCTCTGGCTGGGCATCATCAACATACTCCTCCTGATCGAGGCGATACGCCGGGTCGTGGTTCCAGCCATGGCCGTACTGGTCCTGGTATTCTTCGCCTACATCTTCCTGGCCCCCTACCTGTCGGGGATATTCTATTCCCGTCGCGTGTCCCTGGCCCGCATCGTGGAGATGAACTACCTAATCACCGATTCCGGAATCTACGGAGCCATCACAGGCGTGACCGCGACCTTTGTCGCGATTTTTGTGATATTCGGCTCCTTCATGCAGTACACGAAAACCGGGGAGTTTTTTACGAACTTCGCCTGCAAGGTGGCCGGCAGTGGTCCGGGAGGTCCGGCCAAGATCGCAGTGGTCAGCTCGGGACTTTTCGGTTCCATCTCGGGGGTAGCGGCAGCCAACGTGTACGCCACGGGAACCTTTACAATCCCCTTGATGAAACGGCTGGGTTACCGGCCACAGTTCGCGGGAGCCGTGGAAGCCGCGGCCTCCACCGGCGGGCTCATCATGCCCCCTATCATGGGAGCCGGAGCCTTTGTCATGTCCGAGATCACGAACATCCCCTATGGAACCATCGCCCTGGCCGCGGCCTTGGGCGCCATCCTCTACTACTTCAGCATCGGCATCCGGGTCCACTTGATAGCCCTTAAGGACAACCTGAAGGCCATGGATCCCAGTGAGATGATCTCCTGGAAGCAGGTTCTCATGGACGCCTACCTCCTTATCCCCCTGGTCGTCCTGATCGCTCTCCTGGTCATCGGATACTCCCCCTTCGGGGCCTGCACGTATGCCATCGGCTCGTCCTTCCTCCTGGGTTTCCTGCGCAAGGAAACCACCATGACCCCCAAGCGCTTATTCGAGGCGTTCAGCCTGTCCGGGCACAACCTGATCATGCTGGCCGTATCCTGCGCGGGCGCGGGGATGGTGATCAGCATCGTGACCTATACGGGCCTGGCCTTGGGCATCGCCACGGTGATCACCAGTTTCTCCCACGGGATCCTCCTGCCTGCCCTCATCCTGGTGATGATCACTTCCATCATCCTGGGCATGGGGCTTCCCTGCACCCCGGCCTATATCATAGCAGTCACCATAGGCGGCCCGGCCATGTTGAGCCTGGGGATCGAGATGCTTCCGGCCCACCTCTTCGTCTTCTATTTCGCCATCCTGGCGGAGGTCACCCCGCCGGTATGCATCGCCGCCTACTGCGGGGCAGCCATCGCGGGAACCAAGCCTCTATCAACGGGCTTCGAAGCGTCCCTCCTGGCTATCATGGGCTACATCATTCCCTTCGTCTTCGTGTATAACCAGGCCCTCCTGCTCCGGGGACCCTTCCTGGAAATCGTGGGTGTGTTCCTGGCCCTTCTTATCACGACGACCCTGTCCGGGGCCGCGATCACGGGCTTCCTCTTCAAGCCCCTGGGCTTCCCGGGAAGGGCGGCCGCCGCTGCCGGGAGTCTCGCGGGAGTGCTTGTCGCCTCGAACGCCAAGCTCCTTTCGTCCATGGGCCCCCAGCTGATCCTGATTGGTATATCCCTGGTCGGCATCACCGCGTTCGTGATCGGGAACCGACGCGCTCTGCGTGCCCGGGGATTCGCGGCGTGACGGCCGTGCGCCGGGGGCTTGAGGAATGACGATTCGATCGGACGTCGTGGTGCTGGGCGCCGGCGTAAACGGAATGTCCACCGCCTACGAGCTTTGCAAACGGGGACGCCGGGTCGTACTCGTGGACAAGGTGGTCATGGGCGCCGGCGCCTCGGGATCCTGCGACGACATGATCCTCCTGCAGTCCAAGAAGCCCGGCATACTCTTGGAAATGGCCTTCCGCAGCCTGGAGCTCTTCCGGGCCCTGGAGAAGGAGCTTCCCTGCGACATCGAGTTCGACACCCGGGGGGGCACCATCCTGATCGAAACCCCCGAAGAGTTGGCGGTCATGGAGGAATTCGTCTCCAACCAGAACAAGTACGGCCTCGAGGTGGAGATCGTGGACTCCCGGCGGCTCCGGAAGCTCCAGCCCCGGGTGACGAACCGGGTCATCGCATCCACCTACAGCGCCCGGGATTCCCAGGTGAACCCTATGCTTCTCATGAAGGGGTTTTTCCTGGGAGCATCCTCCAAGGGACTCACCTTCTTCCGCCGAAGCCGTCCGGAATCCCTGAATCCCCGGAACGGGATCTGGGAAATCAAGCTCTCCACGGGGGAAACCCTGGAAACCGGAGCCGTGGTCAACGCCACCGGGGCCTGGGCGAACGAGATTTGCGGTCTGATCGGCCTGGAATTCCCCATACGTCCGAAGAAGGGCCAGGTCCTGGTCACCGAGCAGCTGCCTCCCCTGGGAACTACCAACGTCTGGAGCGCCCAGTACATCGTATCCAAGCTCCGCCCTGCGGGTGCCCCGACTCCCGGATCGGCTTTCTGGATGTCGGGTCCCGAGGAAGCCCGGAAGGCCGAGGAGTTCGGCCTGGGCTTCGCCTTCACGGGAACCCACAGCGGCAACTACCTGATTGGAAGCACCCGGGAGAACGCGGGATTCGACAAGACAACGGATCCCGAGGCCCTTGGCCTCCTGGCCCGTCAAGTCATACATTACTTCCCGGTCATGAAGGACGTACACTTCATCCGAACCTTCGCGGGCCTTCGACCGTCCACGCCGGACGGGATGCCCGTGATCGGGGAGGTTCCTGGATTCCCGGGCTTCTTCATGGCCGCGGGCCACGAGGGAGACGGGATCGCCCTGTCCCCCATTACGGGCAGACTCGTCGCCGACCTCGTGGAGGGCCGAAAACCGGAGTTCTCCCTGGAGAGTTTCCGCCCGGGGCGGTTCATGGAAGAACAAGGAGTCTTGGATGAAGCAGCCTCTGGATGAACGAGAATTGATCGTACTGGAGTGCATTCGCGACTCGACGGAGCCCCTGGGCTCCTGGAGCCTTGTGGAACATCTGGAAGAGAGGGGCTACCGGGTGAGCTCGGCTTCCATCGGGCGGATACTCTACAGGCTGGAACAACGGGGTTTTGTGGAGGGCCAGGGGAATCGGGGCCGAATCATCACGAAGGCCGGCATCGGAGCCATAGGTAAGACCCGGGCGTTCAACTCCATGGACTCCCATCGCAAGGACCTGGAGAACCTGATCAACAGCAAGGTCCTGGAGGATTTCATCATGGTACTCCAGGCGCGCAAGGCCATCGAACGGGAAACCGCCCGTCTGGCCGCGGAGAACATCACCGAGGCGGGAAAGCGGGAGCTCGCCGCCATTTTGGAGGAACAGGAGGTGAGAGCCCGGCGCGGAGAGAGCATCGCGGATATCGACATAGCCTTCCACCGGGGCATCGCGACCGCCTCCCGCAACTCCGCCCTCCTGGCCCTGTACGGGATTCTTTCCACCATGGGCCAGCAGTCCGAGCTCTTTGAATTTGTGCGAAGCCGCGTCAACGCACCCTATCGGCCGGCGCACCGTTCCATCCTGGAAGCGATCTCCTCCCATGATCCGGACGAGGCCGAACGGAACATGATCCGGCATATGGATGCCCTGATAGAGGACGTGACGAAGTATTGGGACGCCTACCGGGATTGACGCCGGCGGGTTGATCGATCCTGCGACCGAGGAGTGGGATATGAACGGGGACGAGCGGTACATCTGCCGCTGCGAGGAAGTCACGGAGGAAGAAATCCGCGCGGCGATCCGCGGAGGGGCGCGGACCGTGACGGAGATCAAGCGATGGACCCGGTCCGGAATGGGGATCTGCCAGGGACGCACCTGCCGCCGCCTGGTGGAGAGGATCCTCGCTGAGGAGCTCGGGGTCGCACCCGGGGAGCTGGAACCCTCATCCTTTCGGCCGCCAGTCCGGCCCGTGGCCCTGAACTCCATGGACGGATCCGAGGATCCGTCCTCCCGGGAATCCGGGTCATGAACCGGGGCCGGGGGTCGGGTCTATGGACAGTATGTTACTATATATAGTATCAAACAAGCGGAGGATGCGATGGATTACGGACGACTGATCGTTGCCTTGGCCACACCGTTTCGGCCCGACCTGGAGGTGGACTATGACAGGAGCGCCGAGCTGGCACGCCGCTTGACCTCGGACGGCGCCACCGCCTTCGTCTCCGCGGGTACTACCGGGGAATCCCCCACTCTCACCCGGGAGGAACGTATAGAGCTGATCAAGACCCTGAAGAAGGCGGTTTCCGTCCCGATCATCGCCAACGCGGGCACCAACGACACCCGCGCTTCCATACGGAACGCCAAGGATGCCGAGGAAGCCGGAGCGGACGGCCTTCTGCTGGTGGTTCCCTACTACAACAAACCCGACCAGGGGATGCTCTACGACCACTTCAAGGCGATCGCCGAAAGCGTGAAGATCCCGTCCATGCTCTACAATGTCCCGGGCCGGACAGCGTCCAGCATCCGTCCCGAGACGGTGGTAAAACTTTCCCGGGACGTGCCGAACATACGGTACGTCAAGGAAGCGTCCGGGGACCTGGAGGCGCTGACCCAGATCGTCCGGGACTCGGCCCCGGGCTTCCTGGCCTATACCGGGGACGATTCCATGACGCTCCCGAGCCTGGCCGTGGGGGCCTACGGGGTGGTCAGCGTCTCCGGCCACGTGATCGGGCGCCCGATGAAGGAGATGATCGAAGCGTACGTAGCCGGGTACGTCGCCAAGGCCGCCCAGCTGCACGGCAGGCTGCTCCCCCTGAACAAGGCTCTCTTCCTCCAGCCTAATCCCGTGCCCTTGAAGGCCGCCTTGAAGCTCTGCGGCTTCGACGTCGGCTCCCTTAGGCCTCCCCTGAAGGACGCGTCCCTCGAGGTGGTACAGGCCCTCAAGAAGGCTCTTCTGGACCTGGGACTTCTTCCATGAGTCCGGATGCGGAATTCCGCGCAGCGAACCGCGTCGAGCGCCACGCGGTCCTGGGAGACCTGGAGCCTGCCCCGGAAGTGACCCTCTGGTTCGAAGGCCGCGCCGTCAAGGCCCGGGAAGGGGAACCAATACTGTCGGCCTTGGTCGCGGCGGGTGTAGGAATACTTCGATACACCAAGAAAGGCTCTCCACGTCGGATGTTCTGCGGAATCGGCCGTTGTACCGACTGCGTCATGACCGTGGACGGGGTGCCCGGTGTACGAACCTGCGTCACCGCGGCCCGGGACGGCATGAGGATCGAGCGGCAGAAGGGCGTCGGCCGATGGGCCGAGGAGGATAGCCGGGATGGAGCGTGATACCAAACCCGCCGTCGTGGTGGGAGCGGGACCCGCGGGACTCTGCGCCGCCATCGAGCTGAAACGGGCGGGCGCGCCGGTCTTGCTGATGGATGAAAACGCAAAACCCGGCGGACAGCTCTTCAAGCAGATCCACAAGTTCTTCGGATCCCAGGAGCATCGGGCCGGAGTCCGGGGTTTCGAGATCGGCAGGGATCTGCTCCGGGAATCCCTGGACCTGGGCATCGACGTGCGTTTGGACACCGAGGTAGTCGGCTTGGGTCCCGATCTCAAGGTCTGGGCCGTGGAAGCCCGGCAGCGGTCCTACACCCTGGAGGCTTCCCGGATCATCCTGGCTACGGGGGCCACGGAAAACGCGGTGCCCTTCCCCGGATGGACGCTCCCGGGTGTCATGACCGCAGGTTGCGCCCAGACGATGATCAACGTCCATCGGGTGCTCCCCGGGAAGCGCGTCCTGATGGTTGGTTCCGGCAACGTGGGCGTGATCGTGGCCTACCAACTATTGCAGGCCGGTGCCGAGGTAGCCGCGGTTATCGAAGCAGCCCCGGCCCTGGGAGGCTACGGGGTGCACACCGCAAAAGTGCGCCGGGCGGGGGTTCCTATGCTGGTCCGGACCACGATCGTCCGGGCCGAGGGAACCGAGGGGGTGGAGCGGGCGGTCATCGCCGAGGTAGACGGAAAGTTCCAGCCCCAGTCCGGCACGGAACGAACCCTGGAGGTAGATACGATCTGCCTGGCCGTTGGGTTGACCCCCTCGATCGAGTTGGCCTCACTGGCGGGCTGTAAGACGGTCTACGTCCCGGAGCTCGGAGGCCACATGCCCTTGCACGACGAGTTCATGCGCTCCAGCGTCCCCGCGGTCTACGTGGTAGGGGACATAGCCGGTGTCGAGGAGGCCAGCACCGCGATGGAGGAAGGCCGCCTGGCCGGCATCCACGCCGCCTATTCCATGGGCTACCTGGACTCCGGGGAAATGGAGAAGCGCACCGCGGATACCCGGCGCCGCCTCCGGGCACTCCGGCAGGGAGTCTTCGGGGAAAAGCGCTTCACGGCCAAGGAACGAGTCCTGGCGGAAAAGGAGAAGGAATGCCCATGAGCCCCGACGCCCCGGACACCTCCGACAGGACCCTGAAGACCCTGGGCGCCCCCTCCCTGGCGGAGCTGAGGGCCGCGGGGGTCGTGCCCTCCCGGGAGGAGATGGCCGCCAAGCCCTGCGTCTGCGTGGAATGCATCGAGGAGATCCCCTGCAATCCCTGCGAGACCAGTTGTCCCCAGGGAGCCTTGACCGTGGGCCAGCCCATCACGAACCTGCCGGTGCTGGACCGGGAAAAGTGCACCGCCTGCGGCCTGTGCATCCCCGCCTGCCCGGGCCTGGCGGTGGTGATAAAGAGCCTCGAGGGAGACCGGGCCAAGATACGCTTCCCCTGGGAATACCTTCCGTACCCCGCCAAGGGGGACGAGGTTGAGCTGGTGGACCGCCTCGGAACCCCTGTCTGCGGGGGGACCGTGATCTCGGTGCTTAACCCCGTCCGGAACAACCGTACCGCCGTGGTCACCGTAGAGTTCCCCGGGGAATATGTGGACGATGTTATATCGATGCGCAGGCCGTAGTCCGGCGGCGCTGCATATCGAATCGGAGAGGCGCCGACAAGCCTCATGTCCGGTCCCCCGACGGGACTACCCGACCTGGAGGAAGACATGGCCCTGATCGTGCAGAAATTCGGAGGAACCTCCGTGGCCGACGAAAAGGCCCGGGAACACTTGGCCGCCAAGGCCGAGGCCGCCCGGGCCCGGGGCGACCGGGTCGTCCTGGTCGTCTCGGCCATGGGCCGTAGGGGAGCCCCCTACGCGACGGACACTCTGCTGGACCTCCTCGCGCCCTTCGGGGACGGGGCGGATCCCGCGATCCGGGACCTCGCCGCGTCCTGCGGCGAAGTCATCTCGGCCTGCCTGGTGGCCGCCTTCCTCTCCTCCCGGGGAACGCCGGCGGTTCCCATGACCGCCTTCACCGCGGGGATCCGGGCGGAGGGCCCCTACGGGGACGCGGCTCCGGTCGCGGCGGACGCGGCCCGGATCCGGGCCGTGTCGGACGCCGGGAAGGTGCCGGTGGTGACGGGCTTCCAGGGCTTGAATCCGGACGGGCAGATCGTCACCCTGGGCCGGGGCGGCAGCGACACCACCGCCGTGGCCCTGGCGGCCTACCTGGGAGCCGACTACGCGGACATCTACACGGACGTGCCCGGGGTGGCCGCGGCGGATCCGAGGATCGTCCCGGACGCCCCCTTCCTGGATTACCTGGACTACCGGTCCATGTATCGGCTGGCCGCCTACGGAGCCCGGGTCCTCCACGACCGCTCCGCCAAGATCGCCGAGGAGCGCGGGGTGCGGATCCGTGTCCTCTCCACCTTCGACGACCGTCCCGGGACCCTGATCGGCCCCGAACGGCCGGGCACGGCGGAGCCCGCCTTCCTGGGCATCGCGGTGGACAAGAAAAGCCCCGAGTTCTCGGTTGTCACGATCCTATTCCGGACAGGCCGGGGCGGAGAGAGGGTCGGCAAGGCCGCGCAGGCCGCGGCTCCCTGGACCCGGGACCGGATCCCCTTGGAGGATCCCGACGCCGCGGCGTTCCGATGCCCCGCCGCGTCCGCCCCGGACTTGGCCCGGGCCTTGTTCGCGGCCTTCCGGGCGGACTAGAGGCCGCGCTTGAAGGACGAGACCTCGTAGATCCGGATATCCGGCGGCTCCTCAAGAAGGTCCTTCAAGGCCGCCCGAAACTCCGCCAGGTGGGGGGCCTTCAGGTGGGCGTCCAGGGCTTCCCGGCTCTCCCATTGCTCGAAGAGGAAGAAGGTGCGGTCGTCGTCGATTCCCGCGTAGAAGGTGTAGTCCCCATTCCCGGCCTCGCGGCGGGTCTTCTCGGAGCAGATTCGGGCCGCCTTCAGCGCTTCCTCGCGCTTCCCGGGCTTGGCCTTGTAGGTCACGGCTATGGCGAGCATGCTGGTTCCTCCCTGCGGATGCGGTTCCTGGATGCCATCTTATACGGGTCGGGTCCGGAATGATAGAGCCCGACCCTCGGCGGTCGTCCCTCAGTCCCGTCTCGGCTCCAGGTGCACGGTGGCTTCGAAGCCCAGCCGCTCCTTCAGGATCCCCTCCAGGCTCGAAGCCGCATGGTGGGCCTCCTTCACCGTCATGTCCTGGGGCATCCGGGCGTGCAGGGTTACTTCCACGTGATCCCCGTACCTATGCACGTGGATGTGGTGGATGTCGGAAGCCTCCGGGACCCGCTCGTCCGCCAGGGTCCGTATGCTGCGCACGATCTGCTCGTCCGGGACTTCTCCCATGAGAGGGTCGGCCGCGTTTCGGAGAATGTCGAAGGCCGCGTACAGGATCAGCAAGGACACCCCGATCCCCAGAACCCCGTCGATCCACCAGAATCTCCGCTGGAGCAGGGCACCGACCAGGATGAGAGCCGAGGCCAGGGCGTCGCTCCGGTGATGCCAACCGTCCGCCACCAGGGCTTGGGATTTTACCCGGCGCCCGGCCCGGATCGAGAACTGCGCGATGCCCTCCTTGAGGAGCACCGAGACCGCGAACACGATGACCGCCGCTGCCCCGAATTCCGCGCCCCGGCGCTCCCGAAGCTGGACGATGGAATCCTTCAGGAAGTTGGCCCCGACCACGCCCAGGAGGGTGCCGATAACGACGGCCGCCACGAGCTCCGCCCGTCCGTGGCCGAAGGGGTGCTTCCGGTCCCCGGGTCGGGAGGATACCCAGAACCCCAGGATAACCACCAGGGAGGTCAGGGTGTCCGACATGGTGTGCCAGGCATCGGCGATCATGGCCACGGATCCCGCGGCCGATCCCACCCAGATCTTCAGCCCGAAGAGCAGGGTGTTGAGGACCGCCGAGAGGGCGCCCTCCAGGTACCCCAGGTTGCGTTTTTCGTCTACCATGGCGACCCGCCTTTCCAAGGTCCCGGGAATAAAAAAACCCGCGGGCCCGATGTACGGTCCCGCGGGGTATATCCCGCTGCTTGTAGCCCGGCGGCGCCGTACCCGTTTGGAAGGCCGGCCCGCCTGTTCCTAATCCGGAAGGTAATCCGCGGACCGGGGAGTGTCAAGACCTCGGGGCCGCGGCGACGAAGCCCTGCGGGCTTCGTCGAGTTTCTCTAACCTAGTCCGCGCGAGGGCGGCCGAGCCGCCCTCGCGGCGATGAAGCCCTGCGGGCTTCATCGAGTATTCCGAAACGATTTCAGTCTCTAGTGTATGCCTCCCACGTAGTCCGGACTAGGGTGGCGGCGTCGGAGCGGCGGGCGGTCCAGCCGAGGAGGCTCCGGGCCAAGGCCGAGGAGGCCACCAGCTTGGCGGGGTCCCCGGGACGCCGGGCGGTCATGACCGCCGGGATGGGCTTTCCGGTTATCTTCCGGGCCGTATCCAGGATCTCCAGGACCGAGAGGCCCTCCTCGCTTCCCAAGTTGACGGTCAGGCTCCGGTCGTTCCGTTCGATGTACTCCAGGCCCGCGACGTGGGCGTCCGCCAGGTCCGAGACGTGGACGTAATCCCGCACCCCCGTGCCGTCCGGGGTCGGGTAGTCGGTACCGAAAACCTTGAGCTCGGGCCTGCGTCCGACGGCCACCTCCATGATGACGGGGATCAGATTGGCGGGATTCCTCTCCAGCCCCCGGACCCGGCCGGCCTCGTCGTAGCCCGCGGCGTTGAAATACCGAAGCGCCGCGAACCGAAGCCCCTTGAGCTTGTCGTACCAGCCCAGGAAGCGCTCGATCTCCAGCTTGGTGAAGCCGTAATAGTTCTCCGGATTGGTCGGATGCCCCTCGTCCAGGGGTATGTACTCGGGTTCCCCGTAGACCGCCGCGGAGGAGGAGAAGACGATCCTTCTCACACCCGCGGCGCAGGCGGCGTTCAGGATGTTCAACGTTCCCGAGATGTTGTTGACCGAATACTTCTCGGGCTTTTCCATGGACTCCCCGGCGGCCTTGAAGGCGGCCAGGTGGACCAGGGCGTCGTATCCGCCCTTCGTCACCGCCAGGAGGCGGTCGTAGTCCAGGATGTCCCCCTCCTCGAAGCGGGCTTCGGGAAACAGGTTCTCCCGGACTCCCGTGGAGAGGTTGTCGAAAACCGTCACCTCCGCGCCCCTGTCCAGGAAGGCCCGGACCACGTGGCTGCCGATGTAGCCGGCCCCGCCGATCACCAGTATCCTCATCCGCCTCTCCTTTCTCAACTCAAGGGCTTTTCCACGATGCGTCCCATCTGGACATCGAAGGTGAAGACCACCCGCTCCTTGCGGCTCCGGATCTCCAGGAAGCGGTTGTGGCTCTCCAGGATCACCCCCGGATGCGCCACCCCCCGGACAATCACCGCCGACTCATGGTGCTCCTCGAACCGCTCCTTGAGGTCGAACACCCGCAGGCTGCGCTTCTCGATGAGCTTTAGAATCTTGGTCTTGTCCTGCCGGACCTCGTCCAGGGAGAAGCCCCCCCGTTCCAGTTCCTTCATCCGCTTGTCCGTTTGGAGGATCAGGGCTTTTAACCGTTCGATCTCCCGCTCCTCCGCCTCGGCCTGGTCCGCCAGCAGGTAGTCCTGACCGAAGGAAACTTCGGTCTTGATCCCGTTCTCGGAGCCGAGGCTCTGGACCTCCACGCCTCTCCGAGCCCGAACGACTCCCCCGATCAGAATCCCCTTGTCCCCGCCCAGAACCAGGCGTCCGTTGGTCTTCACGTTGCACAACAGGCAGGCGCCCCGGAGGGATACGCCCTCCACGGCCAGGAGCAGGGCCTGCTCCGCGAAGGCGGCTTCCAATGTTTTCCGCGCCCGGAGGGTGGCCTTTCGCCGGCCCTTGATTCCCTCCCCGACGCGGACCGACCCGTCCGAGGAGATCAGGGCGGCCTCCACGGAGCCCGAGACGGTCACGTCCCCCTCCGCGAAGACCGTGTATCCGCCCAGGACGGAACCCGAGACCTGGACGGCTCCGGGGAAGCGGATATTCCCCGTGGCGGGACCCACGTCCCCGGCCACCTGCTTTCCCTGGACAATGGAGAGGCGGTTCCCTTCGAAGTAAAGCTCTCCGGTCTTGGCCGCCGTGAGAAGGACGTTGCCCTCCGGGGTCCGGTCCTCCCGGATCGAGGAGTCCCACTGGGGCGGCGGGGCGGCCCGGGGATCCACGGGCGGCTTGATCGGCTGGCCCCGGACGTCGATCCCGTCCTCCCCCTCCCCTCCGAAGCGGACCAGCTCCACCAGGGGCTGGCCCTCGGTGACCAGGGTCGAACGGTCCTGGTTCTTGTAGTCCGCGCTGCCGTCCTCCCGGATGGTCACCGCCGCGCCCGTGGCCTTGCGGACCCTCCATTCCACCCGGACGCCGCCGGCGGGCACAGGGTCCTTCCGGCGGGCTACGACGAGGTCCTGTACGGGCCGGCCCTCCAGGGTTTCCAGGACCGCCTTGGAAACGGCTTCCCGATCGATGCCGTACTTCACCTCCTCCGCGGCCAGGGCGGAGAGCACGGTGTCGACCGTGGGCGGGGGAGCCAAGCCCTCCGGGGGATACAGGGAGATCCTGGCTTCCGAGTAATCCGGGGCCGGACTCACATCGACCTTGAACTCCTTGTACGGGACCACCCGCAGAAGGAACTCCCCGTCCCGCTCTCCCTGGAGAACGAGCCCCTCCGCCTCGGAACGGAACACGTCCCGCAGGCGGGCCACGTTCTCGAAGGAGCGGACCTTGGGATCCGCCCCGGGTATTCCCGGGAGGGGCTCGCCCAGGACGGACTGGCCCGGGGTGCCGGGGGACGGGGGCGTGAATTTCCCGATCTCCTGGCCGGCCTGTACGAAACAGATACCCGAGGCGTCCGCCAGGGGAAAATCCCCGAGGCTCGGGACTGCGGAGGACAGGGCCGGGTGGGCTGCCACGGCCTTGCGCAGAGGCTCCGCCTGCTCCTCGGGCAGGAACGCCACGGACCAGACCAGCTCCCGGTCCTTGCCCTTGCCCGGAGGACGGCCCTGGGCCAGGACGTAGTCCACGAGCTCGGATTCCGGCCCCTTGAAGAACTCCAGGAGGTCCTTCTTGACCTTGGCGGTGTCCATTCCCGAGATCTTGGCCCGAGCGATGGCGGTACCCAGGGCGGGCAGCTCCAGGGGCCGCCCCCGGCCCCGGCCCTTCCGGACGGTCACGGAGGCGCGCATCCGGTCCGGGGAGATCACCACGTCCACGGAGGCGTCCCGGCTCTCGGAGATGCTGAACGACAGAAGGGGTTCCGCTTCCGCGACGGATTTCCGGATCGCCCGGTGTATCTCCTCCGGGGATACCAGGGTGGCGCGATCGGCCCCCTGGCCCTCCGCGGCCGCCAGGATCTCCTCCGGGGCGGGCAATTCCAACCTCAGGTCCCCGGGGGTGAAATTGAGCAGGAAGGATGTTCCGTCCGCGGACCGGAGGACCTCCCAGGCATGGAGGGCAAAGGGCCGGACGTCCACCCATCGGGAGCCGATCCGTACGAAGCCCTCCGTGGAAGCGGTTATCTCGTTCCGGTTCCGGGCCGCGCCCTCGCCGCAGTGAAAGGTCGTATCCTCGGGCCCCTCGGGGTTGATAGCCTTGCCGTAGACGGTCTTCCCGGGCTTGCCCGGAACCGCGTTCGACAGGAGGGCCAGACGCTGGCCTCTGCGCGCGAACCCGACCTTTTGGACCTTGGTGTCCAGGACCACCGGTTCCCGGACCTCCCGTTTCTCCACCTCGACGATCCGCTCTTCCCGGGCGGGAAGGAAGGGCAGGGCCCCGGGTTTTCGGATCACCTTCTCCACGGAAACCTTTTCCGTCCGGACCCGGAACACCGACGGCGCCGGGGACTGCCGCAAAACCTCTTCCCGGAAGGGCTCGGCCTCAGGGGGAACGGGCAGGTCCGCCCACTCGGGATCCTCCGGGACAGGCGGCTCCGGGGGAACGCCCCGGACCAGAACCTCCGATGCCGGCCCTCCCGCCCGGGCGAACTTGGAGAGAATCTCCTCGACCCGCTTTTGGGAGACCCCGGCCAGGCGGGCGTCCAGGGCCAGGCGCATCGTCCGGCCGACGCTCCACGCCTCGCCCTTGGGGTCCGGATTGAAAGCCAGGACGGCCTCGAGACCCGCGGGATCGACCCGGAGTTCGATCGAGCCGGTGGGAGCCGAAGCCACCGCCTACCCCTTGAATCCCAGGGAGAAGGCCTTGACCAGCTTGGACTTGAGAAACTGGTTCTCCTTTCGGAGCTGGCCTATCTCGAACTGCTGGGACTTTACGGTCTCTACGAGGTCTCCGACGCTCAGGGAACCCGAATGAAGGAGGTCTTCGATGTATTCCACCTTGGCGGAAAAGTCGATCTCCGCCTCCATCTCCGCGGTCTGGTAGCTTTCGTCCAGGTAGGCGTCCGACAGGGTCTCCGCGCCGGCGTCCTCGCAGGACAAGAGCTTGTCGGCCATGCGGTAGATCGCCTGGGAAAGGACGGCCTGGGGCTTGTACCGCAGGATGGGTATCCGGCTGCCCAGGGCGATATCCTGCAGGTCGTCCCGATACAGGATCCCTAGGTGCTCCACGTCCAGGTTCAGGTACTGGAGGCTGGACTTGCGGATCTTCTGGGCCTTTTCCGCGTCCTTGGGGTCCTCCAGCATGTTCATGACCAGCCGAGGCCGGAACTGGGCCGCCTTGGCCTCGAAGGCGGCCCGGCTCTCCGGGTCCGACCTGCCCACCTGGTCCAGGATGGCGGGAACGTAGGCCTTCTGCAGGGAAGATCCGTCCTTCCGGAGGCCCTCCAGCACCGCATACGCGGCGGAGCCCTTCTTGAAGGTGGTCCACATGAGCCGAAAAACCGCGTTTTTAAGGAACAGGTAGGCGTTCAGGGTTGCGGTCAGGGCCGGGGCCGTCACGACGATCCCCCGGGGGGCGGTCAGGAAGAAGTCCAGGATATTGGCCCCCGTGCCGGCTCCCAGGTCCAGAACCAGGTAGTCCGCGTCCAAGGCCAACAGTTTCTTTATCAGCCGGTGCTTTTGCTGGGAGCTGATGTTGGCCAGCCCCGGGATTTCCGCGTCCCCGGGTATGAAGCTCAGGTTGGGATAGTCCGTGGAAAGGACGATGCTGGAGAATTCCGAGCCCGAAGCAGAGAGCCAGGTGCCCACTCCCCTCCCCGAGGAGGGGATCCCCAAAATCACGTGGAGGTTCGACGCCCCCAGGTCCAGGTCCGCCAGGATCACCCGGCGTCCGGCCTCCGCCAGGGCGATGGAGAGATTCGCGGCGACCAGGGACTTGCCCACCCCGCCCTTCCCGCTGGCGATCGGCACGATGTGCATGGTCCCTCCTACTCGAGCTCCACGGGTTCCGGCGAAGTACGGGGGGTTACCGGCCGCGGCTCCGCGGGCTCCAGGGGACGGACCCGCAGGGACCGGACAAGGGCGAGCCCCGCGGCGGCGTCCCAGGCCAGGAAGGCGCCCATGGCGGCCAGGAGAGTCCCGGGATCCCCCTGGGGCGGCAGTTCTCCCAGAAAGCCCAGGGCGAACCGAGCCAGCAAGGTTCCCAGGGTCAGGAAGCAGAGGGCCTTGCCCGCGGCCAAGAGGGGCCGGAAGGCGTCGTACCGTCGGGGGTCAAGCCATAGAAAAAAAAACCCGCCCGCGAAAAGAAGGTGGGGGGAGGCGGCGAACTGGAGAAGCGCCAGCGTCGTCTTGCCGGACGCTCCGCCCAGGAAGGCGCGCGCCAGGGCGATGAGGCCGAAGTACCGAACCGCTTCTCCGGCCGCGCCCAGGAGGGTGATAAAGGATCGCCGCATGGAATCCAGTCTATCCGTGCCCTCCGGGGGCGTCAAGCATTGACAGCCCTATGCTCAGCGCGGACAATGGGAATACTATGCAAACCTCCCCCTCCCGCGGGAAGAATGACAGGGTCGCCTGGACCGCGGTCGTAGCCGCCCTGGCGCTGTGCTCCCTGCTCTCGGTCTCGGTCCCCCCCGCTTTTGCCCAAAACCAGGCTTCCGAGGCCCAGAGATATTCCTCCCTCTTCCAGAACGTGTACTCCTTCATCCTCCAGAACTATGTGGATGAAGTGGATCCCAGGATCCTATACGAGGGCGCCATGAAGGGCATGCTGGACGCCCTAAAGGACCCGTACTCCACCTTCCTGGACAGCGCCGCCATGAGCGACCTCCAGGACACCACGGTGGGCCAATACGGCGGCATCGGACTGTACATATCCAAGACGCCCCCCGCGAGCCGCCTTCCCGGGGAAGAGCCCTGGGTGGAAGTCGTCTCCCCCATCGAGGACACCCCGGGCTGGCGCGCGGGCATACAGCCCGGAGACTGGATCAGCGAGATCGACGGGGTCTCCACGGCTCCCCTGGCCATGGACGAGGTTCTCAAGAAGCTCCGCGGAACCCCGGGCTCCACGGTGGTGCTGACGATCCGGCGCGGGGAAAACATCACCTTCCCGGTGGCCATCGTCCGGGCCCTGATCGAGGTCCCGTCGGTGAAAAAGGCCCTGATGCCCAATCGCACAGGCTATCTCCGCATCATCGAGTTCAATCCCCAGACTCCCGCCCGGGTCAAGGAGGCCGTGGAGCTTTTCAAGTCCCAGGGCGCCCAGTCCCTGGTGATCGACCTTCGGAACAACCCCGGGGGGCTCCTGTCCGCGGTCATCGACACGGCGGATCTCTTCCTGGATTCGGGAATCATCGTCTCCACCAAGTCCCGGACCGCCTACGAAAACCAGGTCTACCGGGCGAAATCGTCCGTCACCGTGCCCCCGGACTGGCCCGTGGTGGTCCTCATCAACCGGGGCTCCGCAAGCGCCTCGGAGATCCTGGCGGGGGCTTTGAAGGACCAGAAGAGGGCCTACCTGATCGGCGAACGGAGCTACGGAAAGGGGGCGGTCCAGCAGATCTTCCCGCTGGGCGAGACGGGCTTCAAATTGACCATGTCCCGCTACTACACCCCCAGCGACGCCAATATCGACAAGGTCGGCATCCTCCCGGACCTGGAGGTCAAGGAGCCGGAGCTCACCGAGGAGGAATCCGCGGAACTATCCCGCCTCCTGGAACAGCGGGTGTTCGCGACCTTCGCCAAGGAAAAGCCCTCCGCCACGGAGGCGGAGCGCAAGGCCTTCCTGCGCAAACTCAAGGATTCGGGAGTCAAGCTCTCGGACCGCCTTCTGGAGCGCCTCCTGCGGAACGAGCTTCAGCGGACGACCATCGCCCCCGCCTACGACCTGGACTACGACATACAGCTCCAAGAGGCGGTCAGGCTGATCGACCAGGGCCGGATACGGGAGCTCCTCTCGGCCGCCCGGACCGTCCGGGAGAGCCAGGAACGGGCCGCCGCGGCCGCGACGCCCTGAGGGCGCCGACCGGTAACGGTTCCGGACGCGGCATGCGTCAATTCGTCCTTCCCCCGGGCTGGTCCTCCGGACCCGAGTGCGTCGTAACGGGGGAGGCGGCCCGGTACCTGGTGTCGGTCCTGAGGCTCGGCCCGGGGGACCGGTTCCCGGGGCTGGACCGGGAGGGCCGCCGCTACGAGCTGGAAATCCGGGCGATCGCCCAGGGACGGGTCGATCTGGCCGTCCGCCCCGAACTCCCCCCCTCCCGGGAGACCGAGTCGAACCGTCCCGGGTTATCCCCCCGCCTCGTCCTGGTGCAGGCCCTGCCCAAGGGGCGCAAGATGGATCTGGTCGTCCGCCAGGCCGCGGAGGCCGGGGTGGCACGGATCATCCCGGTGGAGAGCTCCCGATCCGTGGCACGGATCTCCGACGAGGGCGGGGCTTCGGCCAAACGCGCCCGGTGGGAACGCATAGTCCGGGAAGCCCTCCAGCAGAGCGGGTCCTCCCTGCGGACCGAGGTGGATGCGCCCCGGCCCTTCCGGGAGCTTGCCGGTGTCTTCGGGATCCCCGCACCCGGGAGGGTCGGCCTGTTTTTCCACGAGACTCCCCTTGATGGAGCGGCCCTGCATCGCTATCTTTCCGGAGAGCCCGAAGAGATCGCGGCCTGCGTGGGACCCGAAGGGGGGTTTTCCTCGGAGGAAGTTCTGTTCCTGGAGGGCCTCGGGTTCCGGCCCGCCCACCTGGGACCCACGGTGCTCCGAACCGAGACCGCCGCCCTGTATGCCGTGGCCGCCATCCAAGTGATCCTACGGGAGCGTTCCTCATGGACTCCGACCGCGTAACCCGAATTTCCCTCCTCAACGTGCCCCTGGACATCCTCAAGCCGGAGGACCTGGACGACGTGATCCGGTCCATGTTCTCGGACGGGAAGAATCACCAGATCATCCTTCTCTCCCTGTGGGACCTTCTCCGGGCCCGCAGGAACGGGGAATTCCGGACCATGGTGAACGGAGCCTCCTTGGTCCTTCCCATCTCCCGGTCCCTGGTCCGGGGAGCTCGGTTCCTGCGCCGGGAAGAGCCGGTGCGGTACATGCCCTTCGATTTCGTCATCCGGCTTCTCAACGTCCTGGAACGGTGGAACCGATCCGTATACCTCCTGGGGTCCACCCGACGCAACCTGGCCCTGGCGGAGGAGAACATCCACGCCACCTATCCCGGCGTCCGGATCGTGGGACGCTACCCGGGGCATTATCCCAAGCAGATGGAGCAGAGCATCCTCCAGGCCATCCGCAAGTCCACGCCCACCCTCCTGCTGGTAGGACGGGGAGTCAACGGGCGGGAACGATGGATTCCCCGGAGCTTAAAGCACTTCAACTCCGGATTGTATCTGTGGTGTTCGGACCTCTTCGACGTATTCGCGGAAAAGGTTCCCAAACCGTCCAAAGCCCTTTTCGACCGCGGCATGGAATGGATACCCTATACCCTCAAGCGGCCATGGAAATTATTCCGCATCTTTCCCTACATCAGGTATCGGCTCCTCCTGGTATGGTACAGGATCCGCCGCCGCTGAGCCCCGGGGACATCACCGGATATAGTTGTAGATAAAAATCTACAGACACACGAACACCGGCACCATTGAGGCCGAAGTCCCCCTGATCTACCGTAGGTCCATGCGCAGGATACTCCACTGGGAAGAGGATGAGGGGGAACGGGACGTCCTTTCCGCGCTCTTGGAGGATGAATACTACGTCCGAGGGGTCGGCGGGGCCGAGGAGGCGGACCGGGCACTCGGGGAAGAGGCCTGGGACTTGATCGTCCTGGGAGTCCCGGGGTCCGCCGTCGAGGACATCCTGGAGACCATCCGCCTGCTCAGAACCCGCTGCCCCTCCGCCCCCGTGCTCTGCCGGCTCCAAGCGGGGGATCCCGCCTTTACGACCCGGCTTCTGCGGGAGGGGGCCGCCGCCTGCGTGTCCAAGACCTGCTCCCGGGAGGACCTTAAGTCTTGGCTCCGGAGAATCCGGTCCGGCCTTCGTCTCGAACCCTCCTGCCGGGAACCCTCCCGCCCCTATCCCGGTCCGGACCCGGAACCCCGGATTCTCCTGGGAGAGAGCCTCTGTATGCGCGGCGTCCGCAGCCGGATCCGGTTGTACGCGCGGTATGACTTTCCGGTCCTGATCACCGGGGAAAGCGGAACCGGAAAGGAACTCGCGGCTCGATCGATCCACCGCCTCTCCCGCCGGGGCGCCCGGCCTTTCTTGGCGGTCAACTGCGGAGCCATCCCGGAATCCATCCTGGAAAGCGAGCTCTTCGGTACGGAACGAGGGGCGTATACCGGAGCCGTCTCCCGGCCGGGAACCTTCGAGCTCGCGGACGGGGGCACCCTGTTTCTGGACGAGATCACGGAGCTCTCCCCCGGAGCCCAGGCCAAGCTCCTCCGGATCTTGGAGAACGGCGAGGTCCGGAGGCTCGGAGCTCGGACCGTTTCGGCCTGCGACGTCCGGCTCATCTCGGCCACCAATGTGGAACTGGACCGGTTCCGGGGCATGCGCTTCGACCTTCTGGAGCGGTTGGAAACCCTTGTTTTGAAGCTGCCTCCTCTTCGGGACCGCCCCGAGGACATCCCCCTGCTGGCTCGGCATTTCCTGACCCTGGCGGGATTGGACGCGGAGATCGGGGCGGAGGCGATGGACCTGCTCTCGGGCTATGATTGGCCGGGAAACGTTCGACAGCTGAGGAACGCGATCTGCCGAGCCGCGGTGAGCGCCGCGGAATCGACGCCCTGGGTCATCCGCCCCGAGCACGTGGATTTCGGCTTCCGACCCTGCTCCTCCGCGGATCTCCGGGCGGAGTAGAAAACCCTCTCCGCGGATCCCCGGAGCATCGGACTATACCCCCTGTTCGGGGTTTACAGGGCGTCCAGCCGGCGCAGGTGCACCCCTTCCAGCAGGGCTGTCCGTCCTCCCTCGGGGTTCTCCCGAGCTCCGCTCACACGGGCGACGACCAACACGGAACTGCCGGGGCGCAGGTAGGACGGGGACCCGCGGTCGAAGAGGTCCCGGAAGGGATCCCCGGACACCTCGACCAGGACCGTCCGGAGCACGATGCGGGATGTGCCGATCCACTGGCCCGCGGCGATCTCCAGTTGGGCGGTGAAGACCCCTTCTTCCCGGGACGCGGCGGAGCGCACGGTCCCGGTCAGCACGACGTAGCGTCCGACAGGCAGGCCGACGCCGGTCTCCGCGGCCTGGGCAAGGGATTCCACGCTGGCGGAAAAATCGAAGACGCCCCCCGGACCGGCCTGGGCGAAACCGGGAAGGACCCACAGAACCGCGTAGAGTATCGCCCATGCCGCGGGTATGGGGGCCTTGGGTCTGCGCATCGTACGTCTCCTTTCGGGATCCCCGAAGGGCCGGGAACAACTTTAGCGCCCCCCGGACCGGGGGTCAAGGCTCGGACCGTCGTACGGAAAGAGCCGCCGCCTTGCCCAGGATTCTCCGGAAATACCGGAGCTCCCAGGAATCCGCCCCGGCCCGGGCCAGGAGGGACCGGAGGAAGCGGACCAGGGCCGGGCGGCCGGCGATCTTGAAGAACCCGGCCCGGGCAAGGTCCTCCGCGGCGGCTTCGACCTCTCGGAGTATCTCGGACCTCGGGGCCGGCCCTCCTTCCCGGACGGTGCCCGGCGGAGGGGTTTCCGGTTCCCCGCCCCTCCGGCCTCCCCGGGCGGACCCGGAGACCCCGGTTCGGTCGGCCCTCCGCTCCGCTTCGGCCCGGGCGATCTCCCAGGCCGCGATCTGGACCGCCTGGGCGAGGTTCAGGGAAGGGAAGTCCTCGGAGGTGGGGATGCGCACCGCGAGGTCGCATAGGGCGAGCTCCGATGCGGAAAGCCCGTCCGCCTCGTTCCCGAACACGAGGGCGACCCGGCCGGAGCGCCGGACCGCATCCCGGGAGAACTCGGTCACGCCCCGGGGCTCCCGGGCGCGCAGCCGTCCGGCCCTGCGGGTAAACCCCGCGGCCAGGGAGCAGTCCGCCAGGGCTTCCTCCAGGGTATCGAAGCGCCGGGCGGCTTCAAAGAGAGGATAGGCCTTCAAGGCGAAGGTCCGGACGGGGTCCGGCGGAAACTCGGGACAATCCGCCAGGACCAGGCGGGAAAGCCCCATGGCGGCCATGGCCCGGCAGGCGGCTCCCACGTTCCCCGCTTCCCGGGCCCGGCAGAGGACGACGACGAACTCCGGCGACGAATCCATGGGGGGAGTGTAAACGGTGAACGGTGAAGGGTAAACAGGAACCGGAGGACCCTCGGGGATCCCGTTCCCGTCCCGCCGCGGGGACCGCGCCGCGAAGGAAGAGTCCTTCGTCCACTGTTCACCGTCCACCGTCCGGCCTATACTTCAACCGATGACATCCCACAGCGCTTCCCCCCTATCCGGCCGTCGGGCCTTCATCCTGGGCGGCACGGGGGGCATCGGCCTTGAAATCGCCCGCTCCCTGGGCCTTCGGGGAGCCTCCCTGGACGTGCACGGACGCGATGCCGCCAAGCTCGAAGCCGCCCGGGAGGGTTTCCGCGTCCTAGGCGTCGAAGCGGATGGATCCGCCTTCCCCCTTCATTCCCTCGAGGACGCGAGGCCCCTTTGGGCCCGGGCGGCCCGGGCGGACATCGTCGTGGCCTCCTGGGGGCCGTTCCTGCAGAAGCCCCTCCATGAAACCACGGCGGAGGAATGGGAGACCACGGCGATCCTCGACCTGGCCCTGCCGGGGGCCCTCGTTTCCGCGGCCCTGCCGGGAATGCGGGCCCGGCGCTGGGGACGATTCCTCCTTCTCGGGGGGACCCGCACCGACGGTATCCGGGGCTTCCGCACCAACGCCGCCTACGCGGCCGCCAAGACCGGTCTGGGAACCCTGGCCAAGTCCATCGCCCTGGGGTACGCCCGAGACGGGATCGCCGCCTTGGTCCTGTGTCCGGGCTTCGTCCGCACGGAATACCTGTCCCCGGAAGCCCTGGAGAACCTGGCGGACAAGACCCCCGCGGGCCGATTGACCGATCCCCGGGTCTTCGGGGACCTGGCCGCGGATTTGGTGTCCCGGGATCCCCCCCTGTGGAACGGCGCGGTAGTGAGCGCGGATGAAGGGCTGGAGGCGTGGTAGATTTCTCCTGCGATGATCTAATTGCGGGCCCGAGAGCATTCGGATTTCGTCATATTTCATGCCGAGAGCTCTGGATTTTTCGTTCGATACTGCCGAAAATCTAGAAGTCCCGGTCTCGCTCGGGACGCGGCGAATTTGACAGGAGATTGACTTGCGACTAGGATGGACCTACAATAACGGCATACGGCGTATCCTTCATCTTTGGATCCGAGAGGAGCACCATGAATAATAACGATATCGTTCCGGGCTTCGACGACGAAAAGGACGATAGTCTAAAGATACGCCTTCAGAAGGTCGACTCGGTCGACAACTGCCTCACCCTGTTCTTGACGGGGTATATCGATACGTACAATTCCAACTTCTTCCAGAAACGGGTCAGCAAGGCCATCGATTCGGGGTTCGTCCGGCTTATCTTCAACTGCGGGGGGCTCAACTATGTCTCCTCGACGGGCATCGGCTCCTTTACGGCCTTCCTCAAATCCGTGAAACCCCGGGGAGGCGATATCGTCCTCCTGGAAATCCAGCCCAAGGTCTACGAGGTGTTCCAGCTTCTGGGCTTCTCCCAGTTCTTCAACATCAAGGACAACCTGGAAGAGGCCGTCGGGTTCTTCCGGCAGGGGGATCAGGGCGCATCCCAGAGCGTGTTCCCCAAGATCTTCTCCTGCCCTATCTGCAACAAGAGGCTGAAGGCTTCCAAGCCCGGACGGTTCCGATGCTCCGAATGCAAGACCATCCTGGCTATTGACAACGCGGGGCAGGTCTTCCTAGGCTAGTCCCGGATCTTCGTCCGCCGGATTCGCCGATGCCGCGAAGGAGGAACCGATGGCCGGATTAAGCCGCGTAGAAAGCTACCTGATCAGCCTCGAAATCCAGTACGAGGAGCTATCCCCCAACGCATGGCTGGTGAACGATGAAACCCACGGCCTGTCCCAGGTGGTCATTACCCAGGCCGATCCCGTGGTGGCGCTCCGGACCAAGGTCATGGAGGTTCCCAAGGAACGGCGATTGGAGCTTTTCGAGACCCTCCTGCGCCTGAACGCGACGGATCTCCTCCACGGCGCCTACGCGCTGGACGGAAACGACATCGTCCTGGTGGACAACCTGGAACTGGAAACCCTGGACCGGTCCGAGCTGGAAGCCGCCCTTGACGCGATCGGCTTCGCCCTGGCCCAGCATTACGCCGTCCTCGGTAAATTCCGGGCCTGACGGTACAGAACAAGGAGGCCCCCGATGGGTATCTTCAGCCGATTCAAGACCGTCGTCTCGTCCAATATAAACGACCTGATCGCCAAGGCGGAAAACCCGGAAAAGATGCTCAACCAGCTTCTGTTGGACATGAACCAGCAGATGGTGGAGTCCAAGAAGGCCGTAGCCATGGCCATCGCGGACGAGAAGAAGATCGAACGGGAGCTCGCCGAGCAGAAACGGCAGGCGGACGAGTGGGAGAAGAAGGCCATGCTCGCGGTGCGGGCGGGCCGGGACGACCTGGCCAAGGAAGCCCTCCTTAGGAAGCAGGAATTCGAAGGGTACTTCCTCCAGCTGAAGCCCCAATGGGAGGCCCAGAAGGCCTCGGTCGAGAAGCTCAAGGAAAGCCTTCGACAACTCCAGAACAAGATAGACGAGGCCTCCCGAAAGAAGAACATCCTGATCGCCCGGGCCAAGAGGGCGGAAGCCCAGGAGAAGATCCAGAAGACCCTCACGAGCATCTCCGGCAACACCAGCGCCTTCGACACCTTCGACCGGATGTCCAAGAAGGTGGACGAGTTGGAAGCCCGCGCCGAGGCGGCCAAGGAGCTCGAGGACCTGTCCAAGGACGCGTCCCTGGAGAAACAGTTCGCCCAGCTGGAATCCTCCGGAGCCAGCGCGGACCTCCTGCTGGAGGAGCTCAAGGCCAAGATGCTCACCGAGGACGCGGGCACCAAGAATTGAATCGACCGTGCGTGTCCTGGTGATCGATCCCGGGCGGACGCATACCGAAACGGAGAGGAAGGCCGAGGGGCCCCTCTCCGTTTTCATTTCCCGCGCCTACGGTCCGGAACACGCGGGAGCCTACGATCTTCTCGTCCTTCCCGTCGGCCTCCTTCTCGACCAAGCCGTATGCCCGGAGCCGGAGGTCCCCCGCATCGCCTACGGTCCCGCGGGGCTCATGGCGGACGCCTTCGCGGAGGGCTGCGCCGACTATCTCCGGGATCCCTGGGACCTGGAGGAGCTCGAGGCCCGGGCCCTGAGGTTTCGCACCTGGAAGTTCAGCCTGGGAGGAAACCCGTACTCCTACTCCGCGGGACGCTTGACCGGGACGGCAGGTTCGAAGCGACTCTCGGAGGGCGAGCGAAAAGCCCTGGAACTCCTACTGCCGCGCCTCGGGCGTGTCGTTCCCCGCGGGGCCTTCCTCCGAGCCGGGGGATCCTGCGACCGCCCCGGATCCCGGAGCCTCGACATGTCGATCTGCCGACTTCGGTCCTCCCTGGTCCATGCTTCCGGCGACCCTCGGGCGGGCTCATTCCTTGGAGCGGCCAGGAACTACGGCTATCGGCTGGACGGAAAACCTTGTGCATAACTTGTTGAGAAATAATTCCTTATTCTACGTTCTCCCGGCCCGGGGTATGAAAATTTAGACGACCCGAACCTTGTATTATTTATCATTTCAAGATGATTTATATATCATTATAATAACTGCAATTATCTTCCGCCTCGCCGCTAATCTCCAAAATCCCGCGGTACAGGCGTGAAGCGAATCGGCAATCCGGCCACCGATCTCCGTGCCGTCGCCAGGAACCTCCTGTGGATATCCTGTGGATCCATCCTCCGGAAACCGGATCGGGATGGGCGCCGCAGCGGGGAATTCCCAGGCTCCGCCGGAACTTGCCAACCGCAGGGGGGCGTGTTAGAGTTAGGGCCGATGAAACGAGGGTTTTCCGTCGCGGGCCGATACCTTGTATGGTTCCTCAGCGCAGTGATCGTGGAAACCCTGATCCTGGCGGCCGGTCCGCTGATGAACAGCGCCTCCGGTCCGGGCTCCTTCAAGTTGACCTTCTGGGCCGCCTACGCCCTGGAATCCATCCCGTCCGCCGCCTCCGTCGCCCTTTTGGGCGCGGGATTCCTGGCCACCCGAACCCTGCGGCATCGCATGAGCGGATACCTCATACTGGGGACCCTGACCGCTTCCATACTTGCGGGCGGAGTATGGGCATCCCGGAGCTTGGAGACCCCTCCGGAGCCCTTCCCGGCGGGCCCGTCGGTCTCGACCC
>Ga0067045_1003018_pt1 | contig 33217 bp, 27 predicted proteins | sample TerdegcTABiofilm_FD_59184 | JGI IMG/M metagenome (GOLD analysis project Ga0067045, IMG submission 59184) | Combined Assembly of (Gp0054472, Gp0054536) Wastewater bioreactor microbial communities from Singapore -Terephthalate degrading...
TTATATCTTTTTTGGGTATTGGATTTTTACAGCCTTTCAGCAGCCACCGCGGCCTGACGCACGGCGTGCACGATCCGGCCCGGTTTCACGCAGTCGCCTGCAGCATAAACCTCAAGCCCCGGAATGTTTTTCAGTTCGTCAACCAGTTTGTTTTCCGGCCTGGCCCCAACCGCAACGACCAGCAATTCGGCCTCCAGTTCCTGCCGCAATACATCTCCTCCCTGGACAACCTCTCCTGTCACCCTGGTCCCCGCCACGCCAGTTACGCGGAAACCGGGCTTAAGATCCACACCCAGCCGGTTCAACCGCAGCAACAGGTCAGCCCTGGTCAGCGGGTCGGTGTCGGCCAGGACCTGGGGCAACATTTCCACCACGGTGACCTTGTTACCCTGTTCAGCCAGGTATTCTGCCGATTCGCACCCAACCAAACCGCCGCCGATGACAACCGCTTTCTTGCCTGCATAGCGCAGACCCTTTTCCAGCATGGCATGAGCGGTAACGGCCGCCGGCGAATCCTGCAGGAACAGGGTGATGGGCTGCCCTCCCGCCGCTACGATCACCGCATCCGGCGACATACCGGCCACCATTTCGGCGTCGGCCTCCACCCCCAGCCGGACCTCCACCCCGGCCCGTCGCACCTGGTCGGTCAGGTAATCAATAAACCAGACGATCTTATCCTTGTGCGGCGGCACTTTGGCCAAGAGCAACTGCCCGCCCAGTTCTTTCCTGCGCTCGATAAGGGTAACCCGGTGGCCGTTTTGGCTGGCCACAATGCTGGCTTCCATCCCGGCCGGGCCGCCGCCGATCACCACCACTTTTTTGGTTCGCCCGGCCGGTTTGACCCCGCCGGCCTCCCCTTCATGCCCGACCTGCGGGTTGACGGAACAGCGGATCGGCAGGTCCTCGAACACCCTCCTGGAGGCGCACACCAGGCAGGATATGCATTTTCTGATCTCGCCATCTCTGCCCTGCCTGGCTTTATTAGGCCATTCCGGGTCGGCGATCAACCCCCGGCCGATCGCCACGAAGTCCACACCCGACTTAATTATCGCCTCGGCCCTGGCCGGGTCGCGGATGACCCCCACCGCTGCCACCGGCACGCTGACCACCTTTTTGATCTCGCCGGCCAAATACGACTTCCACCCTTCAGGAAAAGACATGGGCTCCAAATGGCGGTACGCGGTATAGCCGTTGCCCGCCGTGACGTGGAGCAGGTCCACTGAGGCTTCTTCCAGCATTTTGGCCCCTTTCTTGGCCTCCTCCAGGGTCAACCCGCCTTCCATGAACTCGTCGCCATTCATCCGGAACAGGACTGGAAAATCAGGCCCTACCCGACGGCGGATCTCTTCCACCACCATCAACGGGAACCTCATCCTGTTCTCCACGCTGCCGCCGAATTCATCGCTTCGCCGGTTGGTGTGCGGCGAGATCACCTGCCCCAGCAGATACCCGTACCCGCCGTGAATTTCGACAGCATCAAAACCGGCGCGTTTGGCCCGCAGGGCTGCTTCCCCGAACTTCACCGCCAGCTCGGCAAACTCCTCGCGCGTAAGGGGGCGGGGCACCTCGCCAACCGCGGTGGCCGGGACATCGGAAGCGCTTACCGGCTGCGCGCCTATCCGGTGAGACCTGGCTGTCGCACCGGCATGGTTGAGTTGGATTGCCACCTTGCAGCCTTCTCCGGCCTCATGGATGGTATCGGCCAGGTGGGCCAGGCCCGGAATGAACCTGTCCTCGTCGATCCTGAGCTGGGTCGCTCCGTTGGCACCAAGGGGGAACGAAACGTTGGCGTTCTCCACGATGATCAGCCCGGCCCCGCCCCTGGCCCTTTCCGCGTAATAACGGTGCTGGACCTGGCTCACTCCTCCCCCGTCCAGGGCAAAATTGGTCGCCATCGGCGCCATGATGATCCTGTTTTTTACCGTCATTGTTCCTATCTTACCGCCGGAAAACAGCTTGGGATACTTCATTGCCATTCACCTCTTTCTTATTCCCAGCTCATACAGGCGGGACTTTATCCTTTCCCGGACCTCAAAAAAACGGTCACGCGAAGGCACGATCCAATCCTTGACATGTTCAATCCGGTCTTCAATGTAAAAGAAATTGCGCTCCGGGGCCGCAAACGCGACCTCGAACCCTTCGGCAGCCGGGACAAGAACCCCTTCGGCCAAACAGGCTACACACCTTGCCTTGCCGGCCGTCCTCAAGTCAAAAACGCTGCCCAGGCAAACCGGGCACTTTAGCCCCGACAGTTCATGTTTCGGGGGCGCCTGCTCGCCCTGCAGCGTCCGGGCCAGCAGCTCACCCATTTTTATGGCTTTAGCGACAGTTTCGCCCTGCAGCACCGTTTCAGCCGGTCCCGGGCCGTAGGCCTCCATCTGGTCCAGCACCCGGTAACCGAAAGACAGGGCCAACTGGTTCAGGAAGGCTGTTCCCATCGGGTTCCACCTGGCGTTGCCGGCAATGCTGATACTAACTGCAAACCTCTTTTTATCCTTCAATTCTTCAAGGTGTGGCGTGAGCATCAGGCTCCTGTCGATCAGCGTTTTGATTGCCGCGCTGGGGCTGAAGATATAAGTTGGCGCGGCCGTCACCAGGCCGGCAGCGCCAACTAGTTTTTCCAGCAATGCTGGCATGTCATCATCCGCAATGGCACATTTCCCCTTGTACACGCAAGAGAGGCACCCGCGGCAATTCTTGATGTTCAATTCAGACAAGCGGATGAGTTCGACCTCGAACCCCGACTTTTGCACAGCCTCAAGGCAAAGCTGCGCCAAAACGGCGCTGTTGCCCTGACTCCGGGCCGAGCCCACTATTCCCAATACTTTAGCCATCCTAAATTCTCCCCTCTTTTCCGCGCGCTAAAAGCCGTGGTTTGTTTCGCTACAAGGCGGCTTCCAGCTGGGCAATTAGCTCGGGCAGCACCCTGCGGGCGTCACCGACGATCCCCACGTCGCACATTTCAAACAGGGGCGCAGCCGGGTCGTTGTTGATGCAGACAATAACTCCCGCCTTATCGAAGCCGGTAGTGTAGTGCGGTTGCCCCGACGCTCCCACGCTGATGAACAGCCTGGGAGAGACCGTTTTCCCGCTGACCCCGATCATCCGCGATTCCTCAATCCAGCCGCAGTCGACAAGTGGTCTGGTGCCGCCTATTTCGGCCTTGAGCGTTTTGGCCAGTTGACGGAGCAGGTCCAGCGAGCCGGCACTTCTCATGCCCCAGCCGCCGGCCACCACCACTTCAGCCGTTTCCAGCTCGCCGGAAGCGGCCTCATCGCGGACCTCCTCCAGCGCCCGTACCTTTAACAGCTCCTTATTGAAATTCACTGGCACGTTTATAACCTCGGCTGAAGGCTTTCCAGAAATATTTGCCGGTTCGCAGATGCCCGAACGCACTGTGGCCATCTGGGGCCGCTTTTCGGGACAGACGATCTTGACCATAAAGTTACCGCCCCAGCCGGGCAAGGAGTGAACAACGACCTTCTTCCCGTCGATTTCTTCCAGGTCCAAATCGACGCAGTGCGCCGTAAGCCCAGTCTCCAGCTTTGCTGCCACCCGGGAAGCCAGATCGGCCCCGATGCTGCTGCTGCTGAACCACATGATTTCCGGCTTTTCCTCCCTGGCCCAGCCGGCGAGCAGGTCGGCATAGAGGAGCGGCTGGTACATTTCCAGGCCGGGGTGATCATAAGCGTAGACCTTGGTCACTCCTGTGCCCGCCAGGTCCCGCACCACTTTGTCCAGCCGGTGCCCGCAAACCAGGACGACCGTTTGGGCTCCAAGTCCGGCCGCTATTTGCCTGGCTTTGTTTATCTTCTCCAGGGAATACTTTTTAACTGTCCCCTGGAAATGCTCAGCAAAAACGCAAACTGCTCCGCTGCTCATTTGTTTCTTCCCTCCATTCCTGGTTATATTTAAGATGTGCAGGCAAGATCATAACGCCCCGACCTTTTTCAGGTGTTCGATGGCCTTTTTGACCGCTTCCGCTGGCTCGTCCGTGAAAACGACGGCTTTGCGGCCGCCTTTGACTTCGGTCATCCCCAGCACTCTGGTCGGAGAACCCTCCAGGGCATTAGGAGCAGATAAATGCACCCTGTCGGCAGTGATCGTTTTCAGTTCGTACTTTACGGCCCTCATAATCCCCGGCACCGTCATGTTCCGGGGAACGCCGGAATACTTGTTTACCGCTATTACCACCGGCAACTGCGCCTCATAAAGGGCATAACCGGTCTCCCTGGTCGTTTTGACCTTCAGCTTGCCGTTTACCAAAGAAATTTCCTGGACATGGGTCAGGTGCGGGTATCCCAGGTACTCGGCAAGCTGGGCCGGTACCTGGCCGGTGGATCCGTCCACCGCAAAATCCCCGCAGACGACCAGGTCAAAGCGGCCCGTTTCCTTCAGACCCTTGGCCAGTATTTCGGCAGTCAGCAGGCTGTCAGCGCCGGCAAACTTCCGGTCAGTCAGCAAAACTGCCTCATCGGCCCCCATGGCCAAAGCCACTTCCAGCGCTTCCCTGGCCGGCAGCGGGCCCATGCTTATCGCTGTAACCCTGCCGCCATATTTGTCCCTAAAGGAAAGTGCCACCTCCAGCGCATGGCGGTCCAGCGGGTTAACGATCGAAGGGATGCCGGTCCTGATGATCGTGCCGGTTTTGGGGTCAAGCTTAACCTTGGAAAAATAGTCAGGGTGCGGTACATGTTTTACGCATACCGCTATGTTATATGACATAATTCTCCCCACCTTTCTTTTCCCTCGCTTCTATTCCCTGTCCTGCGCCAGGGCGATGGTGTTGCGCATGATGTTGTCGGCGCCGGCGGCGGATATCATATCCAAAGCGGTATGGAGCCGGCCGATAATCTTGAACTCCTCCGTAGTGCCATACCCGCCATGTATTTCAATGGCCTTGTAGCAATTATACACTGCGGTTTCCGAAGCTACCAGCTTGGCCATGGCCCCTTCGCGCGCGCAGTCCCGGGCCTTCACGCCCTGGTCAAGCAGCCAGGCGAACCGGTAGCACAACAGCCTGGCCTGTTCGACCCTGGTGTCCATGTCCGCCAGCATATGGCGCACAGAGCTTATATCGATGAGGCGCTGCTTGCCTCCGATCATCCTTTCCTGGGCATATTTCCTGGATACATCATAAGCCCAGCGGGCGATCCCCAGGCAGGTGCCTGCCCCGCCATGCCGTCCCACGGCGCCGATCCCGTCCAGGAGCGGGCCCAGCCCTCTGCCCTCGGCCCCGATCCGGTTGGCCACCGGCACCTTCATGTCCTCGAAGATGATCTCGTCCACCGGGGAAATCGAGGAGACCCCGGCCATCGTTTCCCTGCGGCCGGCAATACGCCCCGGCATGTCCTTTTCCACCGCCAGGCAGTGGATCTTGTCACCCTCGCGGGCCGAAATCAGTACGACGTGGGAATCCTTGCCCCTGGTGATCATCACCTTTCGCCCGTTGACGATGTAATAGTCTCCCTCACGCCTGCAGGTCGTGGCGCAGACGTTGGGCGCCGAACCGCCTGAAGCCTCGGTGGTGGCCAGGCTCCCCATGATCTCGCCCCTTACCATCCGGGGCAGGAACCTCTCTTTTTGTTCCTCGTTCCCGTGGTGTTCAATCACCTGCGGGACCAGGCGGTAACCCCGCAGGTGGGTCCCCAGGGAGGGGTAGTGGTATGCCAATTCTTCAATCGCCACCATCGCCGCCACGTGGCCCATCATGTTACCGCCGTACTTTTCACTGACGGTCAGACCAATCAGTCCCAACTCCCCCATTCGTTTGGTAATATGGTACGGGAATTCCGGCTTCTTTTTCATTTCGTCGATATAAGGCAGCACTTCTTTTTCGGCAAATTCCCGGCACATCTCGCGCAGCATTTGCAAAGCTCTACCCTCTGCAAAGTCCATCCATTATCCCTCCTTGCCGGTTCAATATGGTTTAAATCCGCTTGCAGCTTGTTTACCGCCGCTGTTTCAATTAATCACAATCATATTCTAGCGCTTTCTATGTTTTTTCTTGGTTATTAATACAGCTAATACAGCCCCTTCCACGGGCTCAGGTCGGCCCCGACCCTTTCCAGCTCTTCGCCCAGGAAATTTATGGCGTTCTTAAACATGACCTTCTCCAGTACGCCGGGCCTCAAGTCCAGTTCCTCCCACTGTTTCAGCAGTTCGTCGGTGTTGAAGTACGGCCACTCGCTGCCAAACAGGAACTTGTCCTGAAGCCGGCGGTTCATGTCGTAAACCATCTCGTGCGGGAAGTACCGCGGCCAGATGCCCGAGGTTTCCCGGGCCACGTTCCGCTTGTGCAGGGCCACCATGTTGGCCTCCCACGGCCACGGCTCGCTGGCATGGAGCAGGATAATCTTCAGCCTGGGGAAATCGGCGGCCACTTCATCCACTTCGATCGGGCGGCAAAAGCTCATGCAGTACATGCCGTCGCCTCCAGGCCCGCCGCTGCCCAGACCAGTGTAGCCGCTGTGGAACTGCACGACGGCGCCAAGGTCCTGGCAGAGGTCCCAGAGGGGATAAAACCTCTTGTCGTTGACGTGAAAACGCTGCGACGCCTGCTGGAATTTAAGGCCGATCAATTTAAGCTCTTTGATGCACCTTTCAGCCTCCTGCAGAGCGGCCACGCCTTTCCAGGGATCCACCGATCCCCACCCACACAAAAATACGTCGGGGTGTTCCCGGACGATCTTGGCCACGAAATCATTGGAGCAGGGTTTCTCGCCGGTGCCGCTTTCGGCGTCCCAAGCCACCGGGGTACACTTGATGTTGTGCTTCCTCAGGATGGCGATAAAATCGTCCAGGACCGGCATTTCATCAATGAGGTCCTCCATGGTACGGTTGCCTGATTTTCCCGTCCAGCGTGGTTCCAGGTATTTCTTCAGGGACAGCGCATACCGCATGACCGGCGGCACCCCCCCGTCCTTGACGCTGGGATGGGCATGGATGTCAAGTATCGGAAATCCCCTTTCTTCCGGGGTCTTGGGCATCCTATTTTCTTTCTCTTTCGACATGTTATGCTCCTCCTTATTTATATATAAATTTATAATATAATTATAATCCAATGTTATGGTTAACGCCCCGGCGGCGCCCCAAATGCCATGGCGTTTTGAGCTGTGCTCCCAGGCAGCGGAATGCTGTCACAGGGCTGGGCGCCGTCCAGCGGCGTTAAACTTTGCTTTGGTCATTTGGCTGTCTGAGTCGTGGCTTTCAACAGTTCAGAACATCAGACGCGCTCCACGACGGTGGCGATGCCCTGGCCGCCGGCGATGCACAGCGTGGCCAGGCCGTACTTGGCCTTGCGGCGCCTCATTTCGTACAGCAGGGTAGTGAGGATCCTGGCCCCGGAGCAGCCCAGGGGATGCCCCAGAGCAATAGCCCCGCCGTTTACGTTGATAATGCTCTGGTCCAGGTTAAGCTCCTTAATTACTGCCAGTGACTGGGCGGCAAAGGCCTCGTTCAGCTCGATCAGCCCGATGTCTCCCCAGTTGAGGCCGGCCAACTTCAGGGCTTTCTGGGAAGCAGGGACGGGCCCAATCCCCATGATCCTGGGGTCCACGCCAGCCGCGGCCTGGCTGCGAATCACGGCCATCGGCTTTAAATTCCTCCTGGCCGCTTCCTCAGCGGACATGATCACCAGCCCGGCTGCCCCGTCATTGCGGCCGGAAGCGTTGCCGGCCGTGACCGTCCCGTCCTTTTTGAAGGCCGGCGGCAGTTTAGCCAGTGCTTCCAGGGTGGTCTTGCGCGGATGCTCGTCGACTTCAAAAATTATTGGGTCGCCTTTTTTCTGCGGGATGACCACCGGCACGATCTCTTCCTTGAATCTCCCCGCCTGGATGGCGGCAAGGGCCTTCTCCTGGCTGTTGAAGGCAAACAAGTCCTGCTCTTCCCTGCTGATGGAGTATTTTTCAGCCAGGTTTTCCGCTGTCATGCCCATGGTGAACGATCCAAACATCTCAATCGGCTGCGACCTGGGCTGGCTCTCGGTGTTGGAATCAACCAGCTCGCCGTTGCCGGCATTGTAACCGTAGCGGGCATAGCGCAGGTAGTAAATGGCGGTGCTCATGCTTTCCACGCCGCCGGCGATGACTATGTCCGACAGGCCACACATGATGGCCTGGGCAGCGTTGTTGACAGCCTGCAGGCCCGACCCGCACTGGCGGTGGACGGTGTACGCCGGGATCTCAATCGGTATGCCCGCTTTAAGCGCCGCCACCCTGGCGATGTTGGGAGCGTCAGCCGACTGTTTGGTCTGGCCCCAGATCACCTCGCTGATCGATTCTTTTTCGATACCGGTCCTGTTGATCAGTTCTTCCATCACGATCTTGGACAGGTCTTCCGCCTGTATGTCCTTCAGGGTACCACCCATCCTCCCGCCGGCAGTCCTCACGGCTTCGACTATTACTGCTTCACGCATGTCCTTTACCTCCTTTTGTCATTTTCCTTTGAATTCGGGCGGCCTCTTTTCAAAAAAGGCCGCAATCCCTTCCTGCCTGTCTTCGCTGCCGAACAGCACGGTCTGACTGACGCGTTCCAGCAGCAGGGCGCTGGACAGGTCCACATCCAGGCCTTTATCGATTACCAGCTTGGCCATCCTGATTGCCAGGGGGCCTTTCTTCATAATCTTTTCCGCCATTTCCCGGGCCGCCTTCATCAGTTCCTCCGGCGGCACGACTTTATTCACCAGGCCAATCTTCTCCGCTTCCCGGGCATCGATCACATCGCCGGTGAATATCAGTTCCTTGGCCTTGGCGGCGCCCACCAGCCTGGGCAGCCGCTGAGTGCCGCCGGCTCCCGGCAGGAAACCCAGCCCCGGCTCCGGCTGCCCAAACTTCGCATTCTCGCTGGCAATGCGTATGTCGCAGGCCATGGCCAGCTCGCAGCCGCCCCCCAGGGCAAAACCGTTGACCGCCGCAATGACCGGCTTCTCCAAACTTGCCAGCTCGGTAAGTACAAGTTGGTTCTCGTTGGCCAGGGTTTCGACCATCCCTCTCTGTTGCAGGCTGTTCAAATCAGCACCGGCCACAAAGGCTTTGTCGCCAGCGCCCGTGACGATCAGCACCCTCACGCTGTCGTCTTCCCTGACTTCGGCTATGGCCTGCCTGATTTCCCGGACCGTGTCTTTGTTCAGGGCGTTCCTGACCTGGGGACGGTTGACGGTTAAGACTGCTATACCGTTGTCTTTTTCCAATATGATGTTCTTAAATTCCATACCCGTTACCTGCCTAACTTTTTTTAGTTAAGCCCGCGCCATTCATTCACGCGCTGTTCTTCCGTCAATAATTTAATTAATATTTGTAGAAACCTTCTCCCGTCTTCCTGCCCAGCTTGCCGGCATCAATCATTTTCTTCATCAAGACGGGCGGTGCAAATTTGGGGTCTTTGGTCTCTTCAAAAATGGCCTTGCAGGCGTTGTATGTAACATCGAGCCCCACCAGGTCCTGCAGTTCCAGCGGGCCCATGGGGTGACCGAGCCCCAGCTTGGCGGCTTTATCAATGTCCTCCGGCGTTGCCAGCCCTTGCTCGACCATGCGGATGGCATGGAGGCGGAAAGGATACTGCAGGTAATTGACGATAAAACCGGGATAATCCTTGGCGTAAATTATCTCCTTGTCCAGGGACTTAACAAATTTCGTGGCGGTAGCCACCGTTTCTTCGGAAACCACGATCGTCTTGACTATTTCTACAAGCTTCATGAGCTGGACGGGGTTGAAGAAATGGATGCCAATAACTTTATCCGGCCGCTTTGTCGCGGCGGCCATTTCAGCAACCGACAGGCTGGAGGTGTTGGTGGCGAAAATCGCGTGCGCCGGCACTATTTCTTCCATCTCGGCAAATATTTGTTTCTTCAGTCCCATGTCTTCGGCGGCCGCCTCAATGATCAGGTCGCAGTCCGCAAAATCTTTTTTATCCATCGTCCAGGTAATCCTGGAGAATACCGCCTCTTTGTGTTCAACGGTTATCTTGCCCTTTTCAATGCCTTTGTTCATGAAGGACTCGATTCTTCCTTTGCCTTTCTTGATCGACTCCTCGCTCCTGGCCAGGACCTTGACCTGGTAGCCCTTTTCCGCACAGATCTGGATGATCCCCGAGCCCATGGTCCCCAGGCCAATCACGCCGACAGTTTTGATTTCCACGTTGACCCCTCCTCTTTTTTGGCTTTGTCAATCTAATTTCATTTTGAGGCCTTATTGCCAGCCAGCTCGGCGATCTTCCGGCAAGCCCTCACCACGACTTCGTCCTTGCCGGCCACCTGCCAGCGATCAACCGAATGCCCGGCCACCACCACCTCCGGTAGGCTGTCATCACGGCTCGCACAATCGATCTCGCAGCCGCTAACGGTCAGCCAGAAGTCCGGGGCTTCTTCGCCGCCCTTATAGACGACCTTGTATTCAATCCCTGCCCGGTCAAGATGCCGCAGTATTTTTTCGGTCACCTCTCCTCTATCGATGGCGGGGTTACAGCCGCCGCAATAGCGGATCCCCAGCCTTATGGGTTCGCAACCGGGGCCCAAGCTAGATTACTCCCTTTTCTTTCAATTCATCAATCCTGGTGCGATCCAGACCGATCTTCGACAGCATTTCTTCCGTGTGCTCTCCCAACAGCGGCGCCGGTCTGGCCACTTTGCCGGGGGTCCCCGAGAGCTTAATCGGCACGCCGAGCTGCTTGATCCTCCCTGCCACCGGGTCGTCGATCTCCACGACCATCTCGCGGTGGAGGACCTGCGGGTCTTCCATCATCTCGGCGACGTTGTTGACCGGGGTGACGCAGTAATCGCCGGTGAACATCATTTCCTGTACCCACTCATCACGGGTCTTGGTCTTGATGATCATTTTCAGCTCCCGGCGGATGTATTCCTGTTTTTCCCTGTCCCCGTATTGGATGGGGACCAAATCCTCCCTCCCAAGCTTCCGGCAGATGTTCTCCCAAAACTTTTCTTCCAAGGCGCCAACGGCAATGTACTTCCCGTCCGCCGTCTCGTAGGGCATGTAACTGGCCAGGCCGCCGGCGGCCAGTTCTTCACCCCGCTTGATCAGCTCGCCCGCCAAGTAGCAGGCCACCGGCCGGATCATCCAGCTCACCGTGCCGTCCAGCATGGCCACGTCGATAAACTGCCCGACGCCCTGTCTTTCCCTGGCGAGCAGGGCTAGCAGGATCCCCGACAGGGCCATCAGCGCGCCGCCTCCCAGGTCGGCAATCTGGCTCGCCGGGATGACGGGGTCCCCTCCCGGTTCGCCGCAAAGGTCCAGCAGCCCGGCCAGGGAAATGTAGTTGAGGTCGTGCCCGGGCAGCAGGCGGTAGGGCCCGTCCTGGCCGTACCCGCTCAGCGAGCAGTACACAAGGCGCGGGTTAACCTGCCTCACGGTCTCGTAACCGACCCCCAAACGATCCATTACGCCCGGCCTGAAGCTTTCCACCAGTACGTCGGCCTGCTTGCAGAGCTCCAGCAGTATCTCTTTGCCTTCGGATTTCTTCAGGTTGAGTGTCATGCTCTTTTTATTCCGGTTGACAAGGAGGTGGATCGCTCCGACCTTGTTTATATAGGGAGGCCACTCTCTCATATAGTCGCCACGCCCCGGTTCCTCCACCTTGATCACCTCGGCCCCGAAATCAGCCAAAAACATGGTGCAGTATGGACCGGGAAGAAGGCGGGTCAAATCCAGCACCCTGATGCCGGACAGGGCTTCTTTCATCACTGTCCCCTCCTTAAACCTAAAATGTTTATTATCCCAGGGCTCCTTCTGTTTTTTTCTGCTCCATCCGCTGCTTGTAACGCTCATATCCCGGGTGCCGCCGGTAGAGTTCCCTGCGCAGCTCGGCACGGAAATCGGGATGCGCGATGTTGATCAGCGCTTCTCCTCTTTCCCGCAGGGTCTTGAACCTCAGGTCCGCAATCCCGTATTCGGTGACCACGTAATGGACGTCGTTGCGGCTGGTGGTCACCGAGGCGCCCTGCTCCAGCCAGGGCACGATGCGCGACAGCTTGCCGCCGGCAGCCGTCGAGGTCATGGCGATGATCGATTTGCCGTCCGGGCACTGGGCCGCTCCGCGGATGAAATCGACCTGGCCGCCCACACCGCTGTATTGTTTGGTCCCGATGCTGTCGGCGCAGACCTGGCCCTGCAGGTCGACCTGGAGTGCGCTGTTGATGGAGACCATCTTGTACTGCTGGGCCACGATCCAGGGATTGTTGGTATAGTCTACAGGCCACATCTCCACCATTGGATTGCCGTTGATGGTGTCATACAGCTCTTGCGACCCCTGGATAAAGGTGGCGATCAGCTTACACTTGTGCATGCTCTTCCTGCGCCCGGTAAGCGCCCCGGCTTCATACAGGGAAACGCACCAGTCGGCCACCATCTCGGTGTGCACCCCGATGTCTTTCTTGTCGACCAGCAGAGAGGCTACGGCATCAGGTATGGAGCCGATGCCCATCTGCAGGGTGGACCCGTCTTCAACCAGCGTCGAAACGTAGCGGGCGATCTCCCTTTCAACCTCAGTAATGGCCGGTTTCGATGTGGTAATGATTGGCCGGTCGCTTTCCACGATGTAATCCAGCTCCGAAATATGCACCGGCCGGCCGTTGGTCCAGGGATACTGGGCATTGATTTCCGCCACCACGCACTTGGCCGCTTCCATGGCGGCGATGGTGTAATCGGCGCAGACTCCCAAGCTGCAGAAGCCGTTCTTGTCCGGCGGTGTAAGCTGGATGAACGCCACGTCTACCGGCAGGATGCCCCGCTGGTACAGCCACGGGATCTGGTGAAAGAAGATGGGAACGAAATCGGCCCTGCCATCGTTGACAGCCTCACGGACTGAAGCGCCGATAAACAGGGACCTGTGACGGAAGTTCTTTTCGTATTCCGGCTTGCAGTACTCACCCGGTCCCATGGCGATCATATGATCGATCTCCACGTTTTCCAGCTCGTGGGCTCGCCGGACAAGGGCCTCCACCAGGGTCTGTGGTTCGCCGCAGGCAAAGCCAAAGACAACCCGGTCGTTGGACTTCACCACTTTAACGGCTTCGTCCGCGGTAGTAAGCTTTTGTTTATATAGATCCTGCCATTTGGGCATTGCTTTAACCACCTTCCGCTGTATGCCTTTATTTTGAGTCACGCCGGCCAACGCCGGCGTGACTCCCTGCTAACCTAATGAACTGAAGATAGATCGATTTCTGCCGATGGCCAGGTTGGCACCTTCTAGATCCTGTCCAGTTCCTCCAGGCTCTTGCCCTTGGTTTCGTAGCCCATGGCCCAGATCAGGATGATCGCAATGATATAGAAGCTGGCCATGATGGCGATGGCTTGCGACAACCCGATTACATCCGCCGCCGCCCCAATGGCCATGGGCCCGAAGGTCGATCCGACCCGGGCAATGCCGGTATAGGCGATGCCCATGCCCGTAGCCCGCAGCCAGGTCGGCCACAGTTCCGAGCCGTACATGGGATAGCCGGAGAAGTAACCCATGGACATGCCAAGGCAGAAGCCGATGACCAGCATCAGGCCAGTGGTCTTGGCATAGATGACAAACAGCGGGCAAAAGATCATGGCCGCCAGCCAGAAGAGAGTGAAGGTCGGCCTCCTTCCCCAGGTGTCCGATATTGGGCCGAAGCTCAAATAGCCGACCAGGCAGCCGATGTTGATCACGATGAACCACATGGACGAGGCGAAGATGGTCATGCCCCGTTCAGCCCGGAGCATGGACGGGATCCAGGACATGATGCACCAGTACCCCAGCAGGCCAATGAACGATATGAGCATGTACATGATGGTGCGCTTGAGGTACTTGCCCTTGAAGATCTCGGTCCAGGACACCTTTTTCCCGCTTTCCTTGTGGGCCTGGAAATGGGTGCTTTCCTTCAGCGACATCCGGATCCACAGCACGATCAGGGCGGGAACGATACCGGCGAGGAACACATACCGCCAGCCCCAGGTGGCGCCGATGGTGGTGTAAACAAGCGAGGCCAGAATAGCGCCCGTCGGCCAGCCGGCCTGCATGACCGCTATCACCTTGCCGCGGTATTTTGGCGGCCAGGCCTCGGTAATCAGCGCGGCGCCCGCGGCCCATTCGCCGCCGGCGAAGAAGCCCATCAGGAAACGGAACACGACCAGCGACATAGCGCTCCAGGACAGGGCCGTCAGGCCAGTGAACACAGAATAGCCAAGCACGGTATAGACCATAACCCGCAGCCGGCCGATCTTGTCGGTCATGGGCCCCCAGAACATGCCGCCGAACGCATAGCCCAGCAAGGACAGGGTCATAACGGTACCCGAACCGGCAAAGTTGAAGTTGAACTCCTTCTTGATGTCGACCAGGGCGTTGCTGTACAGCATGACCTCGAAGGCGTCAAACACGTAGCCGGCAAAACATACGAAGAGCACGGTCCACATATACCGGGTGATGCGGTCGGATTCAGGCTTCAAGCTCTCAGTCACCTGATTGTTTGACATGGTCTACCTCCTCTTTGTTATAGATTTACAAAGACGTCGCATAAGGTTTAACCATGGCCCATATCATCTCAATAGGCATCACCTCCTTCCGGTTAAAGGGGCACCTTCTTCCCTGCGGTAGTTACGCCATGGTCAGCCCCCCGCTGATGCTGAGGGTCTGGCCGGTGATATAGGAAGCCTCGTCGCTGGCAAAGAACACCACCCCCGCCGCAATGTCCTCGGGCGTGGCCAGGCGCCCGAAGGGAATGGCTTTAAGCAGCGCTTCCGCCAGCTTGGGCCTTCCTTCCTTCATTTCCGCAAACAGCGGTGTATCGGCCGGGCCCGGGCAGATGCAGTTCACGTTGATCTGCGCTCTGGCGCCCTCGCGGGCTAACGACTTGGTGAACGCGATAATGGCCCCTTTGGTCCCGGCGTAGACGGTCTCGCCCGGAAGAACCGACGCGGCCGGCATCAGAGGCGATGTTGATGATCTTTCCGTACTTGCGGTCCAGGAAGTATTTCCACACGGCATGACAGCAGTTGACGTTTCCCCGGTAATTGATGGCGATGATCTTGTCCCAGACGTCTTCGGTCGAATCAACAAACGGGCCGAACTTGTCCCAGCCGGCGTTGTTGACCAGGATGTCGATCTGCCCCCATTTTCCCAGGACTTCCTTCACCATGGCGCAGGCTTGGTCGTATTTGGTCACGTCGATCTTGTAGGGCATGGCCTGCCCGCCCGACGCCTCGATTTCCGCGGCCGCCTTTTTGGCCCCTTCGAAATTGAGGTCCGCCACCACCACTTTGGCCCCTTCCCGGGCCATCCTGTTTGCAATGCCTAACCCAATGCCGCTTGCCGAACCTGTAACAATGGCCACCTTGTCTTTCAGCCTCACCTTGATCACCTCGTTAGAAATTTTGCTGTAAACCTTTTATTTTTTATCCCGTTGTCCCGGTTATTTGTCCTGGAATTTCGCTTCCCGCTTTTCCAGGAAAGCGGAAATGCCTTCCCGGCCGTCGGCGGACTCAAAGCACCCGGAAAACAGCTTGGCCTCGTAAAACAGCCCTTCTTCCAGGTCCGGCCCGGCCGACAGCACGGCCTTCTTGATGTTGGCCAGGGCGATGATGCTTTTCTGGGCCAACTGCCCGGCCAGTTCCAGGGCTGCCTCCAGGACTTTGTCCTTCGGCACCACCCTGTTAACCAGCCCAATGCGCCAAGCTTCGTCGGCCTTGATACTGTCGCCTGTCCAGATCAGTTCCAGGGCCCTGGCCTTGCCGATAATGCGAGGGAGCCGCTGCGTCCCGCCGAAGCCGGGGATCAGCCCCAGCTTCACTTCCGGCAGTCCGAACCTGGCGTTTTCGCCGGCTATCCGGATGTCGCAGGCTATGGCCAGTTCGCAGCCCCCGCCCAGGGCATAGCCGTTCACCGCTGCTATATATGGTTTGGCGCTCTCGGCAATCCGTCCGAACACCCTCTGTCCCGCCCGGACAAAATCCTGGGCCTGGGAAGAAGACATCGCCTGGAGGGCGGCGATGTCCGCCCCCGCCACGAACGCCTTGTCCCCCGCGCCGGTGATGACCACCACCTTGACTTCCTTATCTTTCTCCAGGGCAGTGATCATCTCGTCCAGCTCGCTGATCACCCCGGCATTCAGGGCATTGAGTACTTCGGGACGGTTTACCGTCAGTAGCCCCACACGGTCTTTCTTTTCCAACAACAGTGCTCCCATTACCCCACCGCCTTTAGTTGCTTACGGATGTTCCCTTTTCCCTCTGGTTGATACTATTTCTTAATCCCCGCCAGCTCTTCCGCCAGCTTTTTTTTCTGATCGAGGTTGGCCAACCTGGTGATCATCACCTTCATGGCTTGGGGCGACCCGGCGCCGTGCATGGACTCCAGCTGTGCGGTCCCTCCGGTCAGGCTTTCCAGCAGGCGGACCATCCTCATCCTGTGTTCGGTAGGCACCTCGGCAACCCCCTGGTAATACTTGCGGATCTTCGGGCCGATCTCGGGGTGCTTGAGGTCGTGCTCGGAAGGCATGGTGGCCAGGATCCCGCCGGCGATGTCATGGGCCAGGCGGCCTATTTCATAGATATAGCGGGTCACGTTGAGCTTGACGGTGTTGGCCAGCATGTTGTTCACAAAGCACCCGCCGGCGGGCAGGGTGACGCCTTCCGCCGAGCAGGCGATGGCCCCGCAGTACAGAGTCTCGTTCAAGTGGACCATTTCCGCCAGCTTGTCCTTGATGTGCGGGGCATTGGTTGTGCCGTTGTAATCGGCGATGGCCTTGGCCGCCCCGATGATCACGTCCGCCACCCCGGCCTTGCACCCGCCGTAGTTGGGCCGGTGGAACGAAGCGAACCTCTCCACCATCATCCCCGCAAACTCCGTCTCGCCGCACAGGAAGACCCGCTCCCAGGGCACAAACACGTCTTCCAGGATGGTCAGGGCCTCGCCGCCGACCATGCCGTAGCGGGCGTTCCCCAGGTCGATGTCGGCGTCCTTTTCAAAGTACCGCCGCGCGTCGTTGGTCTGCCGCCCAAAAACATGCGTTACTCCCGGAGCGTCCACCGGGATCGCGCAGCTTACCGCGTAGTCCTTGTCTTCCGGCCCCATGGCCGTAGTAGGCATGACGATGAACTCGTGGGCGTTCACAATTCCCGTCTGCTGTAGCTTGGCCCCGCGTATTATGATCCCGTCCTTGTTCTTGCTGACGACGCGCACGAACAGGTCGGGGTCCTTTTGCTGGCTGGGCTTCAGCATCCGGTTGCCCTTGGCGTCGGTCATCACGCCGGCCGGGATGATGTCGTTGTCCTGCACGTACTTAAGGTACTCCTTGAACCGCTGGTGGTACTCGGTTCCGTGGGCCTGGTCCACCTCATAGGTCGTGTTGTACACCGAGTTCATGGCATCAAACCCGGCGCAGCGCTGGAAGCAGCTGGCCGTTTTCTGGGCGATCATCCGGAGCATTTTGACCTTCACCACCAGGTCGCTCGTGCTCTGGTGGATGTGGGTGAACCTGTTGATTGGCTTGCCAGTAAGGTGGGACTTGGCGACCATCAGGTCCTTGTACAAGGGGTCATGGGCCAGGTCATAGGTCATGGCGGCGCTGTTGATGTGGGGCTTGACCAGCGGGTGGTCCACCACCGATTCCACCTTTTCGCCCATGATGTAGACGTTTGGCTTCAGCCTGCGGAGGGATTCAATGTATTCCGCACCAGTTTTCATCTCGTTTCCTCCTCGGTTTTATTTGTCTTGCTGGTAGATATAGAACCCTCTTCCCGTTTTCCGCCCTAAATAGCCGGCCCGGACCAGCTTGCGCAACAGCGGGCAGGGACGGTACTTGTCGTCTCCCAGGTCGCGATGCAGGGTCTCCATGATCGCCAGCAGCACGTCCAGCCCGATATAGTCCCCCATGGCCAGCGGTCCCAGGTGCATGCCGGACACCGGCTTAAGTACGGCGTCAATGTCTTCGGCGCTGGCCACGCCTTCCATCAGGACAAAGGCCGCCTCGTTGATCAACGGCATCAGGATGCGGTTTAAAACATACCCCGGCGATTCGTTGACCACAATGGGCTTCTTGCCCAATGACCCGGCGAAGGCAAGCGCTTCGGCAAAAACCTCCTCGCTGGTGGTCGCCGCTTTCACCACTTCCACCACCGGCATGGCGGGAGGAGGGTTAAAAAAGTGCAGGCCCAAAAATCTGTCCGGCCGTTTGGTATAAGCGGCCATTTCAGTAGGGCTCAGGGCCGAGGTGTTAGTGGCGAACCTGGTTTGGGGGCCGCATAGTTCGTCCAGCCTGGCAAACACCTTCCGTTTGATTTCGCGGTCCTCTTGGACCGATTCGATGACCCAGTCGGCATCAGACAGCAGGGCAAAATCAGTTACGCCCTTAATCCTCCCCAGGAGAATCTTCTCCTGTTCTTCATCCATCTTCCCTTTCTTGACCGCCTTGTCAAAGTCGGCCCTGATTTGGCTGGTGCTGTTGCCCAGCAGTTCTTGGGCCTCGGACGGTTTCCCTTCGGCAACCTTGAGGAACACCCGGTAAGGAAGGAGCAGCACTTCGTGTCCTGCCATGGCCGCAACCTCGGCCACCCCGGAACCCATGGTCCCGGACCCCATGACCACAACCTTTGCCATCTCGTCGCCTCCCGTTTGTTAGTTGTATTCAAACTTTGTGAATTTATTTTCTTGTTATAACTATTATTCTTACTCTATTGAGTGTTTTGTCTATTTTGCTGCACGGCATCACCGGCCCGGCAAGCGCCATGCTTTGTGAATGCCATCACATGTTGCCGCAATGCCTCCGCCGCCTGTTTTTCACGGATAGACGGCCTGGTCGAACACTTTCAGGTCATGCCCCGGCAGGATGAAGTCGGCCAGCTCCTCGATCCTGTTCATGGTCCGGTAATAATCGTACAGGTTGACGTGGATGCCCGACACGATGCGTTTCAGGTGTTTGACATGGGGGTTGCCCGTCCAGTTTTCATACTGCGGCAGGGTATCCCCGGCAATCATGCACTTTCCCGCCGCGGTGTTGACCAGAACACCCTGAAAACCGGGTGTGTGTCCGGGCAAGAAGATTAAGTCAATCCCCGGCAGCAGATGGTGGTCGCCTTCGACAGCCACCATCCTCTCCATGCTTTTCAGCCACTGCGGGTACATGCCGAGCTGGTAGGACTCGTAATACACATAATGGGGCGGCAGCGGGCTGATGGCATATTCCAGCTCCTTTTGCTGCACATAGATCCTGGCCCTGGTAAACAGCGCGTTGTTAAAGCAGTGGTCCCAGTGGAGGTGGGTGTTAACCACGAAATCGATGTCTTCTGGGCTTACCCCCAGCTTCTTCAAGGCATTGAGCGGTTGTTGGCCCTCGCTCTGCCGGATGGGGTGGTGATACCTCCTGGCCCACTCCTCGTCGCTCCCACCGGTGTCCACCAGCACCAGCTTGTCTTTGCCCTTGACCAGAAAAGCGGTAAGCGGGGCGATAATCTTCACCCCCGCGTCGACCTGGTAGGTGAAGTTCGATTTCTCGGCGGCCTGAAACTCGCCGGTGTTGATGGGAATAATCTGATAATTTTCCATCTTCCGCCCTCTCTTTCGTTGACCTTCGACATATTTCGACATATTTCGGGTAAAGCGCGTGTTTTCCTCCCTGTCGCCTTCAACAGCCGCGGTTAATTTCTGGAAGCAATCAGGCTGATTAATTCGCTTAGCTTGGGCAGGCCTATCAAATTTTTCAAGACGCCAACAGACTTTTCTGTTTTTTCCAGCGACAGGACTATCCGCGCGCAATCCCGGTACTTGCCGAACAGTTCCTCCTCGGTCAGGGGATTGCCCGGATCGCCCTTGGCGTCCACCACTTTTTTGCTGAATGTTTTGCCGTTCTTCAGCTTAACCCTGACCTCGGTATCCCAAGTGCCACGGAAGTAACCCTCCCTGGCCATCTCCGGGTCGACGTACATGCTCACCTTTTCCATAATTTCTTTAAGCCGCGGCTCCTGTACCTTGCTGTCGGTAAAATGCTCCAGCTTTACTTCCCGTTCGGCCAGGGCCAGGGCCACGCAGAAATTCATGCTGAACTTCCCCTCCAGGCCCGTCCGAGGGCGGGGATATATCAGGATATCGTTGGCCACCGGCTGCACGCCGCACTCGATGGTTTCCACCTCCTGCGGTTCCAGGCCGTGTTCCCTGGCCAGAAACAGCATGGCGTCTATGCCGTTGTGGGTGCCTTTGCAGGAAGGATACGGCTTGATGGATAAGCCGGGGTATTCAAATTCAAAGGGATTGCCCAAGGTATCGGCTATGCGCTGCAGATCGTACTCCCTGGTGGTCACCCGGGCAAACCCCGCCTCCCCTTCAAAGGCACGGGGCGAAGCGGTAAACCCGCGCGCGGCCAGCAAAGCGGCCATCAGCCCCTTGGCCGCCGCTCTTCCGGCATGGAAGGACTTGGTCATGGTGCCGAAATTTATTTTCAGGCCGGACGATTCGCTGGCGGCGATACCCAGAGCGCAAACCACATGCTCCCTGCTCAGCCCGATTATTTTTGCCGCCGCGGCAGCAGCGCCGAATATCCCCAGGGTGCTGGTCGTATGCCAGCCGTTGCTGTAATGGCTGGGGTTTAACCCCCGGCTTACGGCGCAGGCCACCTCGACCCCGATGATGTAAGCCTCCAGCGCTTTTGCCCCGTCGATCCCGGCCTCCTCGCCCACCGCCAGGACGGCAGGCAGCACCACCACGCTGGGGTGGCCGGTCATGCTTGAGCTCACGTCGTCGTAATCTAAAACGTGGGCGGAAACACCGTTAACCAGGGCAGCATGGTAGGGGGAAGACTTGATCCCGCGGCCAATAATCGACGATACAGGGTTCCCGCCCATCGTTTGCACATAATTGCAGGCTATGTCCACGGCGGGCTCCGGCGATCCCGCCAGCATGCAGCCCAGGCAGTCGATAAAAAAGTCTCTGGCCTTTTCCCGCACCAACGGCTTGATAGTATCCAACGAGGTCCCGCAAATAAAATCCGCCATTTTTTCCGCCAACAGCATAGCCCGCTACCTCCTCCTGTTACGGCTTACAGCCCGCAGGCCGGCCAGGCTCCTCACTTTGCCGCCTGGAACATTGCTGTAAGTTTATTAATGCTGTCAAGCTTTTCTAGATCCATAACCGTTCTATAAACTTCCTCCGCTGTCGCCGGTGGCCAGGTCAAGGATGTCAGGGAACGGTATTTATGGAGCAGGTCTTCCCTGGTGGCCGGCCTCTCCGGGTGTCCCTTCGGATAAACGTGCATCTTCTCGTACTCACGGCCGTCATTGGTCAGCACCACGGCCCTGGTCACCAGGCCGCGGGGGTATTTCTTGTTAAATTCCGGGTTCGGGTCAATAAATGTCTTGTTCATCACTTCCCGGAAATCCGGGTCGTTCAGTGTTTCCTCCGTAAAATCGCCCAAGGCGACCCGTCTCCTGTTCACCGCTACGGCTATGCAAAAAGGTATGCTCAACCTTGCCGCCAGCACGCTTTCCGGGTTGTAGGTGATCCCCTGGCCTTTGGCCAGTTCCGTGACGCTCAGGTTGATGGCCTTTATGTCGTCCTTTTTAAGGTCGTTCTCCCTGACGATGTCCAGCACCGCCTCAATACCGGTGTGGCTGCAGTGGATGGTGGGATAAAGCTTCACCGCGTCCTGCATGATCAGGTACTCCTGGCCCAGGCCCCTGGTCAGTTCTTCGACCTGGGGAGAAGCGGACATGGCCTGGCAGAACCCCGTCTCATACTCCAGCAAGCCTTTGGGGCCGTTAGCGCCCTGTTTGATAATCATCGCGGCCATTACGCCCCGCATCGCCGCCCAGCCGGGATGCAGGCTCTTGGAAAAGTCGCCCTTGTCGATGCAGTACCTGAACCCGGCCGCCTGGTCAACCCCCAGCCCAATAGCCTGCTCGGCCTCCTCTTCGTCCAGCCTCAGCAGCCTGGCCGCGGCAGCAGAGCAGGCGATGGTGCCGGCCGTGGCGGTGGGATGCCAGTACTTGTAGTGAGTCCTGCCCGGCCCGTTCACAGAGTTGCCGGCGCGTGCCCCCGCGTCGAACCCGAGGATAAAAGCCGCCAGGACCTCCTTCCCCGTGGCGTTCGTTTTTTCAGACAGGGCCAGCGTCGTGCCCAGCAGCCCCGCGCCCAGGTGCGAAACCGAATCAAGGTGGGTGTCGTCGAAATCCACCGTGTGCACCATGGTGGCGTTGGCCAGGGCCGCATTAAGGGCCGAGGTCTTAAACCCGTCAAACCAGACCGTAGCCTCCGGCCTGCCTTCCAGTTCCTTGACCAGGCCCACGATCCAGCGGCACTCTTCATGGGCCACGGTATAGCCGGCCACCGCGCAGGACAGGGTGTCCGCCATCACCTCTTTAGCGCGGGCAACCACCTCCGCCGGGATGTCTTCGTACCTGGTCCGGCTGACAAAGGAGGCCAGCGCAGCGCTTGGATTCATGATCATCACTCCCGTCGCTGTTGTCGTCCTACAGGACGCTGTTTTTCACCCAGACATACCCCTCCATGATCCGGCGAGCCGTCCGGTCATAAGCCGCGCGGGTCAGTTTGATCCCTTCCGGCGCGACCTCGGCCTTGGCCTCCACTTCAATCACGCCGCCGGGATGGCCGATCCTGAGAAGCGTCTTCTCCCGGGCTTCACTGGACAGCAAATCATACACGATAGTGCCCGGTATCCTGGCTGCCGCCCCCGTGCAGACGGTACCCGTGCCGGGATAAGCCTTGTGCATGCGCAGCATGAACAGCAGACGGGAAACAATATCAATATCGGAAGCGTTTACCGTTTCGCCGGTTAAGAAAGACTTGTAGGCGGCCGGTTTGCTGACGATAGCGAAAAACGGGATATACGGGCTTTTCTGCGTCGCTTCTTCCAAAGTCTTGGCCAGGCCGATCTTAATGGTAGCCGTGCCGCGGATGGCCTCGATCTTTTTCATCAGATCCTTGTTGCCTTCGATCTCGGCCGGCGTCTCGGTCCCCGACATGCCCAAACTTTTGGCTTCGATGAACACCAGGGGGTTGGCGGCATCGACTATTGACACCTCAAATTTGCCGTAGCCTGGGACGTCCAAAACATCCCGGGGATTGCCGGTGGGCAGGAGCTTCCCCGTAATTGCCCCGGCAGAATCGGAAAAGTCGAGCATGATCTTGGCGCCGGTCCCAGGCACTCCGTCGATCCGGTGATCGCCCTCCACGGCGGCTTTGCCGCCTACCACCGGCACATCGGCAATGATAATGCTCTTGGTATTGGTCTGGTGAATCCGCACCTGGGTAATAGGTTCTTTGGCCTCCACCATTCCCTCGTCAATGGCGAAAGGCCCGACCCCTGCCGAAATGTTGCCGCAGTTCCCGCCGAAATCGACAAGGTCGGTTTCGAAGCTGACCTGGGCGAAGGTGTAGTCCACATCGGCGTCCGGCCTGGTCGGAGGCCCGATGATGGCCAGCTTGCTAGTCAGGACGTCCGCGCCACCCAGGCCGTCGATCTGCCTAAGGTCAGGGCTGCCAAAAATGGCCCTGATCACCCGGTCTCTCTTTTCCGGGTCGGACGGCAGCTCGTTCCTCTTGATGAATATGCCTTTGCTCGTTCCCCCCCGGTGGATAACCACCCGGTAAGGTGTCATCTGTGGATGCATTGGTTTCCCTCCCTTTCTCGCATATTTATCTGCCTTTCTTTAACAACTGCCATTTGCCTTTAGCCTTCACCTTTTAACCCTCTCAACCCCTCCTCTTTTCCAGTTGCTTTTCCAGTTGCCTGACCAGCCCGCCCGCTTCGATCAGCTCCAGGATCGGGGCGGGTAGGGCAGACCCCCGGTACTCGGTGTTCTGGGTTATATTTTTGATAACCCCGGTCAAAGGATAAATCTCCAGTTCGTCTCCCTCGTTGACCTGGGCCGCCGCCGCAGTTGACTCGATTACCGGCAGGCCGATGTTTATGGCGTTCCGGTAAAAGATGCGGGCAAAAAACTCGGCCACCACCGCTCCCACCCCGGCATGTTTCAAGGCAATGGGCGCTGTCTCCCTGCTGGATCCGGACCCGAAATTTTTGCCGGCCACAATGATGTCGCCCGGCCGCACCTTTTTGGGGAAATCGGGATCCACGCCCTCCATGGCATGAGCTGCCATTTCCGCATAGGACAGCTCCATGTACTGGGCGGGAGAAATGAGGTCAGTATTAATGTTATCGCCGTACTTGTGCGCTCGTCCCCTGATAATGTACTCTCCCACTGCAAACCCCCCTTTCACAGGTACCGGCGCGGGTCGGCGATCCGGCCTTCCAGCGCCGAGGCAGCCACCGTGGCGGGTGATGCCAGGTACACCTGAGCCTCCTTGCTGCCCATCCTGCCGTTAAAATTGCGGTTGGTCGAAGAAATGCAGGTCTCCCCGGCGCCCAACACACCGGAATGCACGCCCAGGCAGGCCCCGCAGCTCGGCGCCAGGATCACCCCTCCCGCTTCCACCAGCGTGTCCAGGATGCCGGCCTTGGATGCTTTCAGCCATACATCCTGCGAGGCGGGGCTGACCAGCAGGCGGCAGGAGGGAGCCACCTTCTTGCCCTGCAGTATCTCTGCGGCCACCGCCAAATCGTTCAAGCGGCCGCCGGTGCACGACCCCAGGTAAGCCTGATCGATTTTTATGCCTGCCACATCTTCCACCGGCTTAACGTTGTCGACCTCATGGGGGCAAGCCACCATCGGCGAAAGTCCGCCCGCATCATAATACATTTCGCTGGCGTAAACGGCGTCCGGGTCGCTGGCAACCTTCCGGCTGCCTTCTTTCTTCCCGATGGACTCCAGGTATTCGAACACCTTTTCGTCCGGCTCAATCAGGCCTGTTTTGGCGCCCGCCTCCACGGTCATATTGGCTATGCACATCCGCTCGTCAAGCGGCAGCCGGCGAACAGCGTTGCCGCTGAATTCCATCACCTTGTATGTGGCGCCAGCATGTCCTATGTCGCCAATGGTTTTCAGGACCATGTCCTTGGCCATCACACCCCGGCCCAGAACCCCGTTCCAGACAAATTTCATGGTTTCCGGAACCCGAAGCCATATTTCACCTGTCACCAGCACGCCCAGCATTTCAGTGGAACCTATGCCGGTACCGAAACAGCCAAATGCACCGGCCGTGCAGGTGTGCGAGTCAGTCCCAACCAGCAGCGTGCCCGGCAAGGCAAAGCCGTTTTCTGCCAGTACCTGGTGGCATGGTCCCCGTCCTTCAAAGTAGTTGTTTATCCTGTACTCGCGCGCCCAGTTTCTGGTGAAGGCCAGTATATCGGCCTGCTTGACGTTGGCGGCTGGAGAGTAGTGGTCGGAGATTATCACCACTCTGTCCTTGTCCCAGACGGATGCCCCCAGCCGCTTCATCTCCGCGGCAATTTCCACTCTGGGCCCAAGAATGTCGTCCATCATGGCACAGTCCACTTTGGCCACCACGATGTCGCCAGCCGACACTTCCTTTAACCCCGCTTTGGCTGCCAGGATCTTCTCGGCCATGGTCTTTCCCACCGGTTGATCACCTCTTTTGCGTGTTGTCGCGCAGCCTTCTCTCCTACCCTGTGCTTAATGAAAATAAAACTCTCGTGGTATTCAAAATTTGGTATTCGCGATTCGCGATAATTTATATTTGCAAAAATCATGCCATGGCAGACCTCCCTTGTTGCCGGGATATGATAAAAAAGGGCGTGTTTCAACGGCCCTTTCTTATCATGAAAATGAAACATTATTGTTCTTTCGTTATCCAACCTCAGGAAATATTGGCGCTCCTCCAGAGGGTCGTCCGGCTGATGCCGAGTTTTTCGGCAATTTTCCCCTTCCGGCGGGGGAAGATCGATTCCAGCTTCTCCACCAGCTCCGGGGTAAGATCCTTTCCTTTTTTGTCCGGCCGGTAATTGAATTGCTTGATGATGTCGTCNAACAGCCTGTCTTCCTCGATTGACGAAATGATCATTTCCCTGATCGCCTCGCCGTTAGGAGACTCCATGCCTTTATTCCTGAAGAACAGGCTGAACCGCTCGGCCACGTTTTGCAGCTCCCTGATGTTTCCAGGCCAGGAGTAGGCGGTAAGCACCGGCCCGACGCTTTCGGCGATGCTGTCGGTAAAATGCCTGACGTTGAAATGCTTTTTCAGGAAGTACATGAACAGGTCGACGATGTCCTCCTTGCGCTGGCGCAGGGGAGGAATATTCAGGTGAAAAACGTTCAACCGGTAATAGAGGTCGTCACGGAAATCGTGCGGGATCTTATCCTCGATCCTGGTATTGGTGGCGGCAATAATCCTCACATCCACCGGGATAACCCGGTCCCCGCCCAACTTCATCACTTCCTTCTCCTGCAGCACCCGCAGCAGTCGAGCCTGCAAACCGCGCGAGATTTCCCCAATCTCGTCGAGAAAGATGGTCCCCTCATGGGCGATCTCAAATAGGCCTGTCTTGCCGCCTTTGCGGCTGCCGGTAAACGCTCCCTCTTCATAGCCGAACAGTTCGCTTTCCAGCAGGTTTTCAGGCAGGGCGGCGCAGTTGATGGCCACAAAGGGCCTGTTCTGACGGGGGCTGTAATTGTGGATGCTCTGGGCAAAAAGCTCTTTGCCCACGCCAGTTTCGCCGTAAATGAGGATATTGGAGTTGGTCTTGGCATACAACTTGGCTTTCTCCACTTCTTCCCGCAGTATTTTTGACTTGCCGATGATGTCGGCGAAAGTGGCCTTCGCGGTGAAACCCTTTTGTTTAGTCAGCAGTCTGATGGCCTGCTCTGTTTTCTGGATCTCTGACACCTTATGGAAGGTTGCCACGGTCCCTACCACTGAACCGTTGATTTCGATCGGCACCTTGTTGACCACGATTTCAATCCCGTTCACCTTTTCCACCGCCCCGATCACCGGGTTGACAACCCCGCCGCTGCAGTCCAGACCTATCTCCGGGATGACCTCGGACACCGGCTGGCCTAAGACCTTGCCGGCATTAACCCCCAGGATCTTTTCGGCGCTAGGATTATAGATGATTACACAACCGGATGAGTCGGTGGCAATTACTCCGCCTTGCGAAAAGTCCAGGATGGCTTCCATGGTCTTGGTCCGCTCTTTTTCCTTGCGCAGGGCAAGGGCCATTTGTTTGGCCTCCTTGACGGCGCTGATGATCGTTTCCTCGCCGGGATAGATCAATACGCTGGGAATGCGCAGCGACTCCGCTATCTCGTTGGAAAGGCTTGCCCCGACCACCACGTCGATCCGCGCGGCCTTGAGCCGTTCCTCTAGTTCGCCGCGTTCCCGGAAGACGATCGGAACGGCTTCCACCCCGGTGATCTTTTTTAGCTTCTCCAGGTTGCAAAAAATCGGTTTTTCATAGCTGACCATGGCAATCCTCTCGCCCATCTTTTTGGCCTGGAGCACTGCCTCGATGTAATCGACGGCAGTCAACTGGATTTTAACCACCGGGTACTGGTGGGCCCGGACGATTGCGGCGTTGGCCCCCCCTCCTACGAACACCTCGATGCCGTCCTCGTATGCCTGTTTAACCCTGTCCAGCAGGTTTTCCATCAGGCCTTCAAAAATAGTCACCTCCAAGTCCGGGTCGTTTATCCGTTCGAGGGCGCAGCGAGTAAGTCTGTTCAGCAAGCCGTACGTCAAACAACCAATCCGCACTTTCCTCATCCTGACACCTCCGTTATAGAAATTTGATAAATTTATATTTACTTACAATGTATTTATTTGAATCACCATTCGTTTTTTTATTGCCAATTTTTAGTCTATTTTTATCCATTTATACTGCCAGCGCGTTTATATTATACAATTTTTTTTGCTGGTTGGGATGTTTGCGAAAAAATTAACTTAGTCTTACCTCGGCCTCATCTCGCCGCTCAATATTTACAACAGCTCAACATTTACATATCTATAATTATTTATTATATTTACTCACTGTTTCATCTCGCTGAGTTTTAATAAAAATTTAACACTTACGCGGTTGTTCACCCCTCCCGCAAACGCCCAAAAATCGGCATTTGCATTCTGGCACAATTATTGCAAGTGTATAATATGTGAGACAAAATAAATTATTGACAGGTGGTGTATTCAACAATGGAAAAAACAACAACCAAACTCCGCAAACTGCTGGCCCGGGACAAAATCCTGGTCGCGCCGGGCGCGCACGATGTCCTGACGGCAAAGATCATCGAGAAAGAAGGGTTTGAGGCCGTTTACATGACCGGCTACGGCACGTCGGCCAGCGTGCTGGGCCAGCCGGATGTGGGCCTTTTGACCATGACGGAAATGGCGCAGCGGGCTTCCAACATCGCGGAGGCGATAACCGTGCCCTTGATCGCCGACGGGGACACCGGCTACGGCAACGCCGTCAACGTTGCCCGGACGGTGCGCGAGTATGAAAAGGCCGGAGTAGCCTGTATCCAGCTGGAAGACCAAGTGGCTCCCAAAAAGTGCGGCCACATGATGGGACGGCAGGTCATCTCGGCGGAAGAAATGGTGGGCAAAATCAAGGCCGCCTGCGACGCCAGGCGCGACCCCGATTTCATGATCATGGCCCGGACTGACGCCCGTACCAACCACGGGATCGAAGCAGCCCTGGAAAGGGGCAAGATGTACGAGGAGGCCGGGGCAGACATCATCTTCATCGAGTCGCCGGAATCGATCGAGGAGATGAAAATGATCACCAAAAGCTTCAAGGTCCCGGTACTGGCCAACATGCTGGAGCACGGCCGGACGCCGCTCCTTTCGGCCAAGGAGCTGGAGGAGATCGGCTATGACCTGGTCATCTTCTGCGTGGCCTCCACCTACGTGGCAGCCAAAGCCGTCACCGACCTGATGCGGGCACTGAAAAAGGAAGGGACGACTAAAAACTACCTGGACAAGATGATCACCTTTGAAGACTTCAACAAGTTGATCGGCCTACCGGAGATAAGGAAGATGGAACAGAAGTACGCCACCGGCCGGGACGTCGAAGCCCCCGAAGGACGCTGACAATCATCGTCGGCCAACAAGAAATAAACCAATACAAACAATCAATATAATGTATAATTGATGGAAATACAGAACAAATCAAGCAATTACGATATTAAATTAAGGCAAAAAACGGAGAGTTCAGGGCATCCTGTGCCTCTCCGTTTTTTGCTTAGTCCGTTTCTTGCATCTCGCTCGCTACAGCGAAAACACCGCCGTACCGTCCCTGGCCGTTTTATTGACCTGGCCCCTGTACAGGAGGTATTCCAGGTGCGCCATAGCCTCGCCCGCCGCGAACCACTTCTGAGGCAGGGGAAACTGTTCCCAGGTGCGGAAGGTTAAGTCCCAGGACATCCGGCTGGCCACTTCATAAGCGCTCATCTCGCCGCCTTGCAGGATGGCCAGGATCTCGTCCAGCCTGTGTTGATGGTGGGCCTGAAGTTCAGTTATCCTTTTTCGGCAATCGGCGATCAACCGCCGGTGGCCCGGCAGGACTAACTCGATCTCCATCCCGCCAACCTTATCCAGGCTCTCCAGGTAATCTCCGAGCGAATCGAGGCCTTCCTCCCACAACGAAATGTTGGGCGTGATGTCGTCCAAGATGTGGTCGCCGGAAATCAGCATCTTCCTGCCTGCCTCATACAGGCACATATGCTGCGGGGTGTGGCCGGGCGTTTCCACACAGGTGAATACATACTCCCCCGCCGCGATCTGGTCGCCGTCGGCCACCGGGATAAAATCGACCCGTTTTTCCGCTCCGTACCGGTTGCCCGGATGACTGCGCAAGGCTTCCTCCAGGTGAGCGGCGGAAAAGCCGTGCAGGCGAAACAACGAACCGATGTTCTGCCAGTAGGACCACTGGCTCATCCGATTGATCAGGTCCCCATCCCGTTTGCTGCAGTAAACGCGCGAACCGCTGCCGGCTAAAGAAACCAAAAGCCCGTAGTGATCGGCATGGCAATGGGTGATAAAGAACTCTGTCTCGCCCAGATCCACCCCGATCTCGTTCAAGCCTTCCAACAGGCTTGCCCTGCATTCCGGGCGGTTAAAGCCGCCGTCCACCAGCAAACTTTTGTCACGCCCCCTGATCAGGTACGAGTTAAGATACTTCAACGGGTTGCCTGGAAGAGGGACTTCGATCCTGTATATACCTGCGACCACTTCTTGAACCAAGGATAACACCTCGCAAACCATCTAATGGTAAAATTATGCCTGGTTGGGATCAACTTTTCAAGTTATTTTTTATTTCAAAACAAGTCACTTTTTCTCCCGGTTAAAATTAAAATCCCGCATTCACGCTCGGCGCGTTTTTATTATATTAATTCATAATTATTTGGTATATTATTCTTTAGTATGGGCAACCGCCAGTAACTGTCTAATAGAACATCATGCTATAATAGCGAATAGCGGAAGAGAAGGGAGCAGATCTTCTGAAGCAGAGGTCATGCAGGCTATACAGGCTGTCTGTATTGTTCTACAGTGTTTATCGGGTGTGGTTACTGACCGCGGCCTTGTTTTTCCTGCCGGCACCGCCCTGTTCCGAGGCGGCTGCCTCGACCGCGGCAGAAAAATATACAGGCAAAGGCTTTTCTTTTTCCCTGCCGGCCAGCTACATCCCGGACGGGCCGCCGGACGGCGGCACCTTCTTGTCTTTCTCCAGCCCTTACAGCAATGTCAAGGTGTTCGCCCAGGAGTTAAGCAAACGGGTGCGGGCCGAAACATACATTGAATACGGCAACCGGCAGCTTTACCTGGGCAAGGCCGGTTTCAGCCTGCGGCAAAAACGGAACACCACGGTAAACGGCTACAGGATAACCGCCCTGGCTTATTCCCGGCCGCCGATCGTATCCCTGGACAATGACCGCAATTATTACCGGGAGGTACATATAGCCGGCAACCGCCATAACAGGGTGGTTACCTTCTGGGCCAAGGCCGCGCAGGAACATTGCTTTTCGCTGGAAAAAGACCTCGACCTGGCGGTCCGAAGCTTCCGGGAAATCCCCGAAGAACCGCCTGCTGGTCAAACGCCGGCTCAAACCTTGGTGATCTCGCCCCAGGTCCGGTACACCGGTAAAAAGGTGACCCTGGAAATACCACCCGGCGAGATTGTCTGGGGAAGGTTCTGTCCCGGCGTGCCTTTCGATGCTGGTTCTTACGACCGGATGCAAGACAGCGAGGTTCGCCTCGGCCATAAATTCGAATTTCTTATGACCTACTGCCGGTTTCCAGACAATAAGCCCTTCCCGGCCGAAGCGGTCCAAAATGTGTACCGGGACGGAAGGGTGCTCATGCTGACCCTGCAGCCGTTTGACGGCAGGACGGACTGGGTTGCTGTCCCGGAAATCATCGCTGGCAAGCATGACGCAGCCATAAAAGAGTGGGCCGAAGGCCTGAAAAAAATTGGGGAGCCCGTCTTCGTCCGGCCATTAAACGAAATGAATGGCGACTGGGACCCCTGGTGCGCTTGGTATTACGGCAAGGACACCGATTTGTACATTTTGGCCTGGCGGCACATCGTCGATCTGTTCCGGGAGACGGGAACGACCAACGCCCTATTTGTCTGGAATCCGCACGACCGCTCTTACCCCGACTTTGAGTGGAACAACCCCCACCGCTACTATCCCGGAGACGCCTATGTCGATTGGATCGGCCTGACCGGCTACAACAACGGCACCAGCCACCCGGCGGACACCTGGCGCGAATTTGACGACATCTACCGGCCGCTTTACGACGACTACCTGCGGCATTATCCAAACAAGCCCTTCATGATTACGGAATTCAGCTGCAACGAGGCAGGGGGCGACAAGGCCCGCTGGATCGAAAGGTGCATGGTTTCCCTGGCCCGAAACTACCCCAACATAAAAATAGCCACCTGGTTCGACAGCCGGGACAACGCCTGGCTCTACCAGCTCGATTCTTCGCCCGAAGCATTCGCCGCCTTCCAACAAGGATTGCGGGACGGCAACTGGCTGAAGCGGGCTGTGTTCAGCGCGCCTTGAAACCAAATGCCAGATGTGAAATAAATTTCGCACCCATAAGGATGTGAGTACGGTGCCGTTAAATGTCACGATCAGGGTCCGGTTGATCATCATCCTTCTGTTGGCCGTCACGCTGCCCATCATCATCGCCGGGTACTTCATGACCAACCAGGCCGAAGAGGCCCTCCTCAACGAAAAAAAGGCCAAGCTGTTCGGGTACGCCCGCCTGTTGGAAAAACACCTGGAAGGGACGTACAACGATATTTTGGCCCAAAAAGGGGCACTGCACAAAGACCGGGCAACCAAGATCAAAATACTAAACGAAGCCCTGCGCGAATACACTGACCAGGTAGCCTTAACCCATCCCGGCCTTGGCATCGGCTACTATTCCAAGGAGCTGGACGCCATCCTCACCTACGGACCGGAAAAAGAATTCGCCCATACCATCGGCCAGTCGATTTTCCCCGGCCACCAGGGGTATGCTGTGATGGAAACCGGCCAGGAAATGGTCCAGATCGGCGATCTGGTGCGCGGTCCGATCATGAACTGCATGGTCCCTATCATCAGGGGCGGCGAAATCATCGGCTACATCTGGTCGAATGAACTCCTGGCTGATATTGAAGCCCAGATTGGAGCGATGGACAAAAAAGTCTACCAGACCATTGTCGCCGGCCTGTTCGGAGCACTGATTCTTTCCTATTTACTGACCGGTACTATTGCCAGGGATGCGGAAAAAATAAAGGAAGGAATTAAAAACCTGCATAAGGACATGTCCTACCGCTTGCCCCGCTTGGGCGGCGAATTCGGCGAAATAGCCCAAGCCATCAACGAAATGTCCGAGGCCCTCACCAATATGAAACAGCACACGGAAAACATCGCCGCCAGCACCCCCAACGGTCTGGTAACCCTGGACAGGCAAGGGTTGGTTACCATTTTCAACCCGGCCGCGGAGCGCATGACCGGGATACCGGCCAGGAATGTCATCGACAACCATTACCGCCATGTATTCCAAGGCTGGCCGGAAATCATCGGCATCCTCGACAACGCTTTCCGGGGCGAATTGTACCAGAACCGGGAACTGTCGATAACGACAAATGAGCGCCATCTGCCGGTCCTGCTCACCACCTCGGCCCTGTTGAGTTCCAGGAACGAGCAGATGGGCATCCTGGTCATCCTGCGGGATTTGACCGACACAAAAAAACTGGAAGAACAGGTCCGGCGGGCCGACCGGCTGGCCGTAACCGGTGAACTGGCCGCCGGGGTGGCGCACGAAGTGCGGAACCCTCTCACCGCCATCACCGGCTACCTCCAGTTGCTGGCCATCGATTTTGACCGCGACG
>Ga0067045_1003017_pt1 | contig 33210 bp, 20 predicted proteins | sample TerdegcTABiofilm_FD_59184 | JGI IMG/M metagenome (GOLD analysis project Ga0067045, IMG submission 59184) | Combined Assembly of (Gp0054472, Gp0054536) Wastewater bioreactor microbial communities from Singapore -Terephthalate degrading...
GTCGGAATCTTCTTCAAAATCTCCTCTTGCGACGGAACCGAAAAGAAATAACTGAACCCCTTCTCCGAACCTCTTGATCAAGCGTTCTTTCAGTTCCTTTATTGCGATGGGAATATCTTCCTTTTTCACTTTTTATACAAATCTCCTTCCGATTGTCTTCACACCACTACCAATGGAAGGGCTAAAGCCCTTCGCTACGGGGGGAACCGCAACCTCTTCATACAATTCAACATTTTAGACCGGCAGGACTAAAGTCCTGATCTACAGGAGGATCTGCAATATTTTAATACAATTCAACATTTTAGACCGGCAGGACTAAAGTCCTGATCTACAGGAGGATCTACAATATTTTAATACAATTCAACATTTTAGACCGGCAGGACTAAAGTCCTAATCTACAGGAGGATCTACAATATTTTAATGCAATTCAATATTTTAATACAGACTTCTCATATATGTTAATAGTTTCCATACCGCATTTATGCCAAGAGAATCGTTTTGACCATTCCAGACCTTTCAGAGACCACTGTTGCCACTGTTCAGGGTCTTTCAGAAGGGTTATGGCGTGTTTGGCGAAAGCCTCATGGTTATCGGGGTTTATGAGGATGCCGCCGTTGCCCACCGATTCGGGAAGAGATGCCCGATCAGAAGAGATGGTGGGACAACCTCTTGCCATGGCTTCTAAAGGGGGAAGTCCGAATCCTTCAAATAAAGATGGAAAAATAAACAGTCTTGCATTTTTATATAAAATATCCAGTTCATTGTCATCGATGAATTTGAGGTTGATAATATCTTCCTTTACCGGGTACCCGTCGAGAGTCTGTCGGATTTCCGGGGAAGTATCTGTAATAAACACTAATTGGAGAGGATCTTCGACATATTGTTTTATTATTTTAAATATTTCTATCGATGATTTCATATTCTTGTGGGGTTTGGGGTTGCCCAGGGAGAGGATGAAAGGAGAGGAGATGCGGTATTTTTTCAGCACTTCTTCCGCCGTCAGGGGGTTATTTTCGATGAGGTTGGACGCCAGATAGGTAACGTGAACCTTATCGGGAGAGCATTTAAAGTAGTTGAGCACGTCGGAGCGGCTGTATTCGGAAATGGTGATGATGGAGCGGGCATAATCCACCGCCCTTTGAAGGACTGTCCTGCAGTAAGCCTTATGAATAAACTTGCCAAAATGACAGGGAATCAGATCTAGGATGGTGATCACCGTAGGACGAACCTCATACATGGGAACGGAGATAGAAGAGGCATGATAGAGCTCCGCTTTTATGCCTTTCAGAATCGAGGGGATCTCCACCATTTCGTTGGGATCGAAGGGACGGGATTTCACCTTCACATATTGAAAATCCTTTATAAACCCTGCCGGTTCCAGATTGGCGGGATCGTTGGTCAGGAGGGTTATTTCAAAGTCGGGTCTTTCTTTTCTGACCACGCAAAGGATCTCATGGAGGTATCTGCCGATACCGTGCAGGTGTTTTAATATCATGCGGGCGTCTATGACGATTTTCATTTGATGATCTATCCTGCCTTATTTCATATACAAATCTATTATCTCTATCGGGGTCTGGAGACCCCTCCTACAGGGTCTGTTCTCTCCAGTAGTCAAGAATATCTTTAAGGGTAGTTTCTATAGGTATTTGAGGGAGCCATCCGGTTACGGTTCGGAAGGGGGAAGAGTCTCCTGACACCAGGGGGGCGTCTATGGGTCGCAGTCGAGAGGGGGCTTGTCGGATCTCGACCTTATCCGCTATGGGAGAGAAACTCAGGAGGGTATTTAGTATATACTTAATATCCACCACTTTTTCCGAACAGATATTAAACACCGATCCTGGGGGACATTGGTTTATGGCAAGCCAGTAAGCCTTGACCATATCCCGGACGTCGGTATAGTCCCTTTGAGAGGAGAGGTTGCCTACGGATATTATGGGTTCCTGTTTCCCCTTTTCGATTTTGGCTATCTGCATGGCGAAGTTGGATTCCACATAACAGGGTTCCCGTCGGGGGCCTGTATGGTTAAAAGCCCGGACTCTCACCACATTGAGACCATAGCTTCCCTGGTATTGAAATCCCGCCAGATCCTGAACCACTTTACTCACCGCGTAGGGGCTCAGGGGTTGAAGGGGGTGGTTTTCATCGGCGGGAGTATAATTCAGAATTCCATATTCCTCGGAGGATCCCGGTATGAGAATCCTGCAGGAGGGGCAGTATTCCCTTACCGCCTCAAATATATTGATACTGCCGATGATATTGGTGGTCAGGGTATCCTGGGGCGCGTGCCATGAGGTAAAGACCGAGGATTGAGACGCCAGGTGAAACAGAAGATGGGGCTGAACTTCCTTTATGACCCTTCTCACCGACTGGGCGTCCCGGACGTCGCATTCCATGAGGGAGATCCTGTCGGAAATATCCTCTATGTTCTCCTTGCGGCTTCTCCACCGGTAAGTGCCGATAATCCTCTGTTCAGCGGGGTTATCCAGCAGAAACCGGGCAAGATAACTACCTGCCATGCCGGTAATGCCCGTGATGAGAATCCGCTGTTTTTCCTCACTGCTGTTTTTGATTTCCGTATCGGTCATAGGGTTTGTCTCCAGTATTCCATGAGTTCCTCCAGGGTCTGTTCGAAGGGAATGGTGGGTTCCCATCCTGTCCGTTGATGGAAGCGACTATAATCTCCCAACAAAATAGGAACGTCGGAAGGTCGCAGGCGGGCGGGATCGGTTTTCACTTCAACTTCAGTTTTTGTCATGCTCAGCAGGATGTCCAGTATTCTCCTTATGGAGAAGGCTCTTCCAGAGCAGATGTTATAAACCTCTCCCGGTTCTCCCTTTTCCAGGGCGAGATCGTAGCCTCTCACAATATCCCTCACGTCGGTGAAATCCCGTTCGGCGGAAAGGTTGCCAACATAAAGGACTTTCTCTTTCTTGCCTTTTTCGATTTCGACCAGTTGTTTTGCGAAATTGGACTCCACAAAGACCTCCCCCCGCCGGGGTCCCGAATGGTTGAAGGCACGGGTTCTAATCACATGGATACCGTAGCTCTTATGATACTGATAGGCCAGCATATCCTGTCCCACCTTGCTGACCGCGTAGGGGCTTAAAGGACGCAGGGGGTTATTCTCGGTAATGGGAGTTTCCTCCGGTTTAACCAGTCCGTATTCCTCCGAGGAACCGGCAATCTGGATCCGGGTATTTAATTTCAATAAACGCACCGATTCCAGAATATTTAACTGTCCTATAATATTGTTGCTGATGGTATCCGCAGGAGCATGCCAGGACGTGGGAACATAGCTCTGTGCCGCAAGATGAAAGATCCGATCCGGTTTTATACTCTCCATCATAGTCCTCACCGAATTGGCGTCATGAGTATCACATTCCACCAGGGTTATCTTATCCCGGATATGCTGTATGTTCATCATGGGGCTTCTCCAGCGATAGGTGCCGAATATCTCAAAAGACGGATCTTTTTTCAAAAAATACTCCGCCGTATGGCTACCCACAAATCCGGTAATACCTGTAATTAATATTCTCAAAGAAATACACTCCTTTCTGGAGGTCAGAAATCAGAGTTCGGAAGTCAGACTGTGTGGAAAGCGGCAGCGACAGACTCGTCTGCCGGACTTTAGTCCTTCTTAAAACCACCGATTTTATTCTCTTCTGTCCTTGCCGTTTCCCTCTCTTTTATTATTTCCCCTTTTCTTCTCTGCACTCCTCCTGATCTAAAATACCCGACAATGAAAAGAGAGACAACATGAACATAAAAGGAAGATATACGATACCCCAGTAGCCTTTGGATAAAATATCTCCCATAATCATAAAAACCGATAAAGGAATAAAAGTCCACAGGGGTAAAATCCTGCCCGACTCGCTGTTCCGGTATTTAATTGCCCCATACACAGCCATAACCAGGTTGAGGGAGATGAAAAAGATTCCCAGAGAGAGAACCACCGAACCAAAATAGAGGGTAGAAGGGAACTGGCTTAATCCTCTCTGAAAAAACTCCCCCAGGGTTATCCATCGGGCGTCATAGAGAGTGATAATTTTATTAAGATGAAAAATCGCCGTCAAAACATAAACTCCCCCCGGTATCCACAACAGAAATTTATCCTTCTCCTTTTCATTTTTTTGCTCCTCTGTTTTTTTGGAAAAAAATTCAATTAAAAACAACCCTATCCACAAGAGCATAAAAATACTCCTGGACAAAACGGAAAAGGTCATGCCGATAACGGTAACAATCCGGTTTTCCTTATGGATGCCCCACAACGAAAATATAGCGAAAAAGGCTCCCCAGTATTCCGGGAATGTAAACCAGAAAGCCACCGCTCCATAGACAAACAGATAGGAAATCGCCAGAGGAGGCAGCAGACAAAAGGGCAAAGGCAGATAGGAACGGGATATATCGAAAATAAGGAAGAGTGAGATCAATCCCAGCAGGAGATATAGATAGAGGATATAAAATCCGTCGCCGGGCAGCAGCAGTTTCCATAAATAAAACAGGGTTGGTTGACGCCATTGAGCTACGGTTTCGGGGGATTGTTGCCAGGTATCGGCTTTTTCCCCATAAGCCCGGTTATAGGCTTCATAAAATCCGGAGCCATTTTTCATATAATAAAAAGTTTTGAGATTTAAAGAGTTGAGGTTATTAAACTGTCCCGGTGTGGGGATATTCACCGCCCGGTCAAAAACCGCCGGGTTGAGGTCCATGGATACCGCTATGAAATTAACCCCCATCAATATCAGGAGGATATAGGTGAAATACTTTATTCCCCTGGAAGTTTCCAGCAGAATCTGAGCCAGTCCCCATCCCAGGATGCCGCCCAGAATTCCCAGCAGAAGAGGGGGACTGTAAAGCAGCATCTCTTTCTGATGGTAATAGATAAGATAATAAATATCCCGGTCAATACTGTTATAAAACAGGTTCACCCTGGGATCGGAGAAAATAACCCCGCCGAAAACAGTTATGGGTATGGCGACCATAGCTGAGAAACGCTTTTCTCTTAAAAAGCAGGTGATAAAAAAGGCGGACAAAAAAGGAACAATTATATAAAGAGGCAGGGACAGCACCAGACTCAGGGAGGAGAAAACCGTTATACCAATAAAAAGACTTACTGCTATTTTTATTATTATTGTTTTATTTATTTTATTCAAAGGGTTCACCCCCCCAGGGTTTGTCTAAAAATTTCTTCTTTTTAACCGATAGGGGTTAAAGATCTTCAAAGCCTTTTTGTTTTTTTCCGCCAGAATGAAGGTGACGGAAGAGGGAAAATCCCGAAAAACGCCCACAGGTTCTATTTGCCACTCCTCCCGTTGTTGAAATTCCTCCGTGCCGTATCCCGTTAAAACCAGAATTCCCCGAACTCCCAGAGAAACGGGGCCTTCCAGATCCCGGATCCGGTCTCCCACAGCGAAGGATCGTTTCATATCAATATTTAGTTCTTTTTCCGCCTGCAAAAACATTCCGGATTTGGGTTTTCTGCAATCGCAATCCATACTGTATTCAGGAATCTTTCCCTGGGGATGGTGGGGGCAGAAATAATAGGCATCCACCTTAGTGCCGAACTTTTCCAGATGGGAATTTATGGCATCGTGGATTTCATTTACTTCCCCGATACCGAACATACCTCTGGCGATTCCCGACTGATTGGACACCACCACCACCAGATAGCCGGCGTCCCGGAGTCGGCGGATGGCCTCCCCTACTCCGGGAAACATATGAAGATCTTCCACCCGGTGTAAATAGCCCGTTTCACGGTTTATAGTGCCGTCCCTGTCCAGAAAAACCGCTCTTTTTTTCAAGGGATGGCTCACTTTCCCTTGGAGGTGAAGGGGTGAATGAATTTATTGGCCAGATCCTTCACTTTATCCATGATCATACCGGGTCGGGAAATGGCTTTTTTCCTCCAGAGGCTTTTGGTCCCCTCTTCATAAAACTGCAGCAGTTCCTCTCCTGTCCACTGATCGGTATTGATAAAGATCTTTTCCGTCAGGTAGTCCCGGTATTTGATGGAACGGGCGAAGAGGTTCTTGGAGGTGCAGATTTCCCACAGGGGAGTTCCTGGAATGGGTTGAACGATTTCCACCTCGGCGTCTTCCAGTTTCATCCTGTTGATGAACTCGAAGGTATGCATGACGTTTTCCCTGGTGGCTCCCGGATACCCTATACGGAACCGGGTTTTCAGGGGGATGCTCACGGCCCGGGCGATGTCGAAGAAATTGATCATCATGTCCAGATCGTTGGGACTCTTGATAATGTCTCCCAGGATGCCGTCGTCGCCCGATTCGATATTGAGGGTGATATGATAGCATCCGCTCAGTTTCATATATTTCATCAGTTCGATATCGTATCCCCACAGGGTTATGCCGCCGGGAAGAGACCAGTCCACCTTGAGTTCGTTATCGATCATCCCCTTGAAGAGTCTCTTGGCGAAGTCCCGATCTTTCAGGATATTGCTGTCCTCGAAATAGATCTCCTGGACGTTCTGCCGTTTGACCAGCATGAAGAGTTCTTCCAGCACGTTCTCCACGGAGCGGAGTCGGAATCTGCCTCCGTAGATCCGGGGGATTTCACAGAAGATGCAGTTATAATCGCATCCTCTGGAGACCCGGACATTGACGCAGTTGGTATTTTTCCGGGGGAAGAAGTTGGGTTCCTGGTAATATTTTTCCATCAGCAGCAGGTGTCGGGCGGGGAAGGGGATCTGATCCAGGTTATCCACATACCGTTTCCGTTCGTTGACCATGACCTTATCCATATAATCCCGATAGGCCAGGCCGTCGATGGTGCTGATGTCCTTGCCGGTCTGCAGGGCGCGGCACAGTTCGAAGAGGGGGATCTCTCCTTCGCCCACGACGACAAAATCCACATCTTCGTTTTCCATCATCTGCCAGGGGACCGCCGAGGCGTGACTGCCTCCCACCACGGTTATAAGATTTTTCTTCCGGATCTTGGAATGCTCCTTGTATGTACGGAGAATCTTGAGGACTATCTCCTCCTGGACGGGATGACTGCAGGTAACCGCCACCACATCGGGTTCCCAGCGGGTAACTCTCAACGCCAGTTCATCGGTATCCACTCCCCACATGCTGACCTGTTCGGTAATACGGGTCTCCTTGTTCATCCCTTCCACCACGCAGTCGATAACCTTGACATCGAAGGATTTCTCCAGCACTGCCGCCAGATAGGCTATCCCCAGGGGAGGACGGGCGTAAGGCTTGGCATGGGAGGGCAGGATCATCGGAGGATTTACCAACAACACTCTTAATCTTTCCACGATAACAATCTCCCTTCCAGGTTGAACTTTGTCCGATCTTTTTTACTTTCGGGTTTTATTTCAATAGGATCTATTTAATTCCCTGCCTCAGGGGATGAGATTTCATATCTTCGTATATTTTTCTGTAGGGTTCTCCCTTTTCCCTTTGATTGAGTCCTGCGTAGCAATTATAGAGCATCATATAGGCATAGGGAAAATCTTCCCTGATTTGCAAAACTTTATTAAAATAACCTATAGCCGAATTAAAATCCCCCTGGGAGTAGAGGGCAAAGCCCATGCCGAAATAGGAATAGCTGACGTCTCCCTTGCCCTTGGATTTACTGTAATAAAAGATGGCTTTTTTATAACTTTCAATAGCGGTAGAATATTCTTTTTTATACAGGTATATGTCCCCTGTCTTCTGGTACACCCCTGTCAGGAGAGGTAAGAGGTTATCCATGCGGAAAGACCACAAATCCATATCGAAATTCTTATATAATCGGTCCACCTTCAGCAGAACCGACAGGGCATCGTCCATCTTTCCCTTTTCCATCAGATTGTCCGCCAGGGCCAGGTAGGGATAGATCTGGTTTATGGGATCCAGTTCAATGGCTTTATAGTAGTCCTTATCCGCCAGGTCCTTTTTATTGACGGCATCAAAGATCATGCCTCTCTGTACATAAAGTCTGGCCCGGCATGGACTTACCCCTATAGCAGGTTGAAGAATTGCCAGGGCTTTATCATACTGTTTCCGCTGGAACAGGAATTCTCCATAGACTCTTCTGGCTTCGGTATTGAGGGGATCCACCGCCATGGCGTTTTGCAGCAGGGGTTCTCTCTCATCTTCCCGGACTACCATGACCTGTTGGAGCCACTGGGAGGCCATGGCGTTCATAAAGTAGGGGAACATGAGCAGCATCAGGAGAGGAGCCAGAACGAATCTCGTCCATCGGTGTTTGTCAGGGTCTTTACCTCTGGTTTTCCCTTTTTTATCCTCTTCTTTTTTATAAGGGAAGAAACCCAGAAGAATTCCAGTGGATACCCACTGGACGAACGCCACGCCGCTGAAATCGAAATCCACGTCCATAAAGGAATGGATCCACTGGGATACTATCCCCAGAAACAGGGCGATAAAGCACCCTTTCATCAGAGGGTTCTCTTCCGGGATTCTCTTATACCCCTCCAGAATCCCCTTTCCCAGCAGAAACAGCACCGCCAGGTAGGACAGAAGAGCCGGGAATCCTCCTCCGGAAGACAACGACAGATAAAAGTTATGAACGTATTTGGAGAAGAACTTGATCTCTTTCTGATACCGGGGATACTGATAACCGAAGGTTCCCAGACCGTAGCCCGTCAGGGGGCGTTCCCAGGAGATATGCCAGGCGGCTGTCCAGAAATCGATGCGGGGGTTCTTGTCTCCCACCGATTCGTCTATGGTCTGTTCCACCCTGGATTTAACGTCCTGGGTGATATTCCGGTCTTTTCCCTGCAGAGAAAGGCTGACGCCCCAGAGCAGAACCCCGCAGCAGACCGCCAGCAGCACAACCCGGAGTAAAAAGGGGATTAAGCCAATCCTTTTATAGAGAATAAACAACAGGGGAATAAGAACCAGAATCAGAGATGCCATAGCTCCTCGGGAGAAGGTAAGAACCAGAGTGGCAAGCAAAAGAGAGGAGATCATTAGAAAAATCACGGACAGAAACCGTTTATCTACCCAAAACCCCGCTTTTATTCTGATTCTATCCCACCATTCGCCTATCCCCTCCGGGGGCAGGAAATAAAAGGCCAGAGACAGGGGGATCAGCATGGACAGAAATCCTCCCAGGACATTACGCTGGAAGAATCTGCCTCCCGTGCCGTGTCCCACACCCGATGCGGTGTAGGTTTCCCGGAAAGCATCCAGAGCGAAGCCGCAGGAGATAACCCCAACAAAGAGAAGAAAAACCATGTAGGGAAAGAACATACGCCGATCCCGAATTATGTTGCCCCCCATAACAAAGCCCCCCGCCAGCGACAGAAAATAGACCGTTTCCAGGATACTCAGATGAATATCGGTGGAAAACAGGGTGGAAAGCAGAAGAAAGAATATCAGGGCATAAAAGGCTTTTTTTAAAGCGGGGGGATATTCCTCGCTGCAGGGATACAGAGTTCTGAGGGCAAGAAACAGAAAAACGGAAATAGACAAAACAGCCCTGGCAAGAGGATAAAATCCGCCGTTATCCAGAGGTAAATAAAGGAAAAGGATCGCCGTAATAATTATCCCGGCGATCCTTATTATTCGGTCAATTTTTTCCTGAAAATCCATATTCATCATGATAGCCCCTATTGGGGGATATTGGCGAGAATTTCCGTGAATTTTTGATTATTCTTATCGATACTGAATTTAAGGGAGCCGAAATTGGCACCGGTCTTACCGAAGACCACCAGATATATCTCCGGATTCAGGGGTTGTAGTACCATAAGCCCCACTCCGAACTCCAAAACCCAGTAAAGGAGTTTTCGGGCTTCCCCTCCGTTGGGGAACCATTTTACCAGGGGTTCCAGTCCGGAAAGCACCTGATTTTTAACATCTTCCATGTCGAAGGATTCGGAGACCGACGATGCCAGGACAAATCCCTTATTGTCGATAACCATCGAGGAAGTAACTCCCCTGGTTTTATTGATAACACCCAACAGGTCGTTGAGTTCGCCTTCCGCCGATTTATAAAAACTTTCCCTTTCCGGCGAAAGAAGGCTGACGGGTTCGGGTTCCGGTTCCGGTTCGGGTTCGGGTTCCGGTTCGGGTTCCGGTTCGGGACTTTCATCCAGGGCAAAATCGTCCACCAGAATACTGGTTTCGGGAGCAGGGGCCATGGTTTTCAGAATATCGTCCATTTCCTCTACGGGAGAGGTTTCGATATCTTCCAGCTCCTCCATCTCATCCAGAGGGATTCCCTGAATATCTTCCGGTATATCCTCCAGGGGTTCCTGGGCTATATCGGAGAATCCAGCCATGGAAAGACTGAGCATGGATACAGGGGTTACGGGTGTTCCTTCATCTTCAGCCGGCAGTTCTTCCAGGGGTGTTTTTTCCGCCGGGGGAATCTCCTGGGCTGCAGGGGCAATCGGTTTTACCATTTCCATGCCTTCGGGCAGCTGGCTTATACCGGGGAAAACCTCTTCATCTTCCCGGTCTCCCGTCATCTCCTCCAGATCCCGGAGGGTCTGCTGAGCCTGCTCCAGTCGATCCAGGGCTTTCTTGCGGTTAAACATTATAATGGGATTTCCGTCGTCTTCTTCCAGCTGTGCATCATACTGTTCCAGGAGTTTCTTGAACCGGCCGGTTTCCAATTCGGACTCCATCTGCAATTTCCTGATCTTGGAAGGAGCGCCCCGGAATGAAAGATGAGGATTCAATTCTTCGAGAAAATCCCTGGGAATCGGAGAAGTACGGGACATCTGTTTCAGGAGCAGATGAGCATCTATATTCCGGGGAGAAAGTCGGAATATCTCCGTCAGTTCCTGATAACCGTCCCGGAAATGCCCCATGGAGTAATATATCTTTACCAGGGCGACCCGCACATCGATCACCTCGGGTTTAATCTTGATCACCTTCTGGTAGGCTTTCATTGCTTCAAGGCGATTCCCCTTCTGAAGGTTGGCCTCAGCAAAGACCATGAGGATAGACAGATCGTCGGGTTTTTTATCCAACAATTCTTTCAGTTTCTGGATCTGCTGATCCAGAGAAGTCATTACCTGGCTTTCCATAGAATCAAACATACCGGAGACCCCTTTCCTAATCTCAATCACATACCGGAACTCTTAACAGATACGGCGCAAGTCCTCTAAGCCCTCATGCCGATTCACCTTACAAAACAACTCCACATCAATCTTTTTCTAACGGGAGGGTAAACTTAAAAGAGCTTCCTTTCCCCAATTCGCTTTCCACCCATATCTTTCCTCCAAAACCCTTTATGATATATTTCACCGTTGCCAGTCCCAGGCCTGTGCCTCCGGTCTCTCTGGTCAGGGAGGAATCCACCCGGTAGAACTTGTCAAAAACCTTATCCAGTTTATCCTGGGGAATACCTATGCCCTGATCCGAAACTTCCACCCGGACGTAATGGTTGTTGGTGTTGACCTTCACCTCGATACTCCCCCCTTCGGGAGAATATTTGAGGGCGTTGGAAACCAGGTTGACCATCACGATGCTGAACATATCCCGGTCAAGAGTCAGCAGTGGAGGTTCTTCGGGACAGATAAAGTCGATATGGTGTCTTTCCGCCTGTTCCTTGAATCCTTCCAGGATCCGGGGGATCATCTCGCCGATCTGGACCGGTTCCCAGTTAAAGGTCATCCTGCCCGACTCCAGTTTGGAGAGATTGAGCAGTTCATTGATGAGCCTCATCAACCGGGTGGCGTCTTCCAGGATGATGCCCAGGTATCTCTTGCGGCGTTCATCGGTAAAGGTGCGGTGGATCATCAACTCGGAAAAACCCTGGATGGAGGTAAGGGGAGTCCGCAGTTCATGACTCACCATGGAGACAAACTCGGTCTTCATCCTATCCACCCGTTTCAACTCGGTGATGTTCCGCAACACCATGACGATACCCTCGGGTTCTTTACCTTCCTTCATCATGGCGGAACAGACCACCTGAAAATGGTTCTCCTCTCCATCGACAATCCGGGCGAACTCTCCCTTATAGCGCCGCTTTTCGTCAAAGACGTTAAAACGCAGATTATCGAAGGGAATTTCGGGAAAAATGGACTTGAAATCTCCCGGCAGATCCTTCCCCGGTATTCCTCCCAGAATTCTGGCTCCGGCTCTATTTAGCAGGATAATCTCTCCCTGGGGTTCCATGACCACCACTCCGTCGGCCATACTGGAAAGAATGGTTTCTATCTTGAGTTTTTCCCTGGTCAGTTCCGTATTCAGCCGCTTCAGTTCTTCGGAGCGTTCATGCTCTTTTTCGAATAGAGTGGCATTTTCGATAGCCAGAGCGATCTGATCCGAGATCATGGACAACAGATCCACATGAAAGCGGGTAAAATTGGTGGGACCCTGGCGTCGGATCATCAGAACGCCGATCACCCGATCTTTGAGTTTCAGGGGGACGCAGAGAGAGGAAAGGATTTCATCGCTTCTCCTGACCAGATTCCTGAACTTGCCCGAATCCTGAATCTTGCCGTCCAGGAGCAGAGATTCGCCGCTTTGCGCCACCCAGCCTGCAATACCTTCTCCCAGGGCGGTTTTGGTATTCCTGACAATCTCCTCGGAAAGTCCCCGGGCTGCCTTTATTCTTAAATAGCCGTCCTGTTCCAGCAGCATCACCGATCCCGCTTCCGCAGAGAAGTGAGAGGTGGTCTCGCTGATGATTCTATCCAGAACCAGTTGCAGGTCCAGAGTGGAGTTAACCGCCTTGCTTATCTTGTACATAACCGTGAAAGCCAATTCCGAATCCCAGGAAAGGTTATCTAAGATTGCGTCCACTATATCAACCTCTTTTTTAACATAAAGAATAGATGGGTGAGTTACAGAAAACCAGCCTCTATTTGGACAGTTTCTCCTCCAACTCGGTAAGAAGTCTGAGGGTGCTGAAAGGCTTGGTCATATAGGAATCGGCTCCCGCCTGGAAACCCTTTACCTTATCCACATCCTGTCCCTTGGCGGTAAGCATAACTACGGGAATATCTCTGGTTTTGGGATCCGATTTCAAAATCTTGCATGCCTCGTAACCGTCCATTTTGGGTAACATGATGTCCAGCAGTATGAGATCGGGATGTTCCATCCGGGCTTTCTTAACGGCGTCTTCTCCGTTATAAGCCTCCAGAATATCATATTCCGAATCCTCCAGACAAACCTTCACCAGTTCCACAATATGAACTTCATCATCAACGATCAGTATTTTTTTACTACTCAAAACTATACCCCTTCCTTGCAAAAAGAACAAAATGGGATAAAACCGTATCAGCTCATAATAGCTTCCACAGATTTTTTATTTTTACGCAGTTCCAGTCGGATTCTTCCCAGGTTAGCCCCGGAGGATGCCAGAAGAGCCAGAACAGCCCCGTTCGCCAAAATATCCAGGGTAAGGCTGGCATCGGCATATTCAACGTAGGACTGGGTTACCTGTTTGCGTCCCATGGCGTCGGCAATCTTCTCGCCCGACTTGACGCTCCTGTGAGCCAGCTGGGCGATAAAATTTTCGTCCTGGGGGGTTCGGGTTACACCGGCTACCAGTCCGCCGTTACCATCGATCAAAAAGGCTCCCTGGACACCTTCCACGGTGCATAAACTGTCCAATATATCATTAATCTGAGCCATAAACATCTCCCTTGAAGAGGAATTTTGTCATATTTCCTGCCCCGGTTTTTTCGGCATGGTCTTCACCGTTGAACCTTCTGTTTCTTGCCGGGGGTTATCGGGTGGGTTTTACGCTTACCAGGTCTCCCTCTTTGAGTTTCAACTTCTTAATGAGGGCGCCCACCGCAGAGATATATCCTCCCAGCTTCTTGCCGGGAGTTCCCTTGACAACGTGCACCACTCCTTCGGGAGTTTCCAGTTCCAGGTTGATACTCTTGAGGTTGCGGACGCCCCATTCCTGGACGATATATTCATCAATCCAGAAGGTGTCTCCCGCCTTGAACAGACCGAAGCCCTTGTCTTCCTTGACGATCAGTTGTTTGATCTTTTCCATCTCTTCTTCGATGATCTTGCGTTTGGAATTGATCTCTTCCTGTTTTTCCGCATAGATGTTGATGGTGGCTCCCTCGGCGGAAACATAATCCAAGAAATTGCTGACCACCTCGGTCCCGCACAGAATCTGCCCGAACTCCGGAGCAAAACTATCGATAACTATGTCTCCCTTATCCAACAGAAGATATTTGGTTCCTTCCCTGACCACTACCTCGATAATTCCCGTGTAGCTGTCCGCCGAGAGGGTTCCCATGACTTTCTTCAACTCCTTGGACTTCACTTCATAATCCAGGTAAAGGGGCTGGAAGGCGAAAACCGAAGACAAAACCCCCACGATCTGAGGAGACAGCACGTAGGTGGATACATTGACCTCTTTCTTCTTTACCCGGTTTAGAACCCTGGCTCTGGGGTGAACCTTGATGTTGGACTCATCCATCTCAAAGGCTCGCAAAAACGTCCCCTGGGCATACATCAGGATCCCGTCGATCTTATATAATTCCAACTTTACGTATCCGGTGAATCCCTGTTGCTCCAGGTTATTGAGCATCACATTGATATCCCGAAACAGTAAAGATATCTTTTCTATCAAGGAGTTACCCTTGGGAAGAATCACTCAAATCTCCTCCTTCTTTCTTGACCTTCAGGGAGAGGGAAATTACTTTCTTGCTCCCCGGTTCCGGTGTTCGTTTTATCTCCAGAGGTGCCGATTCCTCTTTCTCGTCTTTATGGGGTATATTCAAGTCCAGAGTCAGGCGTTTGGGCTTGGGTTTTTTATCATCCAAACTCAAAAAAACCTTATCGGAACTATCCTCTTCAATAATCTTATCGAGGGTTTCTCCTCCTACCTTGGAGGGAACATCTATCTGGAGAACCTTCTTCTTGGATTTGGCCGGTTCCTCCAGGGATATTTTCATAGGGGGAGTTTTTTTCTCCGGGCTTCGGGCCGATTGTCCGGGGAAATCCAGAAAAAGTTCTCTCTCGCCGGATTTCTCCTCCTCATCATCGCCGTCCAGGAACAGGGGCGGCAGCGAAGGGGCAGCCTTCCTGGCATCTCCCGCGGGTTCATGGGCCGCTATCCTTATGGTGGGAGCAGCGCTCTTCAGACTCACATCAACCTTCCTGGGTGCCTCTTCGCCGACGGGTTCCGGAGCCGCTCCCCGAACGGCGGGAGTGGCGATTTTCAAATTTATATCAATCTTTCCGGACTCCGGCTCCGACTCGTCCTCTTTACCCTTGGAAGCGGATAAACGGGAAAATAGTCCTCCCGACCGGGGTTTCACGGGCAACTCAAAACTCGATGATTCCTCCTGGGGAGGAGCCAGAGCAATCTTCTTCCTGGGCGAAGGAGGTTCTACAAAGCGATCCAATTCAAAACCTCCCTCTTCCCTGGGTTCCTCTTTGGCAGGAGCATCTTTTAATATTTCCATTATCAGGGGTTCTTTTTCTTCCGCCGGAGCCTGTTTTTTGGAGAGTCCTCCCATATCCGCCGAGGGGCGGACAACCTCCCTGGTTTTGGAGGATTTCAGAAGAGCCTTGAAGGGATCATCGTCATCGGGGGTTTCCGCCCTGGGTTCCTGGGTACCTACAAAGGACAGGGCGTCGCTCTTGGGTTCCGGTTCACTGCGGGATGTCTTCTGCAGCAACAGACGGAAGGGATCCGTATCCTCGGCCATTTTCTTGGAATCCAGCATGGAAGTTGGTTCTGCGGAAGACACTACCGGCGTGGCGGGAGTCTCTCCCTCATCATCGAGAGTTTTGAAGACAGGCAGTTCATCTCCCCTGGCTTCCTCTTTCTTCTCTCCTCCCCGCTTCTCCGCCACAGGGATAGGGGCAGGCTGTTGCTGGGCCTTCAGGAGGGATTTTATGGGATCTTCCTCTTCCCCTCCCTGGGTGGTGGAACCGATAATATTTATCTTCACATCCTGGGATTGCTGCTTCTTGCTCATATATTGGTCCATGAACTCCCATATTACCAACAGTAACAAAAGCACGCTCAGAACCACCAGAGATTTGAATGACATATCATGCCAGTCCACTCCCTTACTCTGGGCGAACACCAGTCCCGGCAACAAAACCGGAAGTATCCATATCAAGACAAATATCACCCTATTTTTTATCCGCATACTACCTCTTACCTTTCAGGTCCCGATCCTTTCTTCTCTTCCCTGCCACAGAAAGCCTCTCCCTTCCGGGAGCCGGAAACCTAATCGTAATGCTAATCTTCCATACCGGCTATAAGATCGTTAAGCATGGCGATCTTTTCCGATACATCCCTATAGTTAATATCCACCATATAACATTCGTAAAAGGCGGATAGGGCATCCTGGTATCTCAGCTGATCCAGATAGAGTTCTCCCAGGTTATACCGGATATCCAGATAATCTTCCTCTTCATAGCCCGGCTGTTCCAGCGCCCTTTCAAACTGACGGATAGCCAGTTCGGTCAATCCTTCCTTCTTGAAACAGAGTGCCATAAGATTGTAGGCTTCCAGCAGCCGTTCCGGATCCCGGGATGCCATATCGAACTCCATGATGGCTTCCTCTATAAAGCCCATCTCCTGATAGAACAATCCCAGGTTGATATGAAGCTGGGGATCATCGGCCATAAGCCCCGAACTCTTCTTGTATTCCTCCAGAACCTCCGCCACCAGACCCTTGGAAAATATCTTTTTGGTGAAGGAGACCGCATCCTGCAGGTTGCCTCCCTTGGCGTACATGATGGCGACCCGGGCCATGGCGTCATAATTCTCCGGTTCCTTTTCCAGAACCCGCTCGTAGAGGGGAAGAGACCGGTCATACAACTCTCCCTGGAATAACAGTTCCGCCATACGGAATACTATACCGGGATCATCGGGTTCGAAATTCTCGATCTCATCAAACTGTTCCATGGCCGTATCGATATCTCCCCGGCCCAGGTGATACCTGATGATGTTAAACATCTCGCTGATGGCTTTATCCACTTTTCTCTGCTTGAGATATATTTCGATACATCGGCGACGGGTTTTCACCACTCTCTGGGGTTCCTCCGACTCCCCGAAATATCTCGCCAGCAGATGAAGGGTTTCCAGGGCCTGATCCCAGTCTTCCAGTTTCTCCTGGATGGTCTCCACCTGTTCCAGAGTCATGATGGTTTCATCCAGTTTGCCCAGTTTATACAGCCGCTCCGCCAGAGATTTGAAACCGTCGGCTCCGTCCTTGGCGCTTTCTTCCTTGAAATAGAGGTTCAAAAGCAGAGGGAAGAACCTTTCCGCCTCCATATGGTTGGCATCCATCAGATACCCTTCCAGAATCAACATATATTCCTCTATGGCATCCTGGAACCGGACCTGCTTCTCGTATATCTGGGCGATCTTTTCTCTTAATTCATAATATATTTCCTGTTGATTGGTCTCTTTATAAACCTGGGACAGACGGTGGTAAATTCCCACCACTTCGCCGTAATCGCTGCGGTTGATATAAATCTCCACCAACTCGTCGGAAAATCTCCGGGCGCTTTCCAGATCTCCTCCCTGGAGGAACAGTTCTATAATCTCCTTGCGGAATCCCAAATCCATGGGTTGCAGGGCTATGGCTTCTCTGGCTGCCACATTGGCTTCGTTAAGCTGAGAAGACCTCAGGAAGTGGAGAATCAGCAACTTATAGTTATCCACCGCTTCCTTGACCCGCAACTGCTCCTTGAGGATGCTGATCATCTTTTTCCTGTATTCTATATCATCGGTATCGATCTCCAGAATGTTGCCGATAATACTCAAGGCAGAATCGGTCATGTTCTTCTGCAGATAGATCTCGGCAATCTCCTTATACTGGGAAACCGCCTCCCGGTAGTCCCCGCCGGAACGGGCCATGATGGCGATCTTCTTCTTGATGTTAATATCCGAAGGATCCAGTTCCAGCAGTTTGTTATACCTGCCCAGGGATGATTGCAGATCTCCCTCCCGGAAACTTATATGGGCCAGAATCATGATCTCTTCCTGGAGTTTTTCCGTTTCTCCCCGATTCTCATATATGCTGCATATCCGATCCCGGATATTTATGTCGTCGGGCATAAAGGCAAGAACATTTTTATACAGTTCCTCCGCCTCTTCCATCTCGTCGTTTTTCATGTAAATATCGGCCAGAATGGAAGACTCCCGCAGTACATCCTTGATCCTCTTCTCGGCGGCGTAATATTCTATGAGTTTCTTCCGGATATCGGTCCTTTCCGGTTCGCTGTCCAGAATCCGGCTATACATCTCTATAATCTTTTCCTGGTTCCCCATCTCCTCATAGATCTTGAGAATCTTCTGTCGGAGATCGAAACGGGAGGAATCCTCTTTCAGAATCTGGTTGTACATTTCCACCAGTTTCTGCTTATTCCCCAGTTTTTCGTGGATAGCTAAAATCTTTTCCCTCATGGCGGGGAGTTTGGAGGAATCGATCTGCATGATCCGTTCCGCCAGTTGAATCACCGATTCGTTTTCGTCTCTGGCTTCATAGATCTCCAGAACATGGGCCAGTAGATCCGTATTGTAGGGATCTTCCGACAGCACTTTCTGGAATTCCATCAATGCCGAGTCGAACTCTCCTTTATCCTTATAAAAGAGAGCCATCTGGAGACCCAGTTCCTTGTTCTGGGGGAACTTCTCGGATACTTTGGCTACCATTCGTTGGGCGGCTTCCTCCTCACCTTTTGCCAGGTGAAGTTTTATCACCACCATATATTCCTTGAGGGCTTCCTCCTGTTTATCCTGTCCCAGGAGGATGTCCGCTATAATCTCGTGGGCTTTGGGATTGTGGGGATCCAGTTCCAGCAGCTTCCTGCAGACCGAGAAAGCTTCCTTTTTCATTCCCTTTTGCATGTAGGTTTCCGATAACGCAAGAAATTCGGGAATCGCCTCTTCCGCCGATCCTCTCCTCAACAGATTGCCTATCAACTTATGTCGCGCTGTCAGGTTGGACGGTTCCATTTCCAGAGTCTGGCGATAAATGCCTACCAGTTTCTCCCGGATATCGTTGTTCTCCGGATCCCATTCCACCAACTTCTCGTAAATGGAAACCACCTTATCGGGGAGTCCCTCCTCGCTGTAAACTTCCGCCAGTTTCTTGAAGACCTCCGCCGCCTGTTCCTTCTGCTCGAACTGGGTATAAAGCTCCGCCAGTTTGGTCAAAACCTCTTTATTTTTTGGTTCCACCGTCAGCACTCTCTCGAAAACCCTGAGTGCCTCTTCCATCTGTTCATGCTGCAGATACTGTTCTCCGGCGTTCTTGAACCAGACTACGGTACTCTGAGGCGGTTTTCCGCTTCTTAAAAATATTTCTCCCAACATCTCATAAGCGTAGCCCGAATCGTCGGGTGCCAGTTTCACCACTTCCTGAAATTCCCCTATGGCTTCCTTGTCCATCCCTTTTTGCATATAGACCTGTCCCAGGAGGGTATGGGTCTTGGCGTCGGAGGGATTATATTCCATACTCTTTACCAGGCAGGAAACCGCTTCATCCAAAGCCCCCTTTTCCAGATAAAGGTACCCCAGGTTAAAAAATATGGCGCCGCTGGCCGATTGAATGGTTTCCCGGATCTGGTCGATGGTTTCCCCCGCCACTTCCTGATCCATCATGAAGATCTTCTTCTGCAGGAGGGTATCCAGTCCCAGAATTTCCTGATATATTCTTATGGCATCATCAATGGCTCCCTGAATCTGACACGCTTCCGCCCAATCGAAGTATTCGATGATGGTTCCCTGAAAATCGCCCTTCTGTAGGGTGAGGTTGGTTATATCCCGGCGAATCTCCTCATTGGTGGGATCCATTTCCAGAGCCATCTTATAATATTCTATGGCCCCGTCGAAGTCGCCCTGTTCGGCACATTGCTGAGCCTGAAAGATATATTCTTCAAAACCATTGGACATATAACAAACCCTCCAACAATAACACTTATTTGTTCATTTATAGCAACCCTCGGAAGTTCCCTCCCCATGAGGGGTTTCCCCCTCATGGGCTCTTCTCTCATTTACAGGAATTTACTATAACAAAATTTACAATTAAACTAAACCTTGATTTTCGCTTTCAACTTCTTCAACAGTTCCGCAGTATCCTTGTAGTTGGGATTTATAGCCAGCACCGCCTGATATTCCGCCACGGCTTTCTTGGCTTTATCCGCCTCGTAAAGTTTGCCCAGGTTATAGTGAAGATCGATATATTCCTTCTCCTGGAACCCCTTCAGCTGCAGGCCCTTCTCCAGGGTTTTAATGGCCAGATTCATCATGGGAGGCTGTTGAGAGAAGCATATACCCAGCATATTGTGGGATTCCAGCACATAATCGTTGCTCTTGCGGGTCTGCTGGAACTGTTCGATAGCCTGCTTCCACATCTTCAACTCCTTGTAGATGATTCCCAAATAGAAGTGGGACTTGAAGTCGTTGGGATTTTCCTTGACCTTATTGGAAAAGTCATCGATAATCTTATCCCGTAGTTTATCATAACTACCGTCGATCTCCATGAGTCGGGAGAGGATCGCCATAGCCTTACCGGGCTTTTCCTGCTTGATATACAGATCCACCAGATACTCCATGGCTTTACGGTGGTTGGGATCTATCTCGAAGACCTTATCGAATTCATAACGGGCTTCGGTGATATTGTTCTTGTGGTTGAGATAAATCTGTCCCACCCGGAAATGGATCTCCGCATTCTTATCATTGATGGTCAGGGCTTTATTATACACCTTTATAGCTGAATCCCAGTCTTTCCGTTTGGTCAGTTCCTCCGCCACCACCACCAGCTGTTCCAGTCCCTGTTCCAGTTGATCCGACAGAACATAGAACTCGGAAAGTTTTTCCCGCAGCTTCAGGTTCTGGGGATCCGATTGCACCAACTTCAGATAGAGGGCGATAGCCTTGTCATAACGTCGCTCCTTATGGAAATGTTCCGAGAGAATCTGGGCTTCTTCCAGAGAACGAGCCAATCGGCCTCTCTCCAGATAAATGTCAATGAGTTTTTCCCGCACCGACTGATCATCCTTATTCACCCGGAGGCACTCCTCAAACCTGCCTTCCGCTTTCTCCATCTCACCCTTTTTCAGGAACAACTCCGATACCAGAACTTTCTCCTTGTAGCTCTTATCCCTGTCTCCCAGCATATTGTAGAGATCCACCAGTTTCTCGTGAGATTCGATATCTTCCGCCATCATGCCTATGATCTTCTCGTAGTGCATGGTGGCCTTCATGTTCTCCTGAGCCTGCAGGTATTTCCATGCCAGGGATTTCAGCTCGTCCACACCTTCCCGGACATAGTTATATTTGATATAGGCTGCCGCCAGTTTCTCCTGAACTTCCATGCTGCCGGTAAGGGTGAATATCTTCTTCAGAACCTTTATGGCTTTCTCCTGATCTTCCTGTTCCTGGAGGTACTGGGCAAGAATATTGTAATGATACAGGGCCAGAGGCTTCATATTCTGCCCCAGATAGATCTCCGCCAGGGATTCTCTGGCTTCGGCATTCTCCTTCTCCAGAGCCAGAACATACTGGTAAATCCTCTGGGATTCATCCAGGTTCTTCTCTTCCAATAATATTTTTCCGTACTGGTTCAAAGAGGCAACCGCGTCATCCATGAGATTATTCAGAATCTGTCCCCGGATAATCTGTTTCCGGTAGGAATGGTTATCCGGTTGGGCTTTGAGGAGCAGCGAATAGGTGGAAACCGCTTCCTCAACCATGCCGTACCGATAAGCCAACTCGGCATATTCGGTCTTGAGGGACAGATTCTCCGGTTCCTCCTCCAGGGCTTCCAGGTAGAGGGGGAAGGCTTTTCCCATGTCTCCCTGTTCCACCGCTTCCCGGATAAGATCCACCACCCGCACTTTGGGTTCGGGAGCGGGAGGCAGTTCTTCCTCGATCTGTTCAGGGACTTCCTCTTCCTTGATCTCCATTTCCACCAAGAGGGGAATCTCTTCCAGAATCCGGGTGGGAGGGGCAAAGTCCCCTTCTTCCTCGGACAGGACCACTACATCGGTATCTTCCTCTTCGGGAACCAGAAGGGTTTCTTCCTCCAATTCCCCGGTTTTGTCTTCATAGGTGGAGGGTTCGAACATGACCGGCTCCACCAGGAATCGGGTTACGGGGATAGAAAGAGGCTTGGGTTTGGCTTTTTCCTCTTCCAGGGCTTTCTGCCGGGCTTTCTCTTCTTCCAGGGCTTTCTGCCGGGCTTTCTCCTCTTCTTCCTGTCGGAATTTTTCTCTCTGGGCTTCCAGTTCCTGTTGTCTTTTCCGCTCCTCCTCCGCCCGGACCATTTCCGCCGCCAGTTGCTCCGCCTCTCTCTGCTGACGTCTGCGGTCTTCCTCTTCCATCCGCTTCTTTTCTTCCGCCTCCCTGATCCGGTCCTCATCGGGGATAATCTTTTCTATCTCCTGGGCCAGTCGCAGGAAGGAATCGGTAATGTCGTCGCCGCCGAACAGATCGCCGCCGCCGAACAGATCGCCACCGTCCTCAAATTCAGGAATCGAGGGAATCTCAAAACTGAGATCCAGCACCTTGGTGCCGAACACTCCCTTATTTACGGGAGGAGGCGTTACCTCTTTGGGCTCGGGAGCAAGATCCAGATCCGGCAAAGAATCCTCTACCATCAGTTGGGGAACCGGGGGAGTCTTTACCGGGGGCAACGACGACATTTCCGGAACGGAAGGTGCAGGAACATCAGGAATATCCATAACCCCTGTCCCCATATCCATATCGGGCAGATCGAAATCACCGGAAAAATCGCCGGGTATATCGGGAATATCAGAGAAGGATGGAATCTCGCCGTAACTCACGGAAGAAACCGTTGAAGGAGTCATGTCGGGTAATTCCGCCGGCATATCCATATCGGGCAATCCCGCCGACATATCTATATCGGGTAACTCCGCCGGCATATCCATATCGGGGATATCCATACTCATGGGCATCTCCATATCGGGTAACTCCGCCGGCATATCCATATCGGGTAAATCCGCCGACATATCCATACCGGGCATATCCATATCCATACCGGGCATATCCATATCCATACCGGGCATGTCCATATCCATAGCAGGAAGAGACGGAATCTCATCGTAATCGGGGAAATCCATCGAAGACGCCTCCGCCGAGGGAATATCGGGAGTCGGAGGTGCCCCCATATCCATATCAGGAATTTCCAGATCCATAGACAGATCAAAATCCTGAGAACCCATGGTTTCTATTTGCATGGAAGTATCTTCGCCAAAACCGGACATGGAAGAATATTCACCCTTGGAGGGCAACTTGGCCGACGGAAAATCCTGATAGGCAAAACTCTGACGTTCCTCCTGGGGAAACTGGGGCATATCATCGTCGAAGTCCATATCCGCAGACGGAAGCTCTCCCTGGGGGAAATCCATATCATCCATATCCATGTCATAGGAAGAAGCAGGATGTTCCGCATGGGGAGAGGGAATCGGCTCATCGGGTTCATCTTCCTTCTCTTCCTTCAAAACCGAGGCCAGGGATTTCTTCTTTTTACCCAAAAGCCCCTTGAGAGGTTTTTTCCTGGCCTTGCCAAGAAGACCTCCCTCTTCATCTTCTTCCTTGATGCCGAGAGGAGGTTCCTGTTGTTCCACCTCAATCATACCGCCTTCTCCCGAAGCAATAATCTCAGGTTTTTCAGGCAACTCTATACCATAGGAATCATCGTCGAAATCCGGCGAAGAAACAGCGGACGACTCCGACAGGTCATCAAAGGTTTCCCCGGAAATACCTTCGAATCCCATATCCTTCTCTTCCTCTTCCGCACCTACGGATCTGGTTTCGAATTCTTCCTCCTCCTGATAAACCTCTTCCACCTCCGGCTCCGGAACCGGTTGATAGGTTGGAGTTTTAAGAGTCGCCCGACGCTCTTCACTCCGTTTTTTGAAGGATTCTTTCTTATGGGCTTTTTCTTCTCCGAACTTGGACAACTTCTTGCGGGAAATCAAACCCTTGGGCCCGTCTTCGCCGTCCTTTTTGCTTAAAAGACCCTTACGTCCGCCGCCTCCGGCGGGTGCTCCCATTCCCTTTTTAAGGGCGGGTTTATCCTTGTCATCGGCAGAAGATTTGAGATTCTTCTTTAATTTGCCGCTCTCAGTGCTTGCCGAGGCTCCCTTTTTTGAAAACCCCGGAGTCTTTCCCTGATGAATAGAATTTTTTTTTCTAAGGCGACTTTTGAACCCTTTTTCTTCTTTATCTTCCTCTCCTTCTGCCTCTTCTTCCGCCGCGGCAAACATATCCTCGCTGCGCCCACCGCCAAAAACCAGATCACTGCCCATATCGGCGGGACGGGCGGATATATCCAGAGTGGTAGAAGCGCCAAACTTGGAAGCCACCCCCTTGGGTCCCCGCTTGAGGGTAGGTTTCTCTTCTCCGCCGATACCGACGACACCGGCCTTCTCATATCCCGCATCCTCGGTGGGCATCTTGACCCCCGCCATCTCTTCCAGGGAAGGTCCTTCTCCGTCAAAGTCCTCCTCCACATCCAGAGGGCCCAGTTTGGGAGCGTAAGCATCCTTGGATTCCTCGGTCTCTTCCGATACCAGGGGAGCGCCCAGATTGGTCAGTTCCCGGCACGCTGTAGGGTTGGTGGGATCAATAGTCAGAACTCTCTGATACAACTTGATGGCCCGATCCACATCGTTACCATACTGATAGATATTGGCAGCCTGCAGATAATGCTTCACCGCTTCCCCGGTGGCTCCCTGGGCCTGATACAACTCGCCCAGCTTCTCCTTGGCAATCTCGTTCTGAGGATTCACCGATAGAATCTTGTTGAAGGCGAGAATGGCGTCCCGGAACTGTCCCTTCTTCTGGCATACATTTCCCAGTGCCATCAAAGCCTCGGTATGGTTCAAATCATGCCTCAATATGGCCCGGAACTCCGACTCGGCGTCATCCAGCCGTCCCAGATTCATATACAGATTTCCCAGGGTAAACAACAACTGGGGATCCTCCGCCTGCACCACCTTCATCCTGCGGAACGCCTCCGCCGCCTTCTCGTAATCACCGGCAGACAGATAGGCGTTGGCGATCTTGCGATACTGATTGGTTCCTTCCTGAATATTACCGTGACTGATGAAGATCTCGGCTAACTCCAGTCCGATGTCCAGGTTGTCAGGGGCAATCTCCTGGGCATTTTTCAGCAGTAATATGGATTGATCTCCCTGATTCAGTTCGATATACAACCGCGCCAGCTGAAGAGATTGCTTGACCACCTGATCCATGTCCCCTTTTTTCTTATAGATCAGAATCGTCTTCATCCTGGCCTTGTCGTTATCGGGTTGCAGTTTCATGATCCACCGGGCCACTTCCACCGACAGTTTATACTCCTCTTTCTGTTCCAGGACATCCATAAGAGTAAAATACTGTTCCACCACGTTGCTGATCAGTCCCCGGATGGCATACAACTCCGCCAGTTTGGAACACGCCTCTTCATTCTTGGGATCCGCTTCCATTACCGCCTGGTACAGTTCTATCGCCTTGTCCCAATTCTTCTGGGAAAAACTCGCTTCCGCACTCCTCAACAAACTCTGTACATCCTCAGGCATGTGGCTACCACCTTTCAAGAATCACTTCTTATTTCAAAAAACTTAATACCAATTAGTATTAGTATAAGCTGGGAATTCCGATTCAAAATCTATCTTCCTAAATATTCTTTATCTTTCGGCTTTCTCCTTTTTAAAATCCAATATCCTCTGGATTTTCTTAACCCACGAATTTCGCCCGAAAACTCCCCTCGCAACACAAATCCGACCGTAACCGGTTACTCGCCTCAACATAAAAACTCTACCCTCCCATCACCACCCATCTTCCGATACCGTAGAGTATAATTTTTTTCAATAAAATCGACAATACCAAACTCACTTTTTACATTTCCCCATGCTCATTATTTTTCTCTTCCCATAACGAAAAAAGACGGCCTGCGCCGTCTTCTTTCCTTATGATTAAACCGTCGATTACATCTTGATGATCTTGGGAGTTACCATGATTACCACTTCACTCTTGGATCTGTCAACATTGGTGGCTCTGAACATCTGGCCCAGGATGGGCAGGTCGCCCAGGAGAGGAACCTTGCTGACGGAGGTTCTGCTTCTCTCGTCCACCATTCCGCCGATGACGATGGTCTCGCCGTCTTTTACCCGGACATTGACGGAAGCGGATCTCTCAGCGGTTCTGGGATACTGGTTGTTGATCAGTTCCAGCAGGGTGGATACGGTAGGATCGATGGAGGTGGTGATGTATCCGTCGGGACTGACGGTGGGTTCGATCTCCAGCTTAATACCTATATCCACATAGATAACCTGATATTGACCGGCTCTCGGATCATAATACACGATGGGGTATTTGTCACCGATATGAATGCTGGCGGACTCTCCACTCAGAGTGGCAACTCTGGGCTGAGCCAGCACAGTGGCATCACCGGTCTGGACCAGGAAGGACATGGTGGCTTCCATACCGAAGGGCTCTCTGATAAAGTAGCCGATAGGCATGTTCATGCCGCCCGTCCACTGGGTATCAGTTTCCAGATCAACATCGGCACCGGAAGGCATTTCATAGAAGTGCATGGGCGAAGTTCCGTCGTCGGAACCGATACTCCAGTTGACACCGAGGCTCTTGGAACCGGATTCGCTGAGGTCCACTACCTTCACACCCAGCATGACCTGCTGCAGGGGAACATCCAGCTCTTCCATATAGTTCTTGGCCGACTGAATCTGGGAGTCATAGCCGATGAGAATCAGAGCGTTCAATCTCTTGTCGGTCTTCATCTCGGGAGCGTCGTCGCCCAGAATGGAATCAATGGTGGTGGAAAGGTCGGAAGCCGTCGCGTATTTCACACGAACAATCTCCACCTTCTTGGTAGGACCGGGGGCAGTCTCCTTCTGGGGAACATCGATGCCCGCTACCAGGTTCCGGATGTCGCCCATGAATTTCTCAGGGGCATTCACGATTACTACCGTGCCGGAGGGTCCCTCGGTTACATTGACCAGAGGATACTGAGCCTTGATGGCCTTGGTGGCATCGGAGGCTGCAATATTCTCCACCGCTATGGTCTGGACTACCCAGTCCGCGGTGGGAACGGTCGAAATTACATCGGGAGTAATGGCATTCAGGGTTGCCTCGGATCCGATGAAGAGTATGTTGCCCATGCTCTTCTGTTTGAATCCGTTCATCTGAATGATAATGTTCATGGCAGTCTGAGCAGACACATTCTTGAGGCTCATGGTAACCGCTCCCTGGACCGTATTATCGGTAACCAGGTTAACCTGCAGCTCCTTCGCCAAAAGTTTCAAAACATAGATCAGGTCCGCATTCACAAAATCAATGGTAACCAGCTTTACGGGTTTGGTTTTCTTCTTGGCTTTGGCAGCAGCTAAATCTTTGTGCTTGTAAGCCAGGTTCTCCTGTTTCTTGGTAACCTTGGTGGGTTCCACGGTCTCAGGGGTTTCCACGGTGGCGTTTCCAGCGGCTATACTGGGAACAGCTTTCGAAACTTTCGCTGCTATGGTCTGGGTGCCAACCGTAAGAATCAATCCTCTTCCTCCGGGGGCCGCCTTCACATAATATGCCACAGGTTGAAGAACCTCTACCACCAAACGTACTACGCCTGGTTTGTACCTTTCGATTCTGGCTCTTTCCACAATTCCCTTGTCGATCTGGACGGTCTTTACCACGTTATCCAGAGCATAAGCAGGGGATGCCTCGATCACCAGAGCTTGCCTGGGCTTGTCAGTGGCTATCACCCGATAATAAAGGGGAGAATCGGCGGACAGGTGAATGTCAACTTTTTCTTCCACATCAAAACGGGTTACTGTCAAGCCGGTAACCGTCGGGCTGCCCGCATAGCACACGAAACTTACTGCAAATACCATGGCTAATAAGAACAGGCCAAACCGGATTATTTTCCAGCTTTTTTTACTTGTCATTGTGTCTTTAACACCTCCTAAGATAATATTGTTATAACTTTCCTTTATATCCCCGGGACAAGGCGGCAGTCCCGGTTAATACTCCTTTTATACATTCTTCACGAATTCCCAAAATCCTCTTTGTTATTTCGGGTTATTCGGATTCTTTTTTGACATTATTTTTCGGTTACTTACCGGGAGCCCCCGGAGGGGTGTCTCCGCTGTTCAAAGAGGGAGGTCCGCCTGCCTTGGGAGTCTCCTTCTTCTCACTCTTCTTCTTGCCACTGGCGCCCATCTCTACCTTGCAACGATAGTTGCCGCCGGAAAGAATAACCGTATCCTTGGTTATGGCAGTTACCGTCCACTCGCCAACCTTCTGTCCCTGCTGCACCAGGTAGCTCCTCTTGTCCTTGGTACTATTTATAATAGCCTTATAGACTCCGCCCTCCTGCATGATTCCCGTTACCGCAATTCCGGCTTCCGACGGGGTTACATCGATTATACCGGAAGTGGTGGTGGTGGTTGCAGGTTTGGTGGTAGTAGTACTGATCTGCACCGGGGGCTTCTTGCTGGTTGTCGGCGGTTTTACCACAGTCTTGGTAGTCTCCGCCGGTTTGGGAGTATCGGTTTTGGCCGGAGTTTCCGTCACCACACCCACGGGCATGAAGGGATCCCGTTCGCTCTTTCTCTTCCAGTTCTCGTCGATGGGAGGGGGAGCCTCGGTCTCTTCCGCCGTCACCGTCGAAGAAGTATCCGAGGGGGATGGAGAGGCGATCTCTACCGTCCCCTGGGTGGTGGTGGAGTTATCGCTGGGAGAGGCGGACGAAGTGGCAGTAGCCGTTCCGCCGCCGCCCGACTGACAACCGCCCGCCACCATCATGATGGTCAAGAATATAGGAATGGATATAATCCAGAGCAACATCCATTTCTGTTTCATCTTAATTGTCCTTTTTTTCATCGCTGCTTCCGCTGCCATCGGTATCATCACCAGCACCTCCCTGATTTGTGTTAAGATATGCAGTTACCGGTAACTGGATATTCAGGACCGGCGATACACCGATCACACCCTTTCCCTGGGGAGACAGGCTGATCTTGTTGATGGTAACCAGCCGCCTGAGTTTTAAAGCCGCCAGCTGATGAAGAAAATGGATCAGGGTGTTATATCTGCCTCTCATGGAGATATTGAACTTCTGGGTGGGCAGAGTCTGGAGAGCCTTAATCTTGGGACCTTCCTCGGAGTTCTCTTCCCCTCCAGCACCTTTCTTACTCCCCTTCTTCTTGGACCCTTTCTCGGCAGCACCGGGAGCATCCTTTTTCATGGGGACAATGGACAATACCCGGAAATCCCCGTCCTTCAGAAGAGCGCTTTCCTCTGCCACCAGTTTCTCGATTTCATAAATAAAAGATGCTACAAAGACCGATTCGTCCTCGTCAGGCAGACGATCCTTGATCAACTGCTTCAATTCCGTTTCCAGTTTCTCCTTCTTGGTCAACTGTTCCGGCAGGTCCTTTACTCTTTCCTCATTGGTCTTCAGTTCATTCTTCTTGGATTCCATCGTCATTTCCAACTGCTTCAAATCCGTCAACTTCTTCTGATAATCCAGAAGATAAAAACCAATCCCGATCAGGAATATGAAAACTACCGCCAGAACTATCTTCATCGGAGTATTTAATGCCATAACCTATTTCACTTCCTTTCTTACAACGGCCCTGTTATCTCACTGCCGCGTCGGGATTGTACTTGATATCAATGTTGAAAGTATATATAACCTGTTGGGCAGAATTACCCTGACCCTGCCGGGTGGTATTCTGTAGATTGGCTTCCTTGAAATACTTGGATTTCTGAATATTCTTGATAAATTCCGATATGGATTCCAGGGGGGGATACCCTTCCAGGTACACCGCCAACCCCGTGATCTTTATCGTTTCCTTGGCAGGTTCTATGGACATACTCTTGAGATATATATTGTTAGGGATCACAAGAGCTATCTCGTCCAACATGTTGGCATACCGCACCGGGTCATAGACCAACTGCTTGATTGTATTGATCTGAGCTTCCAATTCCTTGTTCTCTTCCTGGATATTCTTGATCTTGGGTATCTTCTCGTAAAGACCCTGGATTTTGGTCTCCAGATCACTTATTTCAGCCTGTTTGGCGTCTATTTTGGTTTGAAGGGTTGTACCGTAAAAATAGAATCCACCGGTGAAAATTATTACTATAATCACCAGAAATATCGAAACCGGATCAATTCCCATTCGCCGACCCTGCTTCTCTCCCAGGTCAATCTTGATCATCGTCATAGGATTTCACCTCCCGTTTTAAAAATTCGATTTCCTCCCCTTAGAGGATTTGCCGCAAAGACAGACCCACAACCACCATTAAACTGGAGGCAACCGCCCTCAACTCTTCCTCGGAATAACCGGGCACATCCGACAGATCTATATTCTTGAACGGATCCGCAATCTGGGTCTCTACCCCCAGTTCATTGGACAGATATACATCTATGTTCTTGAACCGGGACGTTCCGCCCGACAACACCACCAGATCCACCGACTCGCCACGATAACGACTCCGATAGAAATCGAAGGATCTCTGAATCTCCGTTACCAGTTCCGATAACACCGGGATTATGACATTGAAAATCCTCATGGTTGTAGGAGCTACGGGTGTGGCATCTTTTTCCACCCGGATAACACCTTTCTCCTTCTTGATCTTCTCCGCCTCCTCAAAACTGAGATTCAGCGACTGGCTTATGGCCTTGGTGAAACTCTGACCGGCGGTATTTATCGTCCGGTTGTGCCGCAGGATCCCTTCCTTGAATATGTTGATGCTCGATGAACTGTGTCCCAGATTTATCAGGGCAATGGTCTGGTTCTTCAATGAATCCGGTAACGACAACATGGTTGACCGAACCAGAGCAAAGGGTTCCAGATCAATGGCCAGGGGCGTCAAACCCGCCATCTTGATAACATCCTGGGTATTGTTCACCTTCTCATTAGGCGCTGCTACCAGCAGTACCTCCATGGTCTTGTCGTCGCCCTCCACGCTCTTGCGTAATATAGTACCTTTTACCTGGGCTTCGACTACCGAATAAGGAAGATACTTCTCTGCCTCAAATTTGATGGCATTCTGCAGCTCTCGCTCGTTCATCTGGGTCATATTTATCGGACGGATTACCACCGACTGACCCGAAACCGCTCCCACTACCTTATCCATGGTCATCTTATTGTTGGCAAACATGGTCTTCAAAGAATCCGCCAATATCCTGGAGTCTATTATCTGACCATCCTTTATCGTCATAGCGGGCGTCGGACTCTCGGAAAACCGCGTTAACTGAAACCCTCCGGGGGTCTTCTGGATCTGGCACATCTTTATGGTGTAAGACCCCAGATCTAAACCGCCAACTACTCCTTTACCTGCAAAGAGCCGCTTTAAGAACTGCAATTACTCCTCACCTCCTTCAACAAATCTTATCCCAAACATACCTGTTCTCATTCTTTTCATCAGCGCTTTTACCTGCCTTTTCCTTATCCCTTGTTTTTCGTCGAAAAGAACAAATATCCTTCCTCCCGGATATTATTTCCTCAACTGCCGGGAATAAAAAATTTCAATTGTTACAATTTTCCTTTCTCCCCATAAACCTTTTATTCCCCACATTTTCTTAAATTTACACTATTCCTTCAACAGCCCAAAACTTATTCCTTCTTATACATGCCCGATTTTTTTATCTCTTTTTTTCCGCCGCAAACCAACCCTTCTTTTTAATTTTTCAAGCCTCTTTTTCCTCTCCTTCCAGACCCCGGAAAACCCACCACGCCACTCCATACATTACCAGGGCCGATAACCACGTCCCCCGAAAACCCGCTCCCTGGGCCATAATTAACGCCAACACCGAACCCACCACCGAAAATACTCCGTTCACTCCCCAACCCCAGGGAACCATCTGTACCCGGTACTCACCCAGACTCCGCAACCCCGCAGGAAAGGGAATACCCAGACATAAACCCACCGGCGCCAGAAGTAACACGGAAATCAACACCCTCAGCCATATCTCCAGTCCCAGACTCCCCGCAAATATTCCGTCCAGAAACCAGTAGTATATCAATCCCACCCCCCATAAACTCCCTATGGCCCTGCTTAACAGATTCCTTCGCTCTCCCTTATATAACCCCCCCAGATGGGAGCCCACACCGGTAAACACCAGCAGGGAAAACAGTATCACCGTCAGCGAATATACCGGATGGCCCAGGAACAGGATAAACTTCTGCAACAGCACCATCTCCACGAACATGAAACCCATTCCCAGAAGAGCAAAGTAAAACATATATCGGACCGCCGCTCCTCCCCCCAGAGCCTTGCCCTCCCGGAGTCCCAGGGGAATCAGTATAAATATCGCGCAGAAAAACAGGGACATTATCCCCACCACCGACACCACGGTAAACACCACAGGGAATTTTATCCCCTTCTTCAAACTGTTGTCCAGATAAATCCAGAAATACTCCCACTTATCGGTCAGGTAAAAAAACGGCCGATCATCGGTAACCACCGATATATCCAGAGGATAATCCCTTATAAAACCCGCAGAACGGACGGGATCCAGCAATGAAGTAAACTCGTTCTCCATACCGGGCATGTAGTTTATATCGAATCCACACCTGCCGCAAAACTCCTTTATATAATCAAACTCCTCCGCAGTGAATTCCCCCTTCTTCATTATGAAATTTACCAGATTTCCGCTGGACGTTATCACCACCGAATTCCTCAAATCCCTCCCCGTGGCCGCCATGGCCAGCGAACACAAACGATACGTCTGGTAGGGCTGATAGGGCATCTTATATTCCCACCGGCTGATGCTTACAAATCCCCCCTCCTTCACATGGGAATAATAGTCGCCAAAGGCCTCCCTGGTATATAAAAAATTCTCCGACAAAGCGTAAGCACCCGAATACGTCGCCGCCCAGGAATCCACCAGGGGCAGATAGACCAGCCCGTACTCCTTTTTCGTCCTCTTGATGAAATTACGACCCTCGGCAGGATAAAAACTAACCCCTTCCTTATAGTACAACCCCCCGGAAAAATCACGATACTTCTCAGTCACCAGACTCAAAATCGTGGGATTTATCTCCACCGCATCTATATTCCTGTTCCCGTAAGCATAAGAAGAAAAAACATCCACCCCGCCTCCGGAACCGATAATCAGAACATCCTCCCCCCTGTTCAGACCATGCACCAGGGAATTCAAAGTCCACCGGGGAAAATCCGCCTCCTTCACACCGTCCCATTTTATTATGGGCGTATATCCGTCGCCGTCGATGGTGATGCCTATCTGCTCCGGAGACTCCCCCTCATAACGACCGGAAAAACCCCATAAGGCCGAATTCCTCA
>Ga0067045_1028448_pt1 | contig 33203 bp, 30 predicted proteins | sample TerdegcTABiofilm_FD_59184 | JGI IMG/M metagenome (GOLD analysis project Ga0067045, IMG submission 59184) | Combined Assembly of (Gp0054472, Gp0054536) Wastewater bioreactor microbial communities from Singapore -Terephthalate degrading...
CGGGATGGATTGTTAAACCCTTCAGTACGGATAAGCTCTTAGCTGCAGTAAAAAGAGTTTGTGACTAAGAAGATTTAACCCGCAAAAGATTTAATTTTTCCAATTTTACTGTTTTTTTTTACCAAATATGTTAGTATCATAGGAAGCTATCTGCAGGCAGGTTTAGAGAAAATGCTAACGGAAGAAGGATCTCCTTATTTTCAGGAGACAAAGAGACAGTTTGAAAGAGCCGGTTACAGACTAACACTTCCCAGAAAGATTATTATCAATTTTCTTGCCCAAACGGAGAAATATCTGTCTGCCGAGGAGATCTTTTCCGCTCTGCAAAAGGAAACCCTGGGTATTGGTTTGGCAACAATATACAGAACATTACTTCTGCTGGAGGATCTGAAAACTCTTTCAAAAATTACTCTGGATGACGGGAAAACCCGGTACCGGTTATTAAAAAATAATGAAACTATCGAACATCAGCATTTTCTGATCTGCGAGTACTGTAATAAGACGATCCGATACTCCGACTTTTCGGAACTGGAAAAATCTCTGTTTAAAGGTATAGAAGAGGAATTGACCGGCCGGTTCAATTTTCATATAGAACGACATTTAGTAGAATATTTCGGTTCCTGCGCGGAATGCAGGGAAAAGATTTATGAAAATAACAATTCTTTATGATAATTATGCATTTAAAAAGGAATATAAAAAGGGGTGGGGTTTTTCTGCCCTTTTAGGGGAAGAGATCCTTTTTGATACCGGTGAGAAAGGCAGGTTCCTATTAAAAAATATTAAAACTGCAGGCTTTTCACTAAACACGGTAAAAAGAATTGTTCTCTCCCACGATCATTGGGATCATTGGGGCGGATTATGGAAGGTGTTAAAGCTTAAAGAGAACCTACCTGTACATATCTGTCCAGGATTCACAGAAAAAACTAAAACAAAAATCCATAAAAAGGGAGGGCGGCTAGTTTTCTCGGAAGAATTTTGTGAGCTGGAGAGGGGAGTATTTACAACTGGTGAGCTTTGGGGTACTCATGATAATAAGCCAATATGCGAACAGAGTTTAATTATTAAAACAGAGAAAGGTGTTTCTCTAATTACCGGTTGTGCTCATCCGGGGATAATAACACTGTTAGATTTCCTTAAGGCGAAGTTTCCAATGGAAACTGTTTATGCTGTGATAGGAGGCTTTCACTTGTATAAAAAAGAAGCCAAGGAGATTGAGGCTGTTATAAACAAAATTAAAGAGTATTCTCCAAAGATTCTTATACCTACTCACTGTTCGGGGAGTAAGGTTTTTTCTCTTGGATTGCAGAGCCTAGGTGCAGGATTCGGGATAGAGGTATGAAGAATAATGTTGTGGTTCTTGGAGCAAGTGATAAACCCCATCGATACTCTTATAAAGCAGTCAAACTGTTGAATGAAAGAGGTTATGGCGTAATTCCTGTTAATCCTAATGTAAAATCAATTGATGGGCTTAAAGTATATTCTTCCTTGGATATTCTAGAGGAACCAGTCGATACAATCACCATCTACCTTTCCCCGGAAAAACTTACCCCTCTTATACCTAAGATTACTGAAATTCATCCAAGACGGGTTATATTAAATCCAGGCTCTGGGACTCTTTCTATAGAACAAAAACTTATGAAGGCAGGAATCCTTGTGGAACAGGATTGTACTTTAATCATGTTGTCAAGCAACACCTTCTGAGCCCCCAAAAGGGTATAGTAATTTATGAAAATCAATGTATTAAAAAATATACATTTGGAATTGAGATATTCCTACTTCGGAAATTGTCAGAATAATTTCTTGCTTTGAATGAAATTAGAAAAAAGAAAAAGGTGAACCGGACTTGGTATAATTATTGCTAATACTATAATGATATAGTAGGTCTAAATAAGGATTGAGCAATAACACTATGGAGAAAGTAAAAATACTTGCATTTCCTGTTAAACAGAATAATGCGATATCAACGGTAAAAGAAATTGAGACAGAATTTCTTAGAAAAGCCATTCATATACTTATTGCTCTGGTTCCTTTTATTGCAACCTATAATAAAACCCTTGCCGTGGTTCTCCTCGGAAGCGGTTCAGTTTTTTATACCCTTTCTGAATATATTCGTATTTCCGGCGGGTCTATTACAATTATATCCCAAATTACTTTAATGGCCTCTAGAGAACGCGATATGGGCCGATTTGTTCTAGGTCCTGTGACTCTCGCCTTGGGAGCTATGCTGGCCCTTATGATGTATCCTGCACCGGCTGCTTCCTTGGCAATCTATGCCTTGGCTTTTGGCGACAGTTTTGCCAGTGTTATAGGAAAAATCTTTGGAAAAAGCCGGATTCCCTTTAGCGGCGGAAAAACCTTTGCAGGAAGTATGGCCTGTTTTTTTGTTGTTTTTCTTATCGCCTTCAGGATGACTTCTTCCTTAAAATCTGCATTGATATTAGGATTTTTTACAACTCTTTTTGAGGCTCTTCCTACCGGAGATCTGGATAATATTATAATTCCTACAGGAACAGGTTTTATAGCCAGTTTGGTTATTGCCACTCTATAAAGGCAATTATATAAAATTATATTAAGCAGGAACCTCTATAACCATAGATAGACAGAATGGGTTCTTTTTGCAAAGACTACAGTACCAAAGGAAAGCAAAAAGAAACCAGCCAAAGAAAAAATCAAACCAAAGGAATAAAACAACAACTCTCTTCCTGTAATAACTAATATGAGTGAGAGAGCCATTAATCGAAACTCATTATTATTACTTTTATAGGATAAAAGAAAATAACTTGCAATTGTGATTATCTCTAAAGACAAGCAGAAGGCAATGAAGATCTCCTTACTCCCTACGGAATATACAAGCCAGGGCGAGAGTGTGCTGCCGTCAATAGGAATTAATGAGGCGAGGGTAATAGCCACAAGCAGGGAAATACCAATTACAATCTCTGCTCTCTGGATCTTTGTTGAAAAGGGAAAAAGGCTGGAAGCAAGTAAACAGAAAACTCCAAAAAGTTTCATAGTAAGAATTACTCTAGTTACAAATATACCAAGGTATACCGGTTTTTGTGCTAATTCATGGAAGATTAAATAGGTTTTTAAGGAATCAAAGGATAAGGAAAAAATAAAAAGAATGAAAAAAAAGATTTCTATAGACTTTGTTTTACGAAAAAAGAAATGAAGTAAAAACCCGGAGGTGATGGAATAGAAAACCTGACTGAAAACTGGAAAAATTGCCCCTGCTCCGCTTGGGCTGGAATCCTGAATAAAGGAGATCAGGGGTCTATAGGGGCTATCATTAATAATTTTAAAGATGTGGAATATGAAAAGAAGAGAAAGAAACAGGGTCAAAACAAGTCCTAGGGTAATTATATAGTTTCTCTGTCTTATAGTCATAATTTATTCTTACTTAGTTTATTTAAAAGGTCAAAGGGACTTTAACAAAAAACCTTCAGGAAACAAAAAAAAGTACGATATTGAAATAGAGGTACTATTATATGAAGAAAAAACTGGGAATTTTCTTTCTGATTATCTTTTTATCAATACCGATATTCTCCGGCGATATTGCATCTTTTGTGAATCTAGGGTTTTCCGATGATTCAAAATATTTTCTTTTTGGTCAGTATGGCCTTACAGAGACGGAGACATATCCCTATGCGGAATTGTACCTAGTGGATGTAAAAGCCAATACCTTTATTGACGGTGGAGTAAAAAAACAGGTTTTTCCCAAAACAGCTTTCCCTGGCCATGATGGAAGCGGTGCTCTCTACACCTTAATAATCTCCCAGAATCAAATAATCGGAAAATATAAAATAAACCCCCTAAATACGGGAAGAACTGTGTATATTCTCCTGAATGGGGAGGAAGCTCGGGAAATTATTAATTTCAGAGATTTCCAGACAGGAAAATCTTATGAAATTACTTTGTTGCAGCAGCAGTTTGGGAAAGATAAGGAGAGAAGTTCCTCTTTCCACCTTAAGGTCCAGATAACAGATAGATCGGAAAAGGTGAAATCTTTTACCGTAGGATTGCCGGACTTGAAGAGGCCAGGAGTTATCCAGTACAGAATTAGAAGAATCATTGTTACCCCCGATGAAAAGGCTTTGATTTTTGTAGTAGAAAGGGATGAACTGGATTCAAAGGGAATCAATGTAAGGTATATGGTTGAATCTTTGATGCTTCCTTAATCGGTAGCCTTATTTCTTGATCAAACCGATTTAAAAGATTATTATGCCCTCTCGTAGAATTAAATTTACCAATTAAAGCAGAGGAACTATGGCTGAACGAATTACTCCAAGGAAGGAAAACTACTCCCAATGGTATGTTGATATTGTTATACAGGCAAAGCTGGCGGATTACGCCCCTGTTAAAGGGTGTATGGTGATACGTCCCAGAGGGTATGCTCTTTGGGAAAGAATCCAGCAGGGACTGGATGGAATGTTTAAAGCTACAGGGCATCAGAATGCTTACTTTCCCTTACTTATTCCTGAAGGTTTTATAAAAAAGGAAGCAGAGCATGTGGAGGGGTTTTCCCCAGAACTAGCAGTAGTAACCCATGCCGGAGGAGAAGCACTGGAAGAACCACTGATAATTCGCCCAACCTCAGAGACAATTATCTGGAGTATGTATCAAAAATGGATTCAGTCCTACAGGGATCTTCCCCTGCTTATAAATCAATGGGCGAATGTTTTACGGTGGGAAAAAAGAACCAGGTTATTTCTCCGGACAACAGAGTTCCTGTGGCAGGAGGGACACACTGCCCATGAAACAGCTAAGGAGGCGGAAGAGGAAGCCCTACGGATGCTGGAGGTATACAGATCTTTTGCTGAGGAATATATGGCAATTCCGGTATTTACAGGCCGGAAGTCCGATTCCGAGAAATTTGCCGGAGCTGTTACTACCTATGCAATAGAGGCAATGATGCTTGACAAAAAGGCTCTACAGGCCGGCACTTCCCACTTTCTTGGCCAAAACTTTGCAAAAGCCTTCGATGTTACCTTTCAGAATAGACTGGGTAGCGAAGAGCATGTTTGGGCTACCTCGTGGGGTGTTTCCACCAGGTTGATTGGGGCGATTATTATGACACACTCGGATGATAGGGGTTTGGTTTTACCTCCGAAACTTGCTCCTACAGAAGCGGTGATTATACCGATTTTTCAGAATAAAAATAAAACTGAAGTTATTGCCTACGCAGAGGAGATCCGGTCAGAACTTAAGACAAAGTACAGGATTGAAATGGACTGTGATGATAATAACAGTCCCGGTTGGAAATTCGCTGAATGGGAACTGGCGGGAGTACCCATCAGAATTGAAGTAGGACCTAGAGACCTCCAAAATGGGAAGGCTGTTTTGGTCCGAAGAGACACAGGTGAAAAAAGCGTTGTTGATAAGGGAGCTATTTCCGAGAAGATATCCGAATTGTTAAAGGAGATTCAATCCTCCCTTTATAAAAAGGCTTTGGCTTTTCGAGAAGAAAATACGGTAGAAGCAGTGTCATATTCAGATTTTCAGGAGATCTTCAATGGGGAAGGAGCCTTTGTTTCCGCCTTGTGGTGCGGCGATCCCAAATGTGAGGCAAAGGTAAAAGAGGATACCAAGGCTACAATTCGAGTAATACCTTTGAATCAGAAAGAGGTTAATGGGAACTGCCTGGTATGTAATGCTCCGGCTAGGTATTCGGTAATTTTTGCCAAATCCTATTGATCTATGAGACGATTTCCCCCTTTTCTTCTGAAAACCCTTTTAATATTTATACTTATAAATAGCTTTGCGGGGTGTTCGGAAAGAAAGGATGAGAAAAGCTTATCTGAATTAACAGAATCAGAACCGGGGATACAATGGTATATCCTGGATAGGGGGAAATTACGTCCTTCCGGGATTCCAGAAAGGAACAGGAAAGAAAAAATTCCCTGGACCCTTCAGGAGAGGATAACCTCCTTTTTGCAGGTGGACGATCGAATAATTTTAGGGATAAACGGTCACGGTGTTCTTTCCTTTGATGGAACAGAAGAGGGATATCTTGATGCGAAGGAATATTATTCCTCAAAACTGAAGGGCAAAACCCTTGGAAGATTCTTTTATATTGATGGGACACTTTATGGTCAGGTGTATAAGGATTCAATCCTTTCTGATTCTGAGGCCACGAGCGATCCCTTTATTTTTATTACCTTAAAAGAAGGAAGATTAAAGACAGTCTCGTTTCCTCTTCAGACTCGGGATGGTCCTTGGGAGGCGGTGGATGTTCATTCCGCGGGAGAAGAATGGCTGATCGCCTGGAAGAGAAGCAGGGAGCATCAGACAGATTTCCAGTACCAAAGGCACAACCTGTCTGGAGAGATAGTAGAATCTATAAGCAGAGAAACCTTCTTCTCTTCCTACAAATTTGAGGAACTATCGGCCGGGCAGTTTCCTTTGAAAAGTTTCTTATCCGACGTGCAGGATGTAAATGAACCGGTTTTTCAGTTGATCCTATCTGCTCCGGAAACCAGGGAGGAGGCTAGGTTCCTTCTTGGCGACTTAAAGGAACTTGAAAAGGGAGAAGCAGATTTACGCGTTATACAGATGGTCAGAGTAAATAACAGGATATCAGCCCTATTACCAGAGGGAAAGCTTTTATTTTGGGAGGGGAGAGAGGAGAATCCTTTTAAAGATTTAAAGCCAGAGAGTATCAGGTCCTATGATCTCCCGAGGCTTCCTTCTGATTTTATTTATACTGGTTTGTGGATAACAGAAGATAAGGTCCTTCTTTCCTGGGAGGAGAAGGATTTTACCCTTACCGGCCAGGCGGGATTGCTTGTTTACCCTTTGTTGGACCCGTAAGAGTGTGCTATAGTATTCTTATGATCTTTTCCGGAAAGAAAAAAATCTTTATAATCCTATTGATTGTAATTCTATATAGTCTATTCCCCCTCTCCTTATCAGCCGCTCACCTAGAATCCCTGGATGTTCAGGGGGGGCTCCTCTGGATAGGAAATGCTGTCGAAAACCAGCAACCCAATCCCTTAATCCCTTTTCCCGGTTTTGCTCTTCCAATACGAATATCAAAACATTTTCTTATTGAACCTTCTCTTGAGTTTTACAAATACTTTTATGAAATTACCACCGGTGATAAGGCAATTCCAACTCAGATAGAAACCCAGAATAACAGACAGATCTGGGGATTACTCATCTCCCCGCGGTTTGTGTTTGATTTTCCCATCTCTTCAAGGACCAGCTTTGGTTTTTTTATATCGCCGGTCTTTCTTCTTAGAATCCCCGGAATAGCTGTGGACCAGGCAACGGCTCCCGATTCCTCGGTTTTCGCCTCCTATTTTTACGGGGCGGGGCGGTTCTTCTATCCGGAAACCAGCCTGCGTTTTAGTTGGAGAGCCAGCGATGGAGTGGGATTAAAAATAAACATTCGAGCTCTTTATCCGATCTTTCATCTCTGGGATAAGGAGGATCTCCCTTTTTATGACCAGATGCTATTTTCTGTTGGGATTAGTTTTTCCTTTCTAAAAATCAAACCAAAAGAATAGATTAAAGACCTGGTATTAAACGAACTCTTCCGGGGACGGCTCCTTAAAAAGACCTTCATGTTTTGCTACTAAAACAGAAACCAGGGATGTGGTTATAATATCCAAAAAGACACTTAAACTTATTAATAAAGGCAAAATCGGTTGAAGGATGAGGTAGCCTTCTTCAAGACCTTTTCCATACAAACCGCAAAGAGCGGACAGGGTAATTAAAACACCCGTACCAGGAAAAGGGCCTGTGATAAAAGAAAAAAGGAAGGAGAACAGGGATATCCAGAGGATTTGGCTTATAGTAATTCCAAGGCTTGAATAGGATTTTAGAATTACAATAAAGGAAACAGCGGTTACCAAGGCTGTACCGGCCTTTCCAAAGAGGGCAAAGGCTGTAAAGGTGGTAGAATTTACCTTTCTTGGTATTCCGAGGTTTTCCCTTCCGTGTCGGAAAAGCATGGTAGTGCTAAAGTAGGTATCCCCGGAAACAAGGCCTGTTAGGGCGGGAGCTAGGGATCCGTAAAGCCCTTTATAAGGATTAGACTTTCCACTGAACAGATAGAATAAAAGGGGATATATTCCAAGAACCAGGATCAGAATTATAGCTGTAATTGTTACCACAAGCTGGATAAACAGGGAGATTTCCTCTGCCAATCTTAACTGGAAAGTCATATTTGCTGCCAGGATTATGCTTGCAAGGCTTATGATCTCTACAATTAGGCTGTTCATGTGTTCAAAAACCCTGCTCAGGGCTTCTAAAAGATGTGTCACTGGCCGCGTGACTGTTTTATCAAAGGAGAGATTTATTCCTAGAAAAAAGGCAAAAAAAGCAATGGGTAAAAGATAATCCCCCGAGGAAACAATCACATTAAAGAGATTTGTGGGAAACAAGGAGTGGATCACTTCCCTTAGGGTGGGAAAACCGATTACCTCCTGCTGTTTGATGATTATTGGTATTCGTTGGGGAGAAAGGAGAAAAACCATTAATGTTCCAAAGATTACAGCCAAAGCGGAAGAGATCACTATATATAAAAAGGTTCTGGAGTAAACCCTTAAAGCCTTTTTTTCCATCTGGAGTTCATAAACACCAATGGACAGGGAGAAAAAAACTAGAGGGAAAAGCACAAATCTTCCTACCCTAATAAGATATCCTGCAAGCTGGAAAAAAACTACGGAGGTTTTGCCTTCGGTGTTCGGAAGAAATAAACCTAGAAGTATACCAATTACAGTTGCAGCAAAAAGTTTAATCCATATTTTCATCGAAAACCCCTATTTTTTAAAGGATGGCAAGGAAAGATTTTGAAATAGGCCTGTTTTATCCGTGTATTTGATCCATTTTACTCGAGATGATTTTGCTCGATCCTCCCAAAGCTTAAGAATTGAATTTATAAAATCTTCTCTGTTGGTCGAGGAAGATTCAAATCCCAAGATAGTAATAGGTTCGTTCTGATAAAATTGCATTAGAGTTTGACCAGTTTCTCTTAAAGCACTTATAAGGGCAGAATTTATTGGAGGAAGAAGATCGTGGCCTCCGGAATAAAGAATCAGAGAAAGGGTCCCTTTTTTTCGTCTTATAAAGTATCTCAAAAGTTCTTTAATCAAAAAAAGGTAACCTTTGATAAACGTGTCTACAGAAAGAGAGATTACAGAGGTGGGAAGGTCATGAAAAGGGCGGGTATCTACCTCTGGTTCAAAGACTATAAAAGCATCATCAATATCTCCGCAGGTATTAATCCCTGTGAGTAAAACATTTTTTGTTCCTAAAAAGGAGCTTTCGTTCCAGGGTATAAAAGTATAGTTTTCCGGAATTACCTCGTGTTCCTTGGGAGTGGAAGAACTCCTTCCGCAGGCTAGTACGGAATGGCCCTTATTTATAAATATTTCTGCAAGTAGTTTTCCCAGGGAGAAGTGGCTTCCAGCAATAAGAATATTGGCACTCATTCGGTTCAATACTATATGTAAATAGAGTAAATCGTCAACGGGCAGCTTTATTCGGATTTGTGCAGTATTGACACTTTTCTCGAGGGATTCATTAATATCTAAGGAAGGTAACATAGATGAAGATTGCTTTGGGACAGATAAATCCGATTATCGGAGATTTTACTGGTAACTGCAGGAAAATCAAGTTTTTTACGGAACAGGCCCTACAAAGAGGAGCCGGTATGATAGTTTTTCCGGAGATGGCGGTTTCCGGATACCCTCCTATGGATCTTCTGGATTATGATGGATTTGTAAGGGAAAACCTTAAGGCTCTAAGATCCCTCCAGAGGGATATCCCCGGCGAGATAGCTGTTGCTTTGGGTTATATAGACAGAAACAGGTCGCATTCCGGCAGACCTTTGCAGAATGTGGTCTCTATTCTACTTGGGGGTAAGATTGTCCATACCCAGGCAAAAACCCTTTTACCCTCGTATGATGTTTTTGATGAAACCCGGTATTTTGAACCTGCAAAGGAAAGAACCACTTTCCGATACCAGGATCTGAAAATTGGGATTGCCATCTGTGAAGATATATGGTGGGAGGTTGAGCCTGTTCCTGGTACCAGATATCCTATAGATCCTGTAAAGGAATTATTGAATTTGGGTGCAAATCTAATTCTTGTTCCTTCCGCTTCCCCCTATTTCCATGGGAAGGTAGAGGTAAGAAAAAAGCTTGTAACCGGTATCGGCTTCTCTTCCTCTGTACCTGTGGTTTATGTAAATCAGGTTGGAGGTAATGATAGTCTTATTTTTGACGGACATTCTTTTGTGACGGATGAAAGGGGAGAGATTGTTTGTGCCTGCGATGGATTTTCAGAAGGGATTTTTTTGTGGGATTCCAAGCAGAAACACAACCCGGTGGCCCTGGATGTGGATAAATATGAAGCTGTTTATAGAGCTTTGACCCTTGGTTTGAAGGATTATCTAAATAAATGCGGATTTTCTCATGTGCACCTAGGACTCTCTGGAGGAATCGATTCTGCCCTGGTTGCTGTTCTTGCCGCAGAGGCTATTGGAAGAGAAAAGGTCAAGGCTTTCGCTCTGCCTACAAGATATTCCTCGGAGGGAAGCTTAAGAGATGCAAAAAGGCTGGCAGATAATCTTGGCATTGAACTTTCTGTAGTTTCCATAGAGGAACTGTTTACAAAAAATCTGGAGGTCCTTGCCCCTCTTTTTATGGGTAAATCCGCGGATGTTACGGAGGAAAACCTGCAAGCCAGGATCAGGGGAACCCTTCTTATGGCTTATTCAAATAAATGGAATTCTCTGTTACTAACCACAGGAAATAAATCTGAACTGGCAGTGGGGTACTGCACTTTGTATGGAGACATGTGCGGAGGTCTTTCGGTTATTGGGGATCTTTTCAAGACAGAAGTCTACGATCTGTGCAGGTATCTTAATCAAAAAAAGAACCTCATTCCGGTGGAGATAATTGAAAAGGCCCCTTCCGCTGAGCTCCGACCAAATCAGACGGATCAGGACAGCCTTCCCCCCTATGAGGTTTTGGATAGGATTTTAGAGCTTCATCTTCTTGAGCAGCTTTCAAGGGAGGAGATTGTTTCAAAAGGTTTTTCGGAGGATTTGGTAATAAGAATTCTTGATCTTGTATCCAAGGCGGAGTATAAAAGAAGACAAGCACCCCCGGTATTGAAAATCTCTCCTCGGGCCTTTGGAACGGGACGAAGGATACCCATAGCAAGATTCTATAAATAACTAGGGATAGAGTTCCTCCGACCTTCTGTCCTGTATAGATTCTGGAGACCTTCCTGATTTCTGATACTCTTTACTCAAGAAGAGGGCACAGTAACAATGACCAAAATCCTCAATATCCGGTTGGGAATATCTGCAGGGGCAGATTATATCCTTATCCTTTTCCCTATCTCCCCAGGAATCCCTGCAGGGACAGAGATAAAAGCCATACCTTTCAAAATTTTTTAAAAGCCCTTTAGCAATTCTCTCCAAAAAATGTGGATCCTTGTTAACCTCCCACTTCTTATTCAAGGCAATCATCTTAATATAAGCGAATACATCATCTATGGTTTTAGTTTTCATATTCTAAACCTAGAACCTGTTCCCAGGATGGTTTTATAAATCCTTTCAAGACCTCCTTCCCATTAAATACCAGGGTAGGATACACAAGTTTGCTTCCAAAGGCTTTATTGAACTCCTCTCTTAGTTTTGATTTGTCTGAAAGGGGAAGATCATCCACATAGATATAATCATATGTTACCTTCTGTTTATCCAAAAACTCCATACCGCTTTTGCAGAAACCACAGGTGCTTAGGGCAAAAATCACAATATCTCCCGGTTTCTTCTCTCCCTCTTTATGGGAAAACTTAATAAAATCGAACATAAGACCTCCAAGGTGTTGTGATAAGGTATCATTAGTATAATAATTAATTTAATAAAAACCAATATATGAATAAAGGAATATAATATCAAACCTGCCTTGACTTTTTCCAGGGCTGCAAGTATCGTGAAAACAGGTAAAAGTGATTACAGTGTAACACAATATTGGAGATCCTATCTATGATAAACCCTGGGGCAGGTTTTCTGCGCCACGAGCTTCGAGGTTTTCTTAGTCTTATTCTAAGTTATACAGACTTATTAACAGAAGAAACCCAGTTGAGGCAGGAATCCTTTTATGACAAGAACCTGCTGGATATCCGCCAATCCGCCCAGGATCTGAAAGATCAGGTAAACGAATTTCTCGGAAAGAGTTCCGAGGAGCTCAGATCTTTTGGTATCCATAAAGTAAAGCAGGAGTTCTATTCCCCCCTTTATAGTCTAATAGCCTCTGCCCAGGACGCAAAGGAGCTCTGCAAAATTAAAAAGGAGGAGCAGGCTTCCAGGGATTTTGATAAGATCTTAAAATTCACGGGTAGTATTCTGAACCTTCTGGAGGGATTTTTTACCCGCCTCTCTCTGGATAATCTTGCAGAGAGTGCTTATCATTTTTCCACCCGCGATATGACCGATCTTGAAGATTCCCTATCTGGAGAAATGGTTTCCATTCTGGATGGTACAATCCTGATTGTAGATGATGATGATATGAACAGAGCCCTACTTTCCCTTCACCTGGAAAAGCAGGGTTACACTGTTATTAAAGCAAAATCGGGTACCGAGGCCTTTACCCTTTTAAGGGAAAAATCCTGTGACTTGATAATCCTGGATATTATGATGCCGGAGATGAACGGCTACAAGGTTTTAGAGCTTCTCAAATTTGATAAAAACCTTAAGCATATACCTGTAATAATTATGTCCGCCTTAGATGATATGCAGAGTATTGTTCACTGCATAGAGATAGGAGCAGAGGATTACCTTTCCAAAATATTCAATCCAATCCTGCTTAGGGCAAGAGTAAATGCAAGTATTGAAAAAAAACGGCTTAGGGATAAGGAACAGCAGTATATCAAGGCTCTACAGGAAAGCCAGAAACTCCTCGATAAGGAGTTATCCGAAGCCGCCCAGTATGTCAGAAGCCTTCTTCCCCTTCCCCTGGAGGGTGAATTAGGTTGTAATTGGATCTTTAACCCCTCGGCTCAGTTGGGAGGGGACAGTTTTGGTTATCATTGGCTGAATGAAAACAATCTGGCGGTTTACCTGATTGATGTTTCTGGCCATGGTATCGGGGCAGCCCTTTTGTCTGTTACTGTCATGAACGTGTTAAGGGCTCAGGCTTTTCAGTTTACAAACTACTTTAAACCTGCAGAGGTGGTAAGTTCTCTGAACAGAACCTTTCAGATGGAACAACAGAATGATATGTTCTTTACAATTTGGTATGGTGTTTATGATAAAAGGGATAGGACTCTTCGGTACACCAGTGCCGGTGCGCCACCAGCAATCCTTGTTAAACCTTCCAGAGGTATACCTGCCAAGGTGGAGCTTCTTCCTGCAGGAGGTATGGCTATAGGATTCGACAGATCTGAAAACTTTTTTACCCAGGAGATTGAGGTTGCTCCGGGAAGCAGAATTTATCTTTTCAGTGATGGCGTCTATGAAATAAAAAAGAAGAATGGCAAAAGAATGGAACTACAGGAATTCATGGATTTAATTAAGTTATTGCCTTGGAAAGGGAAGCCATTACCAGAGACTATTTTTAAGGAAGTAATTGGAATTGCCGGTTTGGATAGGCTGGAAGATGATGCCTCCCTAATAGAGATCTGTTTTTAATACCTGTTTATTCACTTAAAAAAATCAATAAACGCAGACACCTTAAAGCCGGACAACTCTTTCGCCTTTGTTATAAGAGAAAGATCCTGTCCCACGGAGAGTAGAAAATTTTTAAAATCAGCACAACCCCGTCCTGCTTCTTTTACTATTGAGAAGAGGGTGATGAACCAGAACAATTCTTCAAAGGATTCCTTATGGAACCAGAGAGTGTTATTGTAGGAATTCACTTTAAGAAACCGGCTTGCATAGTAATCCTGGAAGAGGTGTTCAAGTCTTTTTTCCAAAGGTTCCTGAATAGGTTCCAGTTTATCCCAGAAACTGCAAAAGGAGATTGAAAGATAAACCCTCTCCATTACCAGGTCAATTTGTGGTTGGAGTAAGCCTCTATCTTTAAGAAACTCCTTTGTCTTCAAATCCAAGCCCCACTCCCTTACCAGTGTTTCACTGGTGCCAGGATGAATATCATGAATAAGACGATATAGATTAACTAATAGGATAAATCCCTCTGCAACATAAGGCCAAAGGGGATAAGTGGCAAAACCCTTTTTAATGAATCCCTTCAAATTATCCATACCGGAGGAGATAATGGTCTTTCCTCTTTTATTTCTAGAGATGCTTTTAAGGACCAAGATCATCCTATCTGTTTCATCAACAATCCCCTCTATCTCTTCACTGCCCGCAGCAAGAGAGGAGGCTTCTTTAAGGAATTCCTTGTAATCGGAAATCAAGGTGTTAAGAAAAGAATCCGCTTTTTCCTGATCCTTGGTAAAATACAAAAAGAGGTCTTTTTTTAATACTGAATTAAAAAGACTGTGCAGGGTTTTATATTTAATTTCCTTTAATAGGTTTTGGGGATTCTCTGTGCCCTCTCCTAAAAGGTATTCTGCCATTACTGTATAGTAGCCCAAGGGATCTTCAACCTGGTAGAAATCCAGGTAAACCTGAGCCTCGTAGCCTTCCAGGGAGGCATAGAACCCTGTTTTACACAACTCATGATTCGATCGAATGAACCATTTTGACGATTTAAGATTTCTGAAAAAGGTAAAACCGCCTGGTTTGTCGTGAATTCCCAATCCTTCTGCGAGAGTCCTAGAGATAAGTTTTCTTTCTGTACTCTCCTTCTTCATAAGATAGGAACAGGATCTATTTATCCAGCCGGAGGTTCTCTCGATATTATTGTTGAAAAAGACCAGAACTCTTTCCTGGTTCTTTCCATTCATATAGGAATAAACATTCTGGTTAATCTCTTTTGGAGTCTCACAAAAATCAAAAAAAAGGAATTCCTCTACTTCGGCAAAAAGATGTCTCCGTCTTAAAAGGGGAAAGATTTCACTTTCATGCCTGTGGATGAAATCTTGGTTGGGGTTTTCCGCCCAATAGGCTCTGGAGTACTCCATACCGTATTTTTCCGAAAATCCTTCTATTTGGCCGTGACCGAACATTGGAAGACCGGGAAGGGTAGATAAAAGTGTACAGATTCCAAAATATTTATCTCCTGAACCGAATTGTGCAGCAGCCGTATCTTCGTCCGGGTTATTCATGAAATTAACAAAGCGTTTTAGAATATCTGGATCAAAAACGAGGGTCTTCTGGATGGATTCTCTGTAGGTCTGGTTCTTTTCCTGCTTCAGCATATGCATAAAAGCGCTGTTGTAAACCCTATGCATTCCGAGGGTCCTTACAAAATAACTTTCCATCAACCAGAAAGCCTCTGCCAAAAGCAGGGTGTCGGGAGCCTTTTCTGCCAGTGTATCCACCACTTCTCGCCAGAATTCCTTGGGCATTTTTAATATAAATTCCTCCAGGGGAAGAGCCGATTCTCCCCGGGAAGGGATATCCCCACCTTTACCCGGCTCTGGAAACCAAAGCCTTTGAAAATGTTTCCGTGCCAGAGTCATGGCTGCATCAAACCGGATTATTGGGAAAAAGGAGGCAACGTGAAGAATTGTATCCAGTACCGCCGATCGAACCTCTGGAAGAAGAAAATTCAATTGAGCTGTATCATTCCAGGGCATGTGGGTCCCATCGTTACCATGATATATGTATCTTTCTTCTCTGCTCTTTTTATCTACCCTTTTAAAAACCACGGCAGCATCGGTTTTATCATAGTAATGGTCTTCGAGAAAGATTCCTGTTTGGGGATCTGTTGAAAGATCTTGGCCGGTAAAGGTATAGGATGGAAAGGGGGAAAAAGGGGTCTGTATATACCATTCAGGATGTTGGTGGATCCAAAGAGAATCAATTCCCGTATGATTTGGTACCATATCCGCTGCAAGCCGGATTCCCCTTCTAAGACAACGGTCTTTTAAAATTCTTAAAGCCTCCCACCCCCCTAGGTGTCCAGCGATTTGATAATCAAATATTGAATAGGCAGACGCTTCTGCTTCGGGATTCCCGCAGGTTTGTTTAATTCTTTTTGATGCTTCGCTGCGTTCCCATAATCCAATCAGCCAGAGTGCATTGAAGCCGCGGCTTTGTAAAACCTCTATCTCTTCCTCCGGGATCTGATCAAGGCGGGTTATCGGTCTGTTGTAATCTTTTGATAATTGCCATAACCAAACTAAGGTACTTTTAGCCAGGAGTACCACCTTAGGCATCCAGTCCCTGTCCTCACTGTAGGATTCTGTTTCGTGGGAAAATAATTCCAATCCCCAAGGTTTGGCTGGCCCGGGCCCCCCGGAGCGGGGTTTTTCCTCCTCCTGGATAAAATCTAAACCCTTCAGGATCTCCTCCAGGAATTCCCCTAAAAGTTCTTTCCATTCCACAGCCATATACCGAAGCTGTTCGTAGAGGGAGTCTGGGAAGAGCTTTATAGGCATAAGTAAAAAATCCAGAAGACTCTCCCTTCTCCGGTTGAAGGTTGGTTCCTTTGCCCAGAATTCCTCCATTCTAAAAAGAATCCTTTTATATTCCTTTGAATTTTCTAGTTTTCGATCGTAAAAGAATTCCTTTAGAGTATTTAGCGATTGATTCTGATTGGTAATATGTAAGAGTAGAATCTCCTCTAAAATCAACTCCTTGTGGCTTGTTCCTTCTGTGGTTCCTTTCAGGTACTCTTCCGGTGAAACCTTACCGCTGGACACTAGTGGAGGAGGAAATTTTGTTACAAAATTTATTAAAAAGGAGTTAAAGGATTCCGGTTTAAGTTCCTGTATAAGAAACTCCTCCAGGGATGCGAAGGAACTCTTACCTGTCTCCTGCGAATATTTTGCCAGGAGGATATGCCAGGCTTCATGAAGAAGTCCTGCACCATATAGAAACGATGCCTTTACATGCTGATCCTGAGGTCTCTTTTTTTGGTTTATTTTATGGCAGATCTGGCGTGTGGTTCTGTAGGAGGGAAAAAAGGCGCACCCTCTTAAGCTGAAAATCTCTGAAGGCAGATTGTATCTCTTTCTTGCCCAGCTTCTGATGTGAAGATAACGGTTAGGGTATTGGAAGATCTGCATAAGGGCTTTGGCTCCTGAATTTTTAACCTGTGGGATTATCTATATCCAGTTCTCTAAGTTTATCTCTGATCTTTGCCGCTTCTTCGTAATTTTCTTCCTCTATCATCTTTTCCAGCTGAGCTTGCAGTTTTTCCCGTTCCTGCTCCTTTGGATTCAATGGAGTCCCCTTCCCCTCTTCCGTTATGGCACTTAAGGGAATCCCTGCTTCGTCTATTACAGATTCTGCTATAAAAATAGGACACTTGACCCGGACTGCCAAGGCAATGGAATCGGAAGGCCTTGAATCTATTATTAGAGTTTCTTCCTTTTTCCTAAGTACGAGCTGTGCAAAAAAGATTCCATCCTTAAGGGAGAGAATTTCTATCTTTTCAAGGGTAATATCAAGGTGGGAAAGGAGATTTATAAAAAGATCGTGGGTGTAAGGTCTGGGCATTGGTACATTTCCAAGACCAATCAGGATTGATTGAGCCTCTAGCTGGCCGATAAAGATGGGAACCGCGACCTCTGCGCCTATTGGTCTAATCAGTATTGCGTTGCCCTGGTCTGTTCTTGCTACCGTCCAAATTTCTGCCTCTACAAGCATTTGACTTCTCCCTATAATATTAGCATACACAAAAAGGCTTTTTTAATCAAATTCGTTAGAATTGACTTACAGGGAAAGAAAAGCTAAAACCAAAGGGATGAATATTACTCTCTTTCTTCCCCAAGAGGATCCCTCTTTTATTCCCCTTAAGGATCCCAGAGCGGAACATCTTATCCATATTTTGAAACTTAAACCAGGAGAATCCTTTGATCTGGGTATTGTAAAGGGGAAGGCTGGCAAGGGGATGGTTAAGAGGATAACAAACCAGGGGATAGAGATTATTCCCTCTCTTTATGTCGATCCTTTACCCCTTTACCCTATTATTCTACTCCTGGGAATGACCAGACCGATCATGGCAAAACGGATTCTTAAAGAAGCCACCACCCTTGGAGTCCGGGAAGTAATTTTTTGCAATACAGAAAAGGGAGAGAGATCCTACGGTTTAAGCTCCTTCTACAAGAATAAGGATTTTCTCTCTACCCTTGTAGAAGGCGCATCCCAGGCTTTTACCACCCTAATTCCTGAGGTTAGGGTGGAGGAGGGCTTTGAAAGGGTTATTACAGAAAAAAGACTTACTGCAGGGAATCTTCTTGCTCTGGATAATTATGAAGGGGAAATGCTTCTAGGTCAGATTAATCTTAAGCAAGGGGATACTATTCTTGCTCTGGGTTCTGAAAGAGGCTGGAGTAGTAGGGAAAGGGTGCTATTGAGGGATACCGGGTTTCTTCTGGTATCCCTGGGAGCCAGGGTTTTAAAAACAGAAACTGCCTGTATAACCAGCGTTTCCTTGGCACTTCATCTTTTAGGCTATCTCTGATTCCCGAGCCCCATGTCTTTGAAATAGTGGTTCTGGTACTGGAGAGGGAAACTAGAGAGTTTTGTCCTATTCCTGATTTTCCCTTCCCGTGTCGGGGGCTTGGTTCCTTTGCCGGAAGGTAAGAGCCTGCTTATCCTTTACTACACCTGGAAAGGGGAGAACTCTGTTGTGCATTACTACATAAACACCCGGGGGGATAAGCCTTAGGGCGAGAAGCGCCTCTGTGACATTCTGAAGAGCATCGGAGTCTCTGAATTCATAAGGCCGCATTGCTCCCGTAAGGACAATAGGTATTGCAAGATCAGGGATATTTCTATACAGATGTTCTCCTGTTACAGAGAGGGTATCCGTGCCGTGGAGTATCAGGATACCGTCAGAGGTAGCAAGGGAATTCCTTACTGCTGCCTCTATCGCCTTTCTGTCCAGATCTGTCATATCAAGGGAATCCTTATGCATCACAGGGATATGCCTTATAAAGAGATCCGGAAGGCGCAGGAGGCCTAGAATTTCATCCAAAACACTCCTGGTGTTCCCCAGGCTTCCCTCAAATTCATTGTATGTTTTCTCTATTGTTCCGCCTGTGGTAAGTATAGTTAGTTTCATCAATCCTCCTTTACGTATTGAATACAGAGATCCTTCTGGGTAAGGATGAATCGGAAGGTAATGCAGGTAGGATCTCTTTTAAGAATCTTTCCGTATAAAGAAAAATTTCCGGTAGCCGTGATTCTTCCAGAGGAGAGAATCGGTTTAACACATAGGAGGCTGGATCCCCTTTCTCTGGTCTTGATATTCCTACAGCTAGGCGGTAGAAATCGGGTGACGACAGATGGCTTTGTATGGAACGGAGACCGTTGTGTCCTGCGGTTCCTCCCCCCTTTTTAAACAGTATGGATCCAAAGGGGGTCTCCAAATCATCATGAATAACCAGAAGCTCCTGGATATCAAGTTTGAAGAAATTCAAAAGGGCCAGAACACTCTCCCCGCTCTTATTCATATAAGTCTGAGGCATCAGTAGGTGCAGATTGATTCCGCAGAAATTGGTCTGCTGCCATAGAGCCTTGAATTTTTCCTTCCATCCAGCGTTGTCCCAAAGGGCATAAGCAAGCTGGAAACCGATACTATGCCTAGTTTTCAGGTAAGAAATCCCTGGATTCCCGAGAAAGATTATTGCTTTTATCATACTGGTAATCCCTACAATGCCCTTTTGGGCTAGAATTTTCAAGGAGTATTTTCCTCAGTGTAAAATCTGAATTTCAGGTTTTTATATTTATTGCGTAAAGATAGATATTCTGCCATAGTTATTCTGTTATGGATCCAGAAACAATCCTTAAACCAGGTAAACTGCCCCCGGAAATTCTAGATTCCCTTATAAAAGAATTTTCCCCTTCTGAGGACTCTCTTTTGATTTATCCAGGCGTGGGGGAGGATATTGCTGCTGTGCGGGTTCGGGGGGAAGAGGTTCTGGTTTTAAAAAGTGATCCTATTACCTTTGCCACGGACCGGATAGGGTATTATTCCATCTTAGTAAATGCCAATGATATTGCCACCTCCGGAGCCGTACCCAAATGGCTCCTCGTTACCCTTCTTCTTCCGGTGGGGATTAAACTTGGATCCCTCTGGTCCGTAATGGAGGATCTTAGACAGCTCTGTTCCGCCTTGGATATCATTCTCTGCGGCGGGCACACCGAAATTACCGATGCTGTTAACCGGCCAGTGATTTCTTGCTCCCTCCTGGGTACAGTGGCTCAGAAGGATCTGATACGTAAGGACAGAATTAATACAGGGGATTCAATTATTCTGACAAAGGGAGTTGCTGTGGAAGGTACGTCCCTGTTGTGCCGGGAGTTTGAAAAGAAGCTTCTCTCCCTGGGGATGACCGTGGAGGAGATTGAAAGGGGTAAGAATTATCTGGAGGATATAAGTATCCTTAAGGAAGCCAAAATTGCCGCTCAATCTGGTTTTGCCCGCGGGATGCATGATGTAACCGAGGGCGGAATCTCCTCTGCTTTACTGGAACTTTCTACAGTTCTGGGCAAGAGAATAGAAATCAAGGTGGAAAACATCCCTGTTTTCCCCGAAACAAAAAAGGCCTGCAGGTTTCTTGACCTTGATCCCCTCGGTCTTATTGGTTCCGGCAGTTTGCTTATCGGGTGCATAGCTGGAGGCGAGGAGGAACTTCTGGCTCTTCTCAAGCAAGGGGGAGTTCAAGCAGCTGTTATAGGCACTGTGGGACAGGAAGGCTCGGGAATAGTTGCGTGCAGGAATGGAGAGCCCTTTCGTTGGCCTGTTTTTTCTGCGGATGAAATTACAAAACTCTTTTCCTAGACAATGAGGCAATTTTAAAAATCCAGTTTTTTGAAATTGCCAGGGTTTATGAGATAGATATTGAAATGCAGGAGAAAAAAGTGAAATACATCGGTGCTCATGTAAGTGCCCAGGGGGGAGTTCATAATGCACCTTTGAGGGCAAAGGAGATCGGTGCAACAGCCTTTGCACTGTTTACAAAGAACCAGATGAGATGGGCGGAAAAACCGCTACAAAGAGAGGAAAGGGAGCTGTTTATTCATAATCTTGAATTATCCGGTATTGATCCAACAAAAGTTCTACCCCACGATGGCTATCTTATAAATCTTGGAAATCCTGTAAAGGAGAAGTGGGAAACATCCTTAAAAAGTTTTATCGATGAAACAAAAAGGGTGGAGTTTTTGAATCTAAAATATCTCAATTTTCATCCCGGTAGCCATCTCAGAGAGATTACGGAGGAGGAGTGTCTCGACAGGATAGCAGAAGCCATGAATATTACCCTGAAGGAAACAGAGGATGTGACACTGGTTATTGAGGGGACGGCCGGGCAGGGCTCCAATGTTGGGTATAAATTCGAACATCTTCGATACCTGATAGAAAAATCTATAGACCAATCCAGGATAGGTGTGTGCCTTGATACCTGCCATACCTTTGCTGCTGGTTACGATTTGCGTACCAAAGAAGCCTTTGATTTAGTCATGGAGGAGTTCGAAAAAACTGTTGGCTTTTATTTCCTAAAAGGTGTTCATCTCAATGATGCAAAATCCTCCTGTGGGAGCAGGGTGGATCGTCATGAAAATTTGGGTAAAGGGAACATCGGCTTGCCGGCCTTCGAATTCCTTATGAAAGATCCTAGGTTTGATGGAATTCCGCTTATTTTAGAAACCCCGGATCCTGACCGGTGGATTGAGGAGATCACCCTGCTTTACGGTTTCTGCAAAGAGTAATGGTAAAAAAAGCATGAAAAAAATAGCTTTTCTGATTCTGTTCGTTTTCCTAACAGTTTTCCTTTCCGCCGAGGCAGTAATCCTGGTTCATGGTTTTATGGGCTTCGGCCGGGAGACTATTCCCGGCTTCTATTATTGGGGTGGTTTTGTGGACCTGGAGGGAGAGTTGAATAAAGCAGGTTTTACCACCTTTACCGCGGAGGTTGGACCGGTTTCCAGTAATTGGGACAGGGCTTGTGAACTTTACGCCTTTATTAAGGGTGGGGTGGTGGATTACGGCAAAGCTCATAGCGAAAAGTATGGGCATACACGATATGGTAATTTCTACCCCGGTGTATTCCCGGAGTGGGGAGAAGAACACAGGATCCATATTCTAGGTCACAGTATGGGGGGACAGACGGCTCGGCTTTTAACTTATCTACTGAAATACGGGGATCCTGCGGAAATAGACAGTTCTCCGGAGGACTGCAGTCCCCTTTTTCTTGGGGGTAAGGACTGGGTAAAGAGTGTAACCACCTTTTCTACCCCCCATGACGGAACAACGCTCCTGGAAAATCAAGCCCTGTTCAATTCTGTTCAGTATCAAACCATAGGTTTTTTAGCTGCCCTTTCACGACTGAAGGTAATATCCTTCAATTTTAAACTGGATCAGTTTGGTATCACTCCCTCCACTGATAAACCGACCTCTGAGATAACAAACCAGATCTACAATTACCTTTTCAACAAAGAAGCAAAGGACACTGGAACCTGGGATGCCTCACTTCTAGGAGCAAAAGAGCTTAACCGCTGGGTGAAAGCCTCTGACCAGGTTTATTACTTTTCCTGGGCAACCGAGGCTACCCAGGAGAGTAGTCTTAATGGATACCAGGTGCCGAAATTGGTAATGAGTACTGTCCTGCTCCCCTCCTCCTTTTTTCTTGGAAGATATACAGCGGAGAAGCCTGTAAGAATCGATTCTTCCTGGTGGCAGAATGATGGAGTGGTAAACACTCTTTCCATGGCTGGGCCAAGACTTGACAGCAGAGATACGATTCTCTTTTATCAGGGTTTGCCGGAAAAGGGGGTCTGGAATTATATGGGTGTTCTTGAATCTACCGATCATATTCAAGTATTGGGAATTGGAAGGGAGATGCTATCCTGGTATTTAAACTGGGTTTCCTTTCTTTACAATCTGGAATAGTTATTAGAAATCCGTCTCTTAATCATGTGAGCAGTTTTATCCGGGTAAAGATATACTCTAAAAAATCCTTTTTTAATATCATTTTATAATAGTTGGTGCCCTCCAGAACCTTTGGATAAAGGGAGCTGTAAGAGAAATATTTTCTTTTTTTTCTTTTACTGTTGTACCAATGAACAAGAGAAATCATGCCGTTTTCTATTTCCAGGCCTGTAAAGCCCTTTTTGCCAACTACACACCCCGAATTGAATATGGAGGGAATTACAATATCCTGGTTGTAAAGACTGCTTCGCTTTCCAAAAAGATTCTCTTCTTTTTGCAAATTCATTATCTCTTTTTTATACTCCCGGATAAGCCTTTCTATTTTTGCTTTTTCTGCTTCAAAAACCCTTGGATATTCCCGAAGAAGGTATTCAATTTTGAATTTTAAAAAATCGATTTCTGACATGGATTCAAAAAGAGGCCTATGGGTGTGACCGATTATTGTAAGAATCTTTTTTTTGTTGGAGTATTCGTATACCTGCTGTTCGGTTTTCCTTATTCTGGTATTATCGTGGGACAAGGAGAAATTCTTGATCCACAAGGGGTGGGCTATGAATCTCAGAATAAGGCCGGCGGCTATGTTAACCCATCCGCGGTAATGGGAGGCTTGATGCCCATGGAATACAAGGATAGAATCCCTTCCATAAACCAGGCGAACCGCCTCTTCGAGATGCTGATTAACCCCTTCCCGCTTCTGAATTGTAAGATCAATATCATGATTACCCACAATCTTTATCAGCCTGTCCTGTCTATGGAATTTTTCAATAAGATTGTAAAAATCCTTCCATTTGGTTTTAATCTTTTTTAAGGAAACCCGCTGCAGATCTTCAACATCCCCATTTAAAACTAGGGTAAAGCCTTCCGGAAGATAGTAGTTTTCCAGCACCTCCATAAACATTTTGGAGTTTGTAAGGAAATCATCCCTGGATCTTCTGTTTCCCATATGAAGATCACTAAAGATTATATACTTCGATTCATCGGATATTTTTATTGCCCTCGCTTGTTTATATAGAGAATCTAACCTTTCAAAGGTTGACCAATCTCTAAGCATTATTCCTCCGGAAGAGCTCCTAGAATAAAATTTAACACAGTTGCATGATTAAGGAAATAATGAAACAGGATAAAAACCAGTTGGGAATTCTAAAAATCAAGATTTTTGAAATTGTCTCGCTTGACTTTTTCTTTTTCCATCAATAGCGTTGTGATAGTAAAGGATTAATAGAGTGCTTAAAGAATACCGCAGGTTGGTTCCCTATTTAAAAAAACATAGTTTATTTTATCTCTTTGGTTTTATCTTTTTGGTAATCACCGATGCCGGTCAGCTGCTTCTGCCCCAATACATGAAAAAGGGGATAGATGCCATTTCCCTGGGCGGCGGAGAGCTTTCTGTTATTGGGCTGCTTATGCTCAAAATGGTTTTTGTAGCTCTGATTGTTGCAGCTTCCAGATTCGGGTGGCGGTTTTTCATCCACGGCGCCAGTATGAGGATAGAACGGGAGCTTAGGGATGATTTTTTTGATCATCTTCTAAAACTATCTACCTCCTTTTACCAAAAAAATAAGACCGGTGATCTAATGGCCAGAGCAACTAATGATATTAAATCTATAAGAATGGCTACAGGAATGGGTGTTGTGGCCTTGGTGGATGGTCTCTTTATGACCTTGGCAATCCTTATAATCCTCTTTTCCAGCCATCCAAGATTATCCTTTCTCGTTATTCTCCCCTTGCCCTTTCTTACAACCCTGGTAATCCGGTTTGGACCCTTATTAGGAAAAAGATTCCGGCAGGTTCAGGAGGACTACTCTGACCTATCTGATAAATCCCAGGAAGCCTTCTCCGGTGTAAGGGTTATAAAATCCTTTGTAAAGGAGAACTATTTTTTATCCCTTTTTGATAAATCAAATGAAAGGTATCAAAAAAGCACCATGAAACTTGTAAAAATATGGGGTTTCTTTTTCCCTGCCATAGCCTTTCTTTCCGGCTTAACAGTTTTGATACTTCTCTATTTTGGCGGAAGGAATGTAATGTCTGGGAAGATTACTCCCGGGGATTTTGTTGCCCTTCTTTCTTATCTGGATATGCTCATCTGGCCTATGATGGGGGCCGGATTTATGGTTAACATGATCCAGAGGGGAGCTGCTTCCCTTGCAAGGCTTAACCAGGTTTTTTTGGAGACTCCGGAAATTATTTCCAAACCAGGATCCAGAAAGATAGAAGATTTTGATATCCTTGAGATTGAGGGATTAAACTTTTCCTACCCTGAAAAGGATGTAAAACCAGTATTGCAGAATATAAACCTTATTCTGCCCCGCGGGAGAACCCTGGGAATTCTTGGGAGGACAGGTGCAGGGAAAACAACCCTCCTTAAAATTCTTCCCCGCCTTTTGGATCCACCGGAAGGTAAGGTTTTTATTAATGGCTTTGATCTTCGGGATCTGGATCTGGTTGCCCTGCGCAGCCTATTTGCTCAGGTACCTCAGGACACCTTTCTCTTTTCTGCTTCCATAAGGGAGAATATTGTGTACGGTAAACCGGAGGAAGCGGAAGACTCCATGATGCTGGCAGCAAAGCTTTCCACCATAGACAGGGATGTCCGGGATTTTCCCTCTGGCTGGGATACAAAGGTCGGGGAAAAGGGAATAACCCTTTCTGGAGGGCAAAAGCAGAGAATTGCCATCTCCAGGGCTATTCTTCTGGATGCACCAATTCTCATTTTTGACGATGCCCTGTCTGCCGTGGATACGGATACTGAGAAAAAGATCCTTTCTGTCTTTTTCAAAAGAAGAAAGGGAAAAACAAATATCCTGGTTTCCCACCGAATTTCTACCCTGGAGATGGCGGATTTTGTGGTGGTAATGGAAAAGGGAAGAATTACCCAGCAAGGAACACCGGCAGAGCTGCTCGAACAGGAGGGGCTTTACCGGGAGATCGCGACACTGCAGTCCCTGGAGGCGAAGGGGGTAAAGGTATGAATCTGGAGGACCTTAGCGGCCAGGAGGAGATTGTAAAGGGTTACGATCCGGTTATAATGAAAAGACTGTTAAAAGCCCTTTTCCCCTACTGGAAGATTGTTGTTCTTATAGTTGTTTCTCTATTGATTGCCACGGTAGCAGAACTAGCAAGTCCTGTGGTTATGCAGCGGGCGGTGGATAATTACATCCTTAATTTTTCCGACCGGGGGATAACCGAAACTGCGGCTCTGCGAGGGTTGGGCCGTTATGCCCTGATTTTTCTGTTTCTTTTAATCGCTACCCTTCTCTTCTCCTTTATACAGGTGTATCTGGCTTCCTATCTGGGTCAGAGGGTCATGAGGGATCTGCGAAATCGTCTGATGGACCACACCCTTAGGCAATCATTGGGATTTTTACAGACTAAACCTGTGGGAAGCCTTGTATCTAGGGTTACCAATGATATTGAGACCATAAATGAATTCTTCTCCAGCGTTTCAACTGCCTTTCTTAAGGACGTGAGCCTTATGATTGGTGTTTTTATTGCTCTTTTCCTGTTGGATAAGAAACTTGCCTTGATAACCCTGGCTACAGTAGTTCCTGTTATAATCATTACCTTGATATTCCGGTATAAGGCCAGAGATGCCTACAGGAATGTGCAGATGTGGACCTCCAGGATAAATGCCTATCTTTCCGAGCATATTTCCGGAATGGGAATTGTCCAGATCTTTGGAACAGAAAGACGATCCATGCAGGAATTCTCCCAAATTGATGGAGAATTGTTAAGGTCCCGGCTGGGAGAAATGATGGTTTTTGCCCTTTTTCGACCCTTAATCAACCTGTTTACCTCTGTTTCTTTGGGAGCGATCATCTACTTCGGAGCGGGAATGCACTCCCGTCAGGGATTAACCCTGGGTGTTTTGATTGCCTTTATCAATCTGATCGGCAAATTCTATCACCCTGTAATGGAACTGTCTGAACAATTTACAATCCTTCAGTCCGCCATGGCGGGAGGAGAGAGGATCTTTCATCTTATGGATCAGGAGGATAAGATCCCTGATAAAGGGACGAAAAGACTCCCCCAAAGGGTTGGCGGAGAAATAAAATTTTCCAGAGTCTCCTTCTCATACCTACCCGGGGAGCCAGTGCTTAAGGGTTTAAGCTTCAAGGTTAATCCAGGCGAGACTGTGGCAATTGTTGGATATACCGGAGCGGGAAAAACAACTATTGCAAATCTTTTAACCCGGCTGTGGGATCATCAGGGAGGAACCATCTATCTGGACGGAAGAGATATAAGGGAGTATCCCCTGGAGGAGCTCCGTAGAACGATTATCCCGGTCCAGCAGGATGTTTTTCTTTTTTCCGGAACCGTGGAAGAGAATATCGCTTTGGGAAAAGATATGGATAAGAACCAGATTATTCAGGCTGCAAAGCTGGTCCACGCCCACGAGTTTATCTCTTCATTACCGGAGGGATACTCAACCCTTTTGCGGGAGGGTGGATCAAACCTATCCACCGGTCAGAGGCAGCTTATCTCCTTTGCCCGGGTTATTGCCCATGATCCCAAGGTGGTAATTCTGGATGAGGCGACAGGGAGTGTTGATACGGAAACAGAGAGACTGATTCAGAAGGGCTTATCCACCCTCTTAACCGGAAGAACCTCTCTGGTGATAGCCCACCGGCTTTCTACAATCCATCATGCAGACAGGATCCTGGTTCTTTCCGGCGGAAAACTTCTGGAGGAGGGAACCCATAAGGAACTGATAAACAAGCAGGGGCTCTACTACAATCTTTACAAACTGCAGTATCAGGGCGGGCTTTAATCCAATTTACCTTTAATTTGAATCTCCACACTCCCCGCTGCTGCGGTTTGGCAGGCGAGTCTTTCCGTCTCCCCGGCCTTAAGTGCCTTAAGTCTCTCCTTTTCCCTGGGGGAAACCGGGGAGAGGAACCGGGTTCCCGACAGAATATCTATTCTGCAGGTACCGCACTGGGCCTTGCCTCCGCATTGATGAGGTATCGCCACCCCTTCCTTCAGCAGGGCATTCAGTATCGTAGAGGCTGCCGAGGTTGTGATGGTTTTATCGGAATCTTTGATCCTAATCTCTGCCATAACCGAATTTCTCCTTGACATAATTAACACCGTTTTTAATAATCCAAAGTCCCATTCCCTCTCTAACCTCTTCCCGCATCCATCTAGGGTGGTTATGGGAAAACATGAAGGCTTCGGGATGGGGCATAAGACCTAGGATAAGCCCGCTTGGATCCGTTATTCCTGCAATGGATTCTTCGGATCCATTTGGATTAAAATCCTTGTATGTGAGAGCCACCAGATTTCTTTGCCGAAGCTCCTCTACCACCATCTTGGAGGCCACGAATCTCCCCTCTCCATGTCTTATGGGCAGCTCCATACTCTGTAGATCCCTTGTCCAGATACAGAAGGAATCTTTATTGAACTCAACCTTCACCCAGGTATCCAGGAAAGTTCCCGATTCATTATGGATCAAAGAGACCTCCTGGTTTCCCTGCCGGGAAAGATTGGGGAGAATTCCTGCTTTAACCAGGATCTGGAAGCCATTGCAGATTCCCAGAACCGGTTTACCCTCCTCCAGGAAATCTTTTATGGAACAGGAAAGATGTTTTTTTACTATCCCTGCCACCACAAGGCCTGATCCAAGATGATCTCCAAAGGAGAATCCTCCGGGAAAGGCAAGAATCTGGAACTGCTTTAGTATCCCTGGATCGGATATCAGTTCCTGAAGATGTACCCGGACCGCTTGGGCTCCCGAGAGATTGAAGGCTTGGTGTAATTCCACATCGGCATTGATTCCATAACCTGTGACAACGCATACCCCGGGTTTGTTTTTCTTTACCATTCTCTTTTCCATTTTCTTTCAGCCTCTTCCAAGGGGAAAACTGCCAATTCTTTTTTCCCGGCGGTAATTCTTAAAACCGGTTCCTCCGTAGTGATTCCAAGCCTGGCAAGGGGCATCCCGGAAAAGCAGGAGAGAAGAGCTTCACAGTTCTTTTCCGCCACTGTAACAAGAAACCGGGAGGGAGATTCGGAGAAGAGAAGCCTGTGGGGATCTTTGTCCGACACAGGGGTGATGATCTGTTCCAGATCAAGGCAGCCGCCAAGGTTACCGCCCAAGGCAGATTCAAAAAAGGCTACGGCAAGACCTCCGTCGGAAAGATCGTGGGCGGAGGAGATCAAACCCCGGGTTATGGCCTTGTGGAGGCTCCTGTACAGAGGGATACTCTCCTCTGTATGAACCACTGGCGAGGATTCCTTAAAGGATTCTTTTATAAAGAGCCGTTCATAAATTGTACCCCCCAGCTCCCCCGGGGTGGTTCCCAAGAGAAAGATTACATCCCCAGGTTTCTTGAAATCCGTTGATACGGCTCTGGTTACATCATCGATTATCCCCATAAGGGAGATAAGAAGGGTAGGTCTAACGGAGATCCTCTTTCCGGCGATTATTGCATCGTTTTTCATGGAGTCTTTTCCGGAAATTAGTGGAATACCATACTCAATACAGGCCTTCATTAAGCCCTGGCAGGTGCGTACAAGCCCGGCAAGTTTAAAATCCCCATCTGGGTTTGCGGTGCTTTTTATTGGATCGGGCCAGCAGAAATTATCCAGAGCGGAAACCAGATCTGGGTTTCCTCCCAGAGCAATGTGGCTTCTGTAGGCTTCGTCCACCGCTGCCATGGCCATATTGTAGGGATCGTAATCTCCGTACCTTGGGCAGATTCCGTGGGTAACCGTGATTCCCCGGTTGGAGGAATAGACAGGTCTAAGAACTGCACCGTCCGAAGGAGCATCCTGATCTGCCCCAAGAAAGGGTTTTATCACGGACTGGGCTAGAACCTCATGATCATACTGTCGTACGAGGGGTTCCTTTGAGGCTACCACCGGATCCTCCAGGATTCTGAAAAAGACTTCCTTAAGGGGTTGAGAGCTATCCAGTTTGTACCTTCCCTCCCGACCGGGTATCCAGACGGCTGGAAGTTCCATTTTGGGCACACCCTTATGGAGGAAGTCCAGGGAGAGGAGAAGGACTGGTTTATCATGGTAGTATGCCTCTATATATCCGGAATTGGTGAATTCTCCCACCACCGTTACCTCCACATCCCGGTCTTTGGCCAGGGCTTTTAAGGCTGCTATGGTTTCTCGGGATACGGAGAGGCTCATCCTTTCCTGGGATTCGGAAATCAGAATTTCCCAGGGTTTAAGGCCACTATACTTAAGGGGACAGTCGGAGAGGTTTATTTTTACACCTCCGCTGGTTTGGGCCATCTCTCCCAGAGAGGAGGAAAGCCCTCCTGCACCATTATCTGTTATTCCCTTGTATAAACCCAGATCTCTGGCTTCCAGTAGAAAATCCAACATCTTCTTCTGGGTTATGGGGTCGCCGATCTGAACAGCGGAAACCGGGGATGTCTCGTCCAGGGAAAGAGAGGAAAAGGTTGCACCGTGAATTCCATCCTTTCCGACCCTACCCCCTACCATCACTGCCAGATCGCCCGGTTCTATCCTTTTTGTCCATCCCTTCTGATCTCCAAGCTGGGCTGGAAGAATACCTCCGGTTCCACAAAAAACCAGGGGTTTTCCAAGATAGGATTCATCAAAATGAAATGCTCCGGCCACTACAGGGATACCAGACTGGTTGCCGCCATCGATTATACCCCGGTGTACTCCCTCCATCAGTCTTTTAGGGTGGATTATTCCCGGTGGAACCTCTTCTGTTTTTGCATCGGGAAAGGCAAAACAGAGAACATTGGTATTAAAGATCGGTTTTGCCCCAAGGCCGGTTCCCAGGATATCCCGGTTTACCCCGACAATTCCGGTTATTGCCCCGCCGTAGGGATCCAGAGCGGAGGGGGAATTATGGGTTTCTGCCTTAAAGCAGAGAAGGGTTTCGTTATCAAAGAGGATTACACCGGAATTGTCAGTAAAAACAGATTTTAGATAGTCCTTTTCCTTGCTAAGGAGTTCCGTTGTTTTTCTGATAAAAGTATCAAAAAGGGATTCAATTACTAGGGTTTTCTCCTTCTCCTGGTAGTGGATCCTGGCCTGGAAGATCTTATGCTTACAGTGTTCAGACCAGGTCTGGGCGATCATCTCCAGTTCCGCCTCTGTAGCCTCTTCCGACAGCCCAAAGGATATCCGTTTTTCAATCGTCTCTCTGTTCTGATAGTATCTCTGGATAGCCAGGAGTTCGGCAGGGGACAGGGCAAGAAGCCTCTCCTCCGAAAGGGATGTTAAATCCTCTCTTTTCATCTTCGCTACTGGATAGGTCTTCTGAGCGGCAGATTCCGAGGTGGAGTATGCCTGGGGATAGAACAGAGGAGTTCTCTTCCCTGAATCCCAGTCTTTTTTAGAAATGACAATGGCAGATTCAATTAAGGCATTATGAAGTAGGTTGGTAAGAGCAGAAACCGAATCTTCCATAGCAGAGGAGAGGGAAAAGAGATATTGGCAGGCTGTCTGAATCCTTACCGAATCATCAATTGCCCTGTCTAAGAATCTTTCCAGAGCCTGTTTAAGGGTTATTGCCTGAGGATTAGTTACCCCGGGCTTGTAGGTTATCTCCAGAAGAAGATCCCAGGTAAAGAAGTCTTTTTGATCTGCCCAATGTTTATTCCAGAGAATCGACTGTGCAACCGGATCGTAGAGCAGCAGATCTTTACTTTGAAGAGAAGGATCCTCCAGATCTATTCTGTAGACATCTATTATTCTGACATCCTGGAACAAATTGAGGCCGGAACTGCTCTTCAGGGAAGAGATCTTGTGAATTCTTCCCTCCCTTTCCGGTGGAAGGCTTACAATTTCTGCATACATTTTCGGATATTATTAAAAATGGGGATTTAATTCAATAGAAAGGGAGAGTTTACCGGGATATGTTTAAAATGTGCGTTATATCCCTTTCCGGGTCTTGGCAAAGTATCGGGAAAGCCGATAATATAAGGTAAGGATCCTTGAGTAAAGAATCCTGAGAACAGCCTGTTAAGAACAGAGGGAGTTTTCTCCGTGCACGATTTGAATTGTTTTATGGACGGCAGTGTGGTTTGTGAGCTGCAGAGCACCGATAAGTTTGAAGCTATTCATGAGTTGATCCTGAAGGCGCCGATTTTTCAAAGGAATATTGATAATGTTCTTCTAGAGAAGGCGGTTATCCTAAGGGAAAAACAGCAAAGCACCGGTTTTGGTCATGGTGTCGCCGTTGCCCATGGAACCCTTAAGGGTTTGGATACCATCCGCATTGCTTTGGGAGTAAGCAGAAAGGGTATCGATTTTGATTCCCTGGATGGGGAACCTGTCCAGCTTCTCTTTATTGTAGCAAGTCCACCAAAGATGCAGCTGGAGTATCTTCTTGCCCTTTCCATTCTGACCGGGCTGCTTAGAAACAAGGCCTTTAGGGATGAAATATTATCTTACCGGGAAGAGGGGCAGATTGAACGGGCCCTTTGTGATGCCTTCCACAGGAGCCTTCAATTTAGGACAAAACTATCCATTAGCAGAGTAGCCTGTTAGATTCCCCCCAATCTTTTCCTGTTTCCTCCTAAAAGAAGTTTGCCGAATCTTCCAAACCAGCTCAGAGTATCCCTTACTGTTTCAATTATCGGTCTTGGAGAAAAACCGATCTCTTTTTTGGCCTTTTCACAGCTGATATTACAGTTGCTTCTGACAATCTCCAGGGATTCCTTGGTAACCAAAGGATCCTTTTTTGAGATCTTATAGAAGAGATGGGAAAAGAAGGCGCCGATCTTACAAAGCCAAAGAGGAAGAGGAATTATGGATATGCGTCTTCCGACGGCGATTTGGATCAATTTTATATATGCCTTTAAACTGATCTTTTCTCCTGCCAGAATATAGGTTTCTCCTCTTTTCCCCTGTTTCCAAGCAGCTACCTGTCCTCGGGCTATATCCCTTACATCAACAAAATTGTAATAGCCTTCTGGAATTCCCTGAAAACCCTTTTTAAATGCTTTTAAAAGGAGGCGTCCCATTCTTGAGGGACGGAAGTCATAGGGGCCGATAACCCCCGTGGGGCAGATGATTATGGCGTCCAATCCTCGGGATGCAGCCTCTAAAACCGCTAAACTTGCCTTGGCTTTACTCCTTCCGTAGGCTCCGGAGGCCTTTTCCGGAGAAAAGGGAATAGCCTCATCAATTGTAATCCCATGGGGAACATCCGCTAGGGCATGGATTGAGCTTGTGTAAACCAGGCGCCTTATTCCCTGGTTAAAACAGGCCGCAATAACATTTTTAGTTCCCTCCACATTT